>Ga0181529_10002072_pt1 | contig 24680 bp, 14 predicted proteins | sample PEATcosm2014_Bin_36_FD_119763 | JGI IMG/M metagenome (GOLD analysis project Ga0181529, IMG submission 119763) | Peatland microbial communities from MTU Mesocosm Facility, Houghton, MI, USA - PEATcosm2014_Bin10_30_metaG | ecosystem: Environmental > Terrestrial > Soil > Wetlands > Peat | place... | reverse complement strand
CCACGCTTCTTTCAGACCCTCCGTCACCGGAACGCCCTTGCGCTTCGCTATCACTTCGCCTCCATCAGGCTGTGAAGGGGACTTTCACCCCCGAGCTGTCGAACATGCTCGGCACACCAAAAAAAGCCCGGAGCGCCATCGCGCCCCGGGCCGGTTTCCGATTCTCGCGGAAGGTCTACTGCGGACGCATCCAGATGTCCTCGAGCACGTTGACCGAGGTATTCCAGGTGTTGCCCGCGATGGTGAGCCGGACCATGTAGGTGCCGGGTTCGACCAGGGTGCCCTGTCCGCCGCCGCCACCGAAGCCGCCGCCACCGCCGCCGCCACGGCCGGCGCTCACGAAGGGCACGCCGCCGCCACCGCGTCCACCGCGGCCGCCGCCTCCGCCACCGCCGCCCGCGAACTGCGCCGTCGGCGCATCGGTTGCCGCCGCTCCAGCCGCTCCCGCTGCCGGAGGCTGCGCTGCGCCGCCCGCCGCGCCGCCGGCGGCTGCCGCATCCGCTCCACCGCGTCCGCCGCGTCCACCGTTGCGGCCACCGCCGCGCCCGCCGGCGGCCGCATTGGCATTCACCGGGGCTGCGCCGCGCATGTTCCACTGGAAGCGATTCAGACCCGACTTAATGGTGAGAGCCTCACCGGTCGCAGTAGTCTCGAGAACGCCCTGCTGCACGTGATCGTACGTCGCCAGCACGGTAGTCCCCTGCAGCACTTCGATCTTGGCCGGTCCCATATCCTCTTTGGCCCAAACCGAGAAGGCCGTACCGCCTTGCGGATTGCGGCCCACGAAATCGCGATTGGTGGGATTGCGGCTGGCGCTCAGATCGCTCTTCCACTCAACCGCCGGACGCGGATCGAACAGCGACACGTTGGTGTTCGCCGCCGAATGCATCTGCTCCAGCGGAGTGATGTCGTCGGCGATCCAGATGGAGCGGCCATGGGTGGCGATGATGAGGTCGCGATCGCGCGGGTGGATCAGAATATCGTCCACGCGCACGCTGGGGAGTCCGGTCATGAACTTCTTCCACTCCTTGCAACCGTCGAGCGTGACGTACAAGCCGAACTCCGTGCCCACGAATAGCAGGTTGGGATTATCGTAATCCTCGCGCAGGGCGTTGATATTGCCCTTGGCGGGAAGATTTCCGGTGACGTTGGTCCAGGTCTTGCCGTAGTCGGTGGTTTTGAACAGGTACGGCTTCCAATCGTCATAACGGTGGTGGTCGATGGCGACATAAGCCGTCGCGGGGTCGAAGTGCGAAGGCTCGATGCGCGAGATGTGAGTATAGCCTTTGGGCGAATTGCCCTTGATGTTGTCGTAGACGCTGGTGAAGGTTTCGCCGCCGTCCTGGCTCACCTGCAGGTTGCCGTCTTCGAAACCGATCCAGATCACTCCCGGTTTGGAGGGAGATTCGCGAATCTGCGTGGCCGTGGAACTGGCGGCATAGCCGTCATGTTTGGAAGCCATGGGCTTTTCGCCGGAGACCCCCATGATGGCCATGTCGGGCGCCCAGCGGTCGATATTCTTGCTGAGGTCCTTGGGATTCATCCACCAGGTGTCGCCGCGGTCCTTGGACTTGAAGAAGTACTGGGCGGCCATGTAAATCACCGCCGGATTGTGGGGCGAGATCTCGATGGGCGCATTCCAGTAGAAGCGCAACGGGTCGACGTTTGCCGGCGCGTTGATCACGTTGGGCACGCCGCCGCGTCCACCGCCGCCGCCTGCTCCGCCGCGTCCGGCTGCCGCCGCCGCGCCGCCCGCCGGAGTCTCACCCGCCGCGGGAGTTTCGCCGGCCGGAGCCGCTGCCGCCGCGCCGCCGCGTCCACCGCGACCCGGAACCGTGGGCCGGATGCTCTTCTGCGTACCGTTGCGCAGATCGTGGCGCGACATGCCGCCGTCCTGCGATTCGCCGTAGACGATGGCCCAATCGGTAGGATCCTGACGAGTGTAGAACCCGTCGCCGCCGGCTACCGTGAACCAGTCGGAATTCACCGGGCCGTTGCCGGCGCGCAAAGCGCTCGGTCCGCACCAGGCGTTGTTGTCCTGCAAGCCGCCGCACACCCAATAGGGATGCCGCATGTCGGCCGACACCTGGTAGAACTGGCCGACGGCCATATCGTTGTGGTGATCCCAGGTCAGGCCGCCGTCGCCGCTGGAGTCCATACCGCCATCGTGGCCCACCCAAACGATGCGCGGTTCCTTGGGGTTGATCCAGAAGGCGTGATAATCGGTGTGCGATCCGGTGACGTTGGTCCAGGTCTTGCCGCCGTCCAGGGACATGCGGGCGGGATTGCCGCCGACGAAGATCTTCTTGTCGTTGACCGGGTCTACGCGAATCTGGCTGAAGTACATGGGACGGTCGTTGAGATGGCTCATCTGAGTCCACGTCTTGCCGCCGTCTTCGGAGCGATAGACGCCGGTGGCGGGATCGGGAGGCGTATTGCCCAGCCCGCCTGCGCCGCCGCGTCCGCCGCCGCCACCACCACCAGCACCGCCGCGTCCGGCCTCGGCGCCCGCTGCCGGAGCTGCGCCGCCCGCGGCCGCTCCCGGCGCCGCCGGATTCTCGCCGGCCGGCGCTTCGCCGCCGCGTCCCACTTGCCGCAAGCCGTTGTCGCCGGTACCGGCGCCGACGCCGCCGCTGGCGCCCGCCTCCACCTGCGCGTACACGATACTCGGCTTGGCCTTGAAGATGGAGATGGCCATGCGGCCGAAAATGCCATCCTTGGGTTTGGCAAAGCCCGGTCCGTCGACCTTGGCCCAGGTGGCGCCGGCGTCGGTGGTCTTCCACAGCGCGCTGCCGGGACCTCCGCCGTTCATGCCCCACCAGGTGCGACGCCGCTGGTACGAAGCTGCGTACAGGATCTTGGGATTGCTCGGGTCAATCGCTACATCGGTGAAGCCCGTATCGTTGTCGATGAACTTGCTCTTGGTCCAGTTCTTGCCGCCATCGATGGATTTATATAGTCCACGCTCGGGATTGGGGCCAAACAGATGGCCGCCGGCGGCGACATACACGATGTTCGGGTTGGTGGGATCCACTACCACGCGTTGAATGGACTGCGTCTCTTCCAGTCCCAGATGGCTCCAGGTCTTGCCGCCATCGGTGGTGCCCCAGACGCCGTCGCCGATGGACGAACTCTGGCGGTTGTTGCCTTCGCCCATGCCGACGTAGACCACGTCGGGATTTGACGGCGCGATCGCAATGGAGCCGATCGATTCGTTGGGCATGTTGTCGAACTGCGAGGTCCAGTGGCTGCCGCCGTCGATGGACTTCCACAGGCCGCCGGTGGCGAAGCCGGCATAGATGATCATGGTGTCCTTCTCGGAACCTTCGATGTCATCCACGCGGCCCATCATGTTGGCCGGTCCGATGGAGCGGAAGGTGAATCCGCGCAGCAAGGGATCGGTGGAAGCGTTCGGTGGAGGCCCTTGGGGCTGTCCGCCGCCACGCCCCTGGGACCATGCCAAGCCCGCAATGATCAGGCAGGCTGCGGCAGCAATCGACAATAACGACCAGCTTCGATGCGTAGGTAGTACGCGCATAGTTTCTCCTGTTCTAGAATCCCCGCGCCGTTGTCAAACGAATAGAGTAAATGTAACACATACGACCAGGGGTAGTAGAGAGGCGCCCAAAAAAAACGCTTTGCGCCGGGACCGGATTTGTTTCCTGCCCTCAGGCAGTCTCTTGATGCGCGATGGCCTCTAGCCCGCGTTCGCGAATCTCGCGCTCGCGAATCAGGAACTTCTGCACCTTCTTGCTCACCGTCATGGGGAACGAATCGACGAACCGCACGTACTGCGGAATCTTGAAGTAGGCGATCTTGCCGCGGCAGAATTCGCGGATCTCCTCGGCGGTGGCCTGTTCGCCGCTCTTCAACTGCACCCAGGCCAGCACGGTTTCTCCCAGCTTGGCGTCCGGCAAGCCCACGATGTAGACGTCGGCGATTTTGGGATGGGTGTGCAGAAAATCCTCCACCTCGCGCGGGTAGATGTTCTCGCCGCCGCGGATGATGGTGTCCTTGGCGCGTCCCTTGAAACTGAAATAGCCGTCGGGCCGCATCACCGCCAGATCGCCGGTGTGCAGCCATCCGGAGGTGTCGACGGCCAGCGCCGTGGCCTCGGCATCGGCGTCATAGCCTTTCATCACCAGGTAGCCGCGAGTACACAACTCGCCCTGCTCGCCCACCGGCAGCCGCTCGCCGTTGCGCGGATCGACAATCTGCACTTCGGTGTTGGCCAGCGCGGCGCCCACCGTGCCGGCGCGCAGCTCCAGCGGATCGTGGACGCTCGCCATGGTGATCACCGGCGACGACTCGGTCTGTCCGTAGGGAATCGTCATCTTGTGAATGTGCATGCGCTCGGCCACGTACTTCATCAGCGCGATGGGACAGGGCGCGCCGGACATCACCCCCTTGCGCAGCGAACTGAAATCGAAGCGCCCGAACTCGGGATGATCCAGCTCCGCCACGTACATGGTGGGGACTCCGTAGAGCGTGGTGGCGCGCTCGTCCTGGACCGCCTGCATGGTGGCCAGGGCGTCGAATTGCGCCGAAGGCAGGATCAGCGCAGCGCCGTTGACCAGCGCCACCAGAGAGCCGATCACCGATCCGAAACAGTGGTAGAGCGGCACCGGCGCGCAAATGCGGTCCTCTTCGCTGCAGTCGAGAGCCAGCCCGATGGCCATGCCGTTGTTGAGCAGATTGTGGTGCGACAGCATGACGCCCTTGGGCGAGCCGGTGGTGCCGGAAGTGTACTGGATGTTGGCGACGTCGTGCGGCGACCCGCGATCGGCGTCGCAATCGGCGCCGCGGGCGAGCATAGCGTCCCAGGAATCGGTACCCAACCAGACCTCATGCTCCAGGGGAACCTGTTCTCCGTCGCGCGCTTCGCGCAAAATCTCGCGATAGTCGGCGCGCGCATCCTTTTCATGCAGGAATAGAGCGCGGATATCGGACTTGCGCAGCACGTAGCGCAGGTCGTGCGAGCGGTACGCCGGATTGACGTTGACCTGAATGACGCCGGCGCGGGACGCGGCATACTGCAGCAGGACCCACTCCAAGCAGTTGCTGGCCCACACCCCCAGACGGTCGCCGGGGCGCAGTCCCAGGCCGGCGATGCCGCGCGCGGTGCGGGTGACCTCGCGGTCCAATTCGCGCCACGTGAGGTGGACATGCTGATGGCACACTACCAGCGCTTCGCGGTCGGGGAAGCGGCCGGCGGTTAGCGAGAGCTGTTGAGAGATGGTTCGTTCGATAAGGGGCACATCCGCCCCGCGCGTGTAGCTAAGTCGCACGGCTTCGGCTACGGGTACGGCGGTTTCGTTCACGAAGGCACAGTGTAACGTAATTGAACGGATGCGGAGAGGGTGAGTCTTCAGAAAGGCTGAAACAAGGTGAGTCGAACGTGCCGGCGCAAGCGGTCGAGCTCGCTTGCATTGTGCGCCGCCGATGGCTTTCTAGAGTGCCCAAAACCGCCTGGGAAATGGTGGCAGCGGTTTAGAATCGCGATCAGCTCCCCGGCGAGGGCCGCGGGACCGGTAAACGCTACGCGACTACAGGCGGCTTGATTAGCATGACTCACCCCGCTCACTCCCCTTGACACTCTACCTGAAAACGATTTATTCTTCACCAAGAATGTCTACTAGAGGCGATGTTGATCGCATTGAGCTGCTACAGGGAACCTTGGATTTGCTCGTCCTTCGCACACTACTTCCCGGCCCGGCCCACGGTCACGCCATAGCCAGGAATATCGAGCGCAATTCTGAGGATGTTCTGCAAGTCGAGCAGGGCTCGTTATATCCGGCCCTGCACCGTCTCATCAAGCGGGGATGGATCATTGCGGAGGAAGGCACCTCGGAAAACAACCGCCGAGCCAAATTTTATCGCCTCACCGCGAAAGGCCGGAAGCAACTCTCCGTCGAGACCACCAGGTGGGAAAGGCTGGCGCGAGCCATTGCGGGCATTCTGCGCGCTGCCGGTCAAGAGGGAAAATCATGAGCTTACGTCGCCGCATGGAAGACGACATCGAGCGTGATATCCGCGACCACATCGAGATGGAAACCCGCGAAAACATCGAACGCGGATTGACACCCTCCGAAGCCCGCGCCGCGGCGCTACGCAAATTCGGCAACCCGCTACGCATCGCCGAAGATACCCGCGCTGTATGGCGTTCGGGGTGGGTCGAGCGCCCCCTCCAGGACGTCCGCTATGCGCTCCGCGGTTTGCGCCGCAATCCGGTCTTTGCCGCCATCGTCATCCTCACCCTGGCACTCGGCATCGGCCTGAACACCGCCGTCTTCAGCGTGGTCAACGCCGTGCTCATCGAACCGCTGGCCTACCCGCATCCCGACCGGCTTCTCTGGCTCACGAACTACAACAAGGCTTTCAAGGTTGAAATTGCTGGCGGTCCGGACTTTGTGGAATGGCGCGCTCAGGCGCAGTCCTTCGACAAAATGTTCTGCTATGAATACGACAATGCGACGATCACCTTCGGCAATACCGCCGATCAACCGATGGTGGCCGAGGTCTCGGGCGACTTCTGGCCCGTAACCGGCGTGAAGCCCGCCGCCGGGCGCCTTTTCACCGACGCGGACGGAGACGTCATCGTTCTTACGTACTCCTTGTTTCAGCGGCGGTTCGGCGCCGATCCTGCTGTCATCGGCAAGACGATCATGGTGGACGGCCATCCCACTACGGTGGTTGGAGTCCTCCCGCCAGGCTTCCGCTTTCTCTTCCCCATTCCATCGCAGCCGAACATGAATCACCCCCAGATCGAGGCCTACGTCCCCAGCGATAAAACGCCCGCCACTCAGGTTCGGGGCCGCAGCAATACCATCGTAAATGTGGTCGCGCGACTGAAGCCCAGGGTCTCGTTGCGCCAGGCCCGCGGGGAGATGGAAGCCATCCAGGCGCGCATCGTCAAACAATACTCCAACATCCTCAACTTCAGCCACCTGGAACTGCGAGTGGTTCCCGTGCAGGAGCGGCTGGTGGGTAACGCACGCCCGGCTTTGCTGATCCTGCTGGGCGCCGTGACTTTCGTGCTCCTGATCGCCTGCGCCAATATCGCCGGGCTGCTGCTGGCGCGAGCTTCCAGCCGGCGCCGCGAAGTGGCCATTCGCGCCGCGATCGGCGCTGGACGCCTCCGCATAATTGCGCAGTTTCTAACCGAGGGACTGGTCCTCGCGCTCGCCGGCGGGGCCACCGGACTGCTTGTCGCTCGATGCGCCATCGCCCTCCTGACCGGTTTCGGGCCGAAGGCCGTTCCGCGCCTGGAGGGGGTCGCGATCGATGGCCGGGTCCTCGCTTTCACGATGCTGATCTCGCTCGCCTCCGGTCTATTATTCGGCCTCGGTCCCGCAATTTCACTTGCGCGGGCCAACCTTCATAACGAGCTCAAAGAAGGCGCCAAAGCCACCTCCAGCGTTCTGCGAGTGCGGCTCCGCAGTGTGCTGGTGGCCGGCGAGTTGGCCGCCGCGCTGGTCCTCCTCATCGGCGCCGGACTCATGCTGAAAAGCCTCTGGCGCATGAACGCACACCCTCCGGGCTTCCATCCCGAAAGCATCCTGGTCATGAAAGCGTCGCTCACCGGTCCCGCCTATCGCGACCGGCGTCAGCAGATCGCCTACTTCGAGGAAGCGCTCAACCGATTGGAACGGACGCCCGGCGTCGTCGCCGCGGGTACCGTATTCTCGCCGATGCGTGGTGTGATCCAGATCGAAGGCGCTCCATTTCCGCCGCCTAACCTGGTGGGGGCGCAGCGAGGCATTTACTACTCCGTCTCCTCTGGATATTTCTCCGTGATGGGTATGCGCCTGCTCCAGGGTCGCTGGATGACCGACAATGAGCCGTCCGAAGTGATGATGGTGAACCAAACCTTCGTTCGCAGGATTTTGCGAGGCGCCAGCCCTCTGGGAAAGAGTATCCACATCCAGTTCCCGCAGCGGCCGCCAACGGCGGCAATCGTCGGAGTGGTAAGTGATGTGAAGTCCTCCAAACTCGACGCCGCGCCGGATCCCGAGGTCTATTTCCCCTATCGCCAGTCGTTCTTTAACGGGGCCTCGGACATCGTGGTTCGAGTCTCCGGAGATCCATCGCCCACCGCGCCCGCCGTTCGAAAACTCATCGCCGAAATCGACCCCAGCCAGGTCGCCTTCGATATGGAGACCCTGGAGATGGCGCTCGCCCGTACGATTGCTCCGCGCCGATTCAACCTGTTCCTGCTCGGAACGTTTGCCGGAAGCGCTTTGCTCCTTGCGCTGATCGGAATCTATGGAGCGATGTCGTATGCCGTCACGCAACGCACCCACGAGATCGGCGTCCGCATGGCGCTGGGCGCCTGCCAGGGAGAAATTGTCCGCATGGTAGTCCGCCAGGGAATGGTAGCCGCGTTGACGGGTATCGCCGCCGGGATCACGGCCGCTTTGGGGCTCACCCGCCTGACGGCGACACTGCTCTACGATGTAAAGCCCAGCGATCCATTGACCTTCGCCGCGGTTGTGATCGCCCTGACGGCGACCTCCCTATTGGCATCTTGGGTTCCCGCCCTCAAAGCTGCACGCGTAGACCCTTTGCGCGCACTTCGCTATGAATAGCACCCCTTGCATCATCTCCCCAAGCGTCGGGAAAGCGGCATCTAATCGGAGCGGGGATAGGGAGTTGGCATCCAACATGTTACCGCCATCGATCCTCCCCTGACGCCGCAGTGCTTACCAGGGAGGGCAAGATGGTTCCAGAGCCAACTGGCTACCAACACAAGAAGCTGAAGCCGCGCTATCCGGCGTTCGCCGGCCGGGCAATTCGAACGCATCAGCGACACACAGCTTCCTCCGTCGCGCCTCCAAAAAAAAGAACTGCGGGCCGGACCGCGCGAACCGTGTGGCAGTGCACGATTCGCTCGGACGCCCGCAGTATCGAAAAGACCGGCCCGGAGCGGAGGACTGCCGTGGCCGGTCCCCCTGTTGTTACGGCTTAGACAGACAGATACAGCGTGCTGCCGTGCCTGTTAACCAACAAGAGAGTGTCGTCTTTGGAGCCGCCCAAAGCGTGCTCGAAATCGGATGTATTGCGAACCGCCTTGCGGTTGACCTCCTGGATGACGTCGCCTGGCTGCAGCCCGGCTTCCGCCGCGTTGCTGGAGGGGCTCACTCCGGTCACCACCACCCCCTGCGAATTGGACGGAAGTCCCAGTTGCTTGGCCGCATCGGGATCGAGGTTCTCCACCGATACGCCCGAAAGAGCGCTGGTCGATCCGCCTTTACCCTGCTGCAGGGCGGTCGCTTCCGTAGTGGGCAGTTCGCCCAGTTTCACCGACACTTCCCGTTCCGACCCGTCGCGGAAGATCTTGAGGTTGACGTTGGTATCCGGCGCCATCATGGAGATGGTCATGCGCAGATCGTTGCTGTCGACCACCGGTTTGCCATTGACGCTGAGCACGATGTCGCCCTTCGCCAGGCCGCTTCGCTGCGCCGGGCTGTTGGGGCTCACATCGCCCACCAGCGCGCCGCGCAGTCCGTTCTCACCGAATGCCTTGGCGATCTGCGGCGTCACGTCCTGCGGAATCACTCCCAGATACGCACGCGTCACCTTGCCGGTGGTGACAATCTGCTGCATGACGCTGCGCGCCATGTTGGCCGGGATGGCGAAGCCGATGCCCTGGTTGCCTTCCGATCCATGCGCGATGATGGCGGTGTTGATGCCCACCAGTTCACCGCGATCATTTACCAGTGCTCCGCCGGAGTTGCCGGGGTTGATGGGAGCATCGGTCTGAATAAAGTCCTCGTAATCCTCGATCCCCAGATGTGAGCGGCCAGTGGCGCTCACGATGCCCATGGTGACCGTCTGGCCCACGCCGAAGGGGTTGCCGATGGCCAGGGCATAGTCCCCGACCTGCACCTTCGAAGAATCGGCCACGGTGATGCAGGGCAGATCGGCGGCATCGATTTTCAGCACGGCGATGTCGCTCTTGGGATCCGCGCCCACGATTTTGGCCTTGAACTCGCGATTGTCGGACAGCATCACGCGGACATCGGTGGCGCCGTCGACAACATGGTTATTGGTGACAATGTACCCGTCCGGCGTCATAATGACGCCCGAACCCAGAGCCTTCTCGCGCTGCTGCTCCGGCAGATTGCGGTGGCCGCGAAACTGCCCGTTGCCCTGGCCGCCGAAGAACTGGCGGAAGAGCGGGTCGTCCGGCAGATCCTGATCCTGCCCGGCCGAAACTTTGGACACTTTCGAGGACGTGACACTCACTACCGCCGGCAGAACCTTCTTTACCACCGGCGCGAAGCCGGCATGTACCTGCGGTTCCGCGGCGCTCGCCAGCTTCAGTTCCAGGGCGGGATGTTGCGCCCCCAGTTGTTGCGCGGCGATGGTGGCGCCGCCGATCCCCACAGCCAGCGCCGCGGCAATCAGGAGAGCCTGCGGGCGTTTCCAAAACTTCTCTTTGTTCATGGATCCTCCAATCGGAATTCGTCTGCCACGGTGCCCGGACTGTCCTGGGATTTGTGGCCTCATTCTGATTGACGGATGGCGCCGGGACCGGTTATTCCCGGAGAGTCGGTAGCCGGGGTACCGGCGATTCGGTACTCGATCTTACCAGACGCTGCCCAGAGTCTTCTTGATCCGCTTGGAGATTCTCTCGGGCGCGAGCGCCGCGTGGGCACGGACCGCGGGGGGGAGCTCCCGCAGGACGTCGTCCAGGCTTTCGCGGTTTCGGCAGTTCAGTTCCGCATAGCCGAACGCAACCGCCATGCGGCAGGCCAGGCGCACCAGATCCACCGGTTGCTGGAAGCGCGGTTCGCCATCCGGAACATCATGATGCCGGCGGATGCACTGGCAGATGGGCGCCGGGATGCTCCAACTTTCGGCCATCCAGGCGCCCGCCTCGGTGTGCGTGACTCCGGTGGCGGCGATTTCCAGCTCCGGCGACTCATCTAAGGTCTCATAGACCTGTGTGAGAATCGGCTCGTACTTGCCGGGTTCGGCCATCAACAGGCCCAGCCGGCCGAGATCGTGCATCAGCCCGGCCGTATACAGACTGCCCAACGGAGCGCCGAACGCCGCGCCCAGGGCTTCGGAAATCAACCCCGACGCCACGCTGTGCGACCACACCGGATGAATTACCTGGCGCCGCGGCGTGTGCCGCGTATAAAACTCCATGGCAATGGTGAATGCCAGCGAACTCACCCGTTCCAGACCCAGCAGCGCCAGGGCATGGCGGATGCTCTCCACCTCGGACCGGAGTCCGAATTCCGCCGAATTCGCCGAGCGCAGCAACTCCGACGCAAACGCCGGATCGGAATTGAAGCACGTTTCGAACTCCGCCATCGCGGACCTGGATTCCGTGGAGATGGTCAATAGCCGCAGCGCCGTAGGATGGAAGGCGGGAAGGTGGGCCAGACGGGCCGTTACATCGGCCTTCAACGAGCCGGCATCCCCCATCGACGCGCTCATCGGAAAATCCGCATTGGCCCGCGGCCGGATGTGTCGAGACACAAGGAGACAGCGCTCCCGGCAGTCCCTCTGCCAGCACTACTCACGCCCGTGTAATCACCCTTCTAAAACGGATGGTAGCAAAACGCCGTACCGGAAGCGACCCTGCCCCTTCAGAGCCGTTGGTACGCCTTCAGCGCCAGCGGACTGAACTTGTCGAGCATCTCCTTCTTGCCGGCGAGATTCTGCTTCCCGGCACCGCCGATGGCGAAGATCTGAAACATCTCGTCGCCCACCACCCCCTGGACTGCTTCTTCATGCTCTCCCAGACCGGGTCCGACGACGTGCCGAGGTCCTGCGCCGTAATGGTCAGGCGGACGCCGAGCGTACCGGCCGAGTAGCCGCAACCCATGGCGCCCAGGGCGATCTGGTTCGCGGCGCCGCTCAGCAAAGCGTTGGCTTCGGACTGCGTGACCAGGCCGCGTGGCTCGGCGCGAGCACGGCGGGCACCAGCGGGAAGGGCAGGACGAGCGAAGTTCTCATGCGAACCGACGCCGGATTCGGCCGCCCGGCGGCTCAGCCGCCGCTACGGTTTTTGCGCGGGCCGAAAGACCCGGCCGTCCTTCATAACCTCCACGATCTTGCGCACATTGCGCACGTCCGCCGACGGATCGGCGCTCAGCACCACGAGGTCGGCGGCCATGCCCGGCGCGATCGTCCCTCGCTCGGCGGCTTGCCCCACCGCCATCGCGCTCACCTGCGTGGCCGCCTGGATGGCCTCCACCGGCGTGAAGCCGCACTGCTCCACCAGCAGCACCAGTTCATCGGCCACCGCAGCCCCCGCGTCCGCTGCGCCCGACGCCAGCCCCTGGCTGTCGGTTCCGGCATCCACCAGCACGCCCGCATGGTGGGCGGCGCGCGTCACTGCGTAGCTCCAGGGCAAAATGCCCTTCCCCGCGGCGTCGGGCGAACGGGCCACCGATTGCTGAAATACGCGCAGTGTGGCGTCGAGAATCGTGCCGCGCGCTTTCATTTGATCGAGCAGCGCGACGATCTTCGGATCGTCCGGCTGGATATGCGTGAAGTCGCCGAACGCCCGCGTGCGGTAATCCACCGGGACATGCGGTGCGGCCTCCCATACCAGATACGGCGTGTGCGAGACGCTGGTGGCGCCCGCGGCGACCGCATCGCTGGGCTTGGCCGGAAAGATGGTGGCATGCGTCCACACCAGCAGCCCCTGGCGACGCGCCTCCGCCGCGATCTCCTTCACCCGATCGGCCGGAAGATTGGCGTACAACTTCACGCCGGTCGCCCCCGTGCCTTTGGCCTCCGCCACGGCCATGCGGATGTCGGTGGTTTCGTCGACCGCCCGCATCCACGGCGCGCTGCCGATCATGAAGCCGCGCGACGCGCCGGGGACGCGCGTGTCTTCGTAGAAATAGGTCGGGCCGGCCATCAGCGCGCTGTAATAGATGTCCGGCCAGCCCGGCGCTTCCAGATGCGCGTCGCGCGCCAGCGCCGCCAGTTGGCGCGCGTCGCCCGCCATGTCGCGCACCCCGGTGACGCCGGCCAGCAGCAACTGACCCAGCCGCGTGCGGTTTCGCGCCATGTCGCCGGCGCCGCCGGTGAGGTGGACGTGGGCATCGATCAGCCCCGGAATCACCCACTTGCCCGTCAGGTCTTCGACCTTGGCGCCAGTGGGCGCCGGCCGGCTCCCCGAGGCGAAGACTGCCGTAATGCGCCCTCCCGAGATCCATATCGTGGCGTCGGCCAGCGGAGCCGCGCCCGTGCCGTCGATTACGGAGACATGCGTCAGCGCCACCGTCTCCGGCGCCGTCTGCGGCTGTGCCGTCGCCAGATTGGCGGCCAGCAGCAGCCAGGGAGCAAGGAGCATCCTGAGGTTCCGCATAGTGTGCCTTGCAGCATAGCGCCCGCCGGCTGCCGACAGCAAGCCGGAAGCAATCGTCATCTTCGCAGCCCGAGAGGATTCTCTGTGAGCTCGCCCCGGCCGGCTTTGCTTACAACTTCTCCGTTTTATTTCCTGTTGGAAAGCTTCGCACGGGCGGCGCTTTGGAACCGCGACCGCAGGGAGCGGCCCGACCAAGAGTTACACCATCTTGCGTAGGAAGAACCGAGAATCGGGGGTTGCCGCATCTGCCGATCGGGCCGCTCCCTTGCCGGTCGCGGTTCCAAAGCGCCACCCCAATGCCGATGTTGGTTGCGGCTCTTGCCCCCTGAAAACGCGGCTGCCCCGCGAGAACCGCTATATACTGTCGTTCATGAATCGTCTCAGCCGAAGGAGCGTGCTCCGTTGCGCCGCCTGGGGCGCCCCGGCGCTCCTGCGAGGCCGGTTTCCGCTGTTTGCGCAATCCAGCGGCGAGTACTCGTCGCGCGCCATCCGGCTGGTCGCGGAATCCACGGTAGTGGACCTCCTCAACCAGTTCCGCTTCGCCGACTACTCGGAACGGCCGCCGAAGAGCGACCAGTGGCTGAACAAGCCGGGCAGTTTCACCACGGCTGACGCCGCCGTGTACCAAGGCTCGGGAATCCAAGTGTTCGCGCTGGGCCATTCGGTTCCCGATTACCAGGAAGGGCTGCGCTTCTACGCCCGCTGGAACGGCTTCCTCGCCGCCTACAGCGATGTGCTGCTGCGCATCGCCGACGCCCGGGATTTCGCCCGCGTGCGCAACGAAAAAAAGATCGGGATCCTGCTGTCCATGCAGGATTCCACGCACTTCCGCGGCCCCGAAGACGTCAACGAATTCTTCGCGCTGGGGCAGCGCATCTCGCAACTGACCTACAACTTCAATAATCGGATCGGCAGCGGTTTCCTGGAACAGCGCGATGGCGGTCTCTCGGTATTCGGCCTCAAAATCATGAATCGTATGGAGACCGTGGGTATGGCCGTGGACCTGTCCCATTGCGCGGACCAGACCACCATGGACGCCCTGGACGCGGCCACCAGGCCGGCCCTGTTCACGCATGCCACCTGCCGCGCCTTGATCCCCGGCCACCAGCGCGCCAAGACCGACGACGCCATCCGCAAGCTGGCCAGGACCGGCGGCCTCATGGGAATCGCCTTCATCCGCTTCATGGTTCGCGGCGAGGAACCCGTCACCATCGCCAACGTGCTGGACCATTTCGACTATGTCCGCAAGCTGGTGGGCGTCGAACACCTCGCCGTGGGCAGCGATCTGGACGTCATGGGAATCGGCAATCCCATCAATGGCGGAGGGTTTCGGCCCGAGAGCCAGCCCAACTTCGACCGGTATCGATTCCACGTGGACAAACCCGAGCATGTCGCGACCACCGGCCTGGACCATCCCAAACGGATTTTCGATCTCACCGAGGGTTTGATCTCGCGGGGCTATAGCGATTCCGACATTCAATTGATTCTCGGCGGGAATGCCGTGCGCGTGCTGGGCGGTATCTGGTCGGGCGCCAACCGCCGCGGCTGACTGGTTTCAGCGTCCGGCTTTGGCAGCCGGCTTGTCTTCCTCGTCGACGCCCGGCTTCACGGTGTAGTGCACGATCAGCGAGATGCGGCGATTGGACGGGTCTTCGGGATCCTGCGGCTTGCGCAGGCGTTGGTCGGCGTACCCCCGAACCTGAGTCACCTGTTTCGCGCCCAGCCCGTTCTCCTGCATCACGCGCCGCGCCGCGTTCGCCCGGTCGGCGGACAACTCCCAGTTGGAGTAAGTGCCGCTGCCCGAGTACGGCTTGGCGTCGGTGTGGCCTTCGATCGTCACGGTGTTGGGAAGCTTGCCCAATTGCACCGCCAGCAGCGACAGGATTTCCTTGGCCTCCTCATTCGGTTCCGCGATGGAGCTGGGAAAGAAGGCTCCTTTGTCGGTCTCCATCAGCTCGATGCGCAACCCTTCGGCGGTGATGGTCATCTCGATCTGGTTCTTCAGCTTCTCCGAGATATCCATCTTCTTCACCGTGGACTGCAGCTCCTCCTTGATCTGGTCCATGTTGTCCTTGGTGACGATGAAATTTTCACCCGCGCCGCTTTCTCCGCTGCCCACTTTCTTCGAAGTTCCGGTAGGATCCTTGAAATAGCCGCCCACGGCCACGCGGATCTGCTTACTGCTGTTCAGCAGCCAGAGCACGATGAAGAGGGCCATCATGGCGGTGACGAAATCGGCATAGGCGACTTTCCAGGCGCCGCCGTGATGGCCGCCGTGGGCCGCTTTCTTTTTGATAACGATGATGGGACCGGTCTGTGCCATGGATTTCTCGCCCTATGCGGCGGCGTCCGATTTCGCCGCCTCCACCGCGCCTTTGTTGCGGCACAGCGATTCCAGTTCCTGATACTTCGGCCGCACATGGCCCGGAACGGCGCGCCGTCCCACTTCCACCGCCAGAATCGGGGCCAGTCCTTTGACAAATGCCAGGATGCAGACGCGCAGGACGGCGTAATACGCCTGCGTCTCGTCGGCGACCTTGCCCATGTTGGCGGCAAGCGGTCCCACCAGGCCGTAACACAGCAAAATGCCGAGAAACGTGCCCACCAGCGCCGCCGCCACCTTGTGGCCGATCTCCTCCGGCGGACCGCCCAGCGCGCCCATGGTGATCACCACGCCCAACACCGCCGCCACGATTCCCAGGCCCGGGAGGGAATCCGCCATGGTGCTCAAGGCCGCCACCGGCTGGTTGATGTCGTGATGATGCACCTCCATATCCAGCTCCATCATCTGGTCGATGTCGAATGGTTCCACCGTCCCCATCGATGCGGTCCGCAGCGTGTCGCAGATGAAGTGGCACACATGCGGATCCTTCATGATGGAGGGATACGCCGAGAAAATCTTGCTCTTGGACGGCTCTTCGATATCCGATTCGATGGCCGCCATCCCGCTACGGCGCGTCAGGTTGAAGAGGTCGTGCAGCATCTTCAGGGTGTCCAGGTAGCGCTTGCGGGTGAAGCTCGACCCTTTGAATGCGCCCATGACTCCTCCGAGAATGCCTTTCAAAATGTGCGGCGGGTTGGCCACCAGGACGGTTCCAATCGCCGCGCCGCCGATAATCACCAGTTCCGCGGGCTGCATCAGCACCAGGAGGCTGCCCTTCTCCATCAGGTAGCCGGCTACGATGGCCCCGAATACCACCACGATCCCGATAATCGAAAACATAGCTCCTCACGCGTGTTACCCGCGTTCCTCAGACCACGATTACGTAATCCCCAAACTGCAAGAGACTGTTTTCCAGCGTCGCGTCCGCCCGGCCCGTCAGGGTTTCCGGGGTATCTCCGTCTCGCACCACGGCGCCTCCCATCGATACGGTGACGGTGAGCCGGTCTCCCCACCACGGAATGCCCGCCAGGTTGACCAGCCGTTTCATTTTGGTCGCCGCTTGCAACAGAGTCGGCGCCGTGCAACCCGTCACCACCGCCAGAAATCGATCCTCCGTCCACCGGCCGATCAGGTCGTTCGGACCCAGGACGGCGGCCAACGTACGGCCCGTGGCGGAGAGAACGGCGTCCACCGAGTAGCGGCCGCTGGCTTGCCGCAGGACGTCCAGCGTGTCCACCGCGATGCTCAGGACACCGAACGGCACCGGGGAAGCCGCATAACCCTCCAGGTAGGCGCCGACGCAGGCCAGGGTCGAAGCGTAATCCGGCAATCCGGTCAATTCGTCGACAACGGCTGCCCGGCTCAGCTTGTGCAGGACCGGATCGGCCGTGGGAAGAATCAACCGCCGGTCGAAACATTCCACGGCTCCCACGATGGCGCCGGAGTCGTCGCGCACCGCAACCGCGCGAATGCTGACCGGCACGCGTTGACCGTTTTTGTGGAGCAGGAAGACGTCGGCGGCCCGCGCCTCGCCGTCGCCCATAGTCTGGCGCAGCGGACAGGCCACACCGCACAGACATGCCTGCTTCTCGTCGCAATGCATCAGCAAATCGTCGCGGCAGAGCCGGCCGATCACCTCCTGCCGCAGATAGCCGGTCAGTCTCTCGGCGCCGCTGTTCCACAGCACGATCCGCCGGTCGCGGTCCACCAGGTAGACGCCTATGGGCAATCCCTCCAGGACCGCCCGGTATGTCTCCTGGCTCAATTGGTCAGGCATGGATACCCTGTTCTGCACATCGGCGGGCGATCCGCCATTTTCGAGAGGTTTTTTGAATCGGGGCTTGCGGATGGCCCGGGCGGCGCTGGGAACGCCGCCGCTGGTCTACAGGCTCAGTTCGATGCCATTGACGTGCTGCAGGACCCAGTCGATCAGCCCCGGCAGGCTTTCCAGCACATCGTGACGCCGGTCATCCGGGAATGCGTCCGCCAGTTCCCGGAGCTCCAGGTCGCGCGCCGGCGGGATCACGGCAAAGCCCATGAACTCCGCCGCCAGCGATCCGGCGTGCACCAGATCGATCAGGGCCTTATCGCAGGTTTCCCTGGACGGGGGACATTCATGATTGGAGGCGACGTTTTGCAGTTCGAGCGGCAACCGCCATCGCGACAGCAGCCATCGTCCCGCCTGGCAATGGTCCATGCCGAAGACCCGCGTCTCGGCATCCGTCACGCTCTCGCCTTCCTTCACCGCGCGGGCGACGACGTCGGGGTATTCCGGAAATAGGCGCGCCAGGCCCAGTTGGCCGACGTCGTGAAGCAACCCCGCCGTATAGGCGGTTTCCGGCGAGAGGCGGGCCTGGCCGCACATTTTCCGGCAAGCCAGGGCGGTCGCCAGGCTGTGACGCCAGAATGCCAGCGCCAGCGGATTCGGCCGCGTATCGATCAGCCCCCGCATCGCCGCGGTCACGGCCAGCGAGCGCACCAGATCCAGGCCAAGATACGCAACCGCCTGCCGGATTTCCGCGATTTCCTGCCGCGAGGCAAACAGGGGTGAGTTGGCCACGCGAAGCAACGTCACGCTCAGCCCCGGATCGCTCCGCAGCAGCGCGACAATTCGTCCCATGGACACGGTTGGGTCGCCGGCCAGATGTAGTAACTGCACCGCGACCGGGCGGAAGGGAGGAATCTCCTCTTCCAACCGATGCCGCATTTCGAGTCCGGAGGCTGTGATCACGGCATGCTCCTCACACCTGCGCGGTTCGTTCCCGGGACGTACTGACGTGGCGGAGAGCCGCCGTCAAGGCGCCTGGCTGGATCGGCTTGGACAGATAGTCGTCCATGCCGGCCTCCAGGCATCGTTCCCGATCTCCCTTAATCGCGTGGGCTGTCAGGGCGACGATAGGAACGTGCTCGCCCGAGGCCCTCTCGCGTTCCCGGATCTCGGCGGTGACCTGCAGGCCATCCATATCCGGCATCTGGATGTCCATCAGGATCACGTCGAACTCTCCCTTTTCGTATAAAGTGAGGGCTTCGAGCCCGGTCCGGGCTTCCATCACCGAGTGACCCTCTTTCGCCAGCAACCGCACCACCAGCAGGCGGCTGACGTCGTTGTCCTCGGCTACCAGGACGGACAGCGGCGGGACCGCCGATTCCTCAGCCTTTGCCGGACCCTGCACCGGCGCCGGCACTCTGTCCGACAAGCGGAACGGCATGGCGAAATGGAAGGTGCTGCCGGCGCCCTGCCGGCTTTCCAACCAGATCCGGCCGCCGGCCACTTCCAGCAGCCGGGTCACAATCGCCAGGCCGAGGCCGGTTCCGCCGAATTTGCGCGTCATGTACCCTTCCGCCTGGCGGAACGGCTCGAAGATCAGCGCCTGTTTCTCCGGCGGAATGCCGATTCCGGTATCGCGAACCGCCACCCGGATTTCCACGCGGCCGCCATCGGACGGCACGGCGCTCACCTCCGTCGTGACCGACCCGGCCGCGGTGAACTTAACGGCGTTCCCCATCAGGTTCAGCAGGATCTGGCGCAGCCGCATGGCGTCGCCGATCAAGGCGTCCGGAGTTCCCTCGCGCACGGTGCACCGGAAGTCCAACCGCTTCTCGTTGGCGATGGGAACCACTACCTCGGCGGCGTGATTCAGACATTCGCGCAACGAGAACGGCGCCGACTCCAGTTCCAGCCGGCCGGCCTCAATTTTAGAAAAGTCCAGGATGTCGTTGATGATCCGCAACAGCGAGCGGGCGGAACTCTCCACCGTCTCCATAAAGTCGCGCTGATCGGCCGTCAGCGTGGTTTGCAGCACCAGGTCCGTGAACCCCAGAATTCCGTTCATCGGGGTGCGGATCTCGTGGCTCATATTGGCCAGGAATTCGGACTTGGCGCGCGCTCCGGCTTCCGCCTCCATGCGCGCCCGCCGCAGTTCCTCTTCCATTTCCTTGCGGTCGGTGATGTCCAGGAACAGGCACAGCCGGTGGGCCCGATCGTTCACTTCCACCTGTCGGGTCCATAACAATCCTGTGCGGCGCCGCGTGCGGCTCTCGTACGGGATCTCCCTCCCTTCGATGTCGGTCGCGCCCGCGATGGCCTCGTGCAGCGCCCGCATGCCCCCGCGGCACGCCGGGTCCAGTTCCGCCGGCGTCTTCCCGACCAGTTGCTCACGCGTGAGGTCGAACTGCGTTTCGAAGGCGTGATTGACATCCACGTACCGCCCGCCGTGTTCCAGCAGCGCGATCCCCACGGTACTGGCCTCGAAGATGATGCGGAAGGCCTCCTGCGCCTTGGCGCGTTGTTGATATTCCCGTTCGATCTGCTGGTGCGCGGCGCGCAACTGGTTGGTCCGCTCGGCGACCATCAGGTCCAGATCGGCCATCTTGGCCTCCGCCTGGCGGCTCAACAGCCATTTGCGGCTGAGCGAATGGGCCAACTGGATGACCTCGATGTTATCGAAGGGCTTCTTCAGGATCAGCAGGTTTTCCGACCGTTCCAGCCTCCGCCGGATGTCGTTCCAGGAATAGTCCGAATAGGCCGTGCACACCACCACTTGCAGCTCCGGGTACGCCTGCCACAGACGGGTGATGGTTTCCACGCCGTCCCATCCCGGCGGCATGCGGATGTCCACGAAAGCCAGGGCATAGGGGCGGCCTTCGGCCAACGCCTGCTCCAGTTTCGCCAGGCCTTCCTGGCCCTGATAGGCCGAATCGATCTCGAACCGCGTAATGGGCGCCGCCTCCACGCCGAACAGGAAGGCTTCGTCATCCTGCAGTTGCTCCTGGGCCGGCACTTCGCCGAGCAGGATTTTCCTCATATCCTCGTGGATGGCTTTGTTATCGTCGATCACGAGAATCCTGCGATTGGGTTCAAACAGGCTGGGTGAGTTCATGTCGGACTCTCTTTTCCATATCGTCGGCGGCCCTCAGCGGCAGCTCGAGAACAAAGGTGGCGCCGCGGCCTGGCCCCTCACTCTCGGCCCGCAGCGAACCGCCCATTTGGCCGGCGGCCAGCGCGCACGAGTGCAGGCCAAAGCCGTGGCCATTGGATTTGGTGGTGAAACCGTGGCCGAAGATCCGCGTCAGATTCTCGGCGGGCAACCCCACGCCGGTATCCTCTACCGCCAGGCTGACGCGGGCGTCGCCCCGCCGCCGGATGCGGACGCGAATCAAGCGCTCCTGGCCGTCGCTTTGCCGGATCGCCTGCTTGGCGTTGCGCAGCAGGTTCAGCAGGATCTGCAGGATCTGGTGCTTATCGGCCGGGATGGGCGGCAGTTCCTCGAAGTCGCGCTCCACCTCAATGGCATAGCGGATCATCCCCGGTTCCAGAATGCGCAGGGCGTCGTCCGTCAGATCCGCCAGGCTCACATCTTCCACCAGGCCGGAGACCTTCGCATAGTTCTGTTGCGTGGCCACAATCTGCTTGATGTGGCCCACGTGCGAGGAGAGCAGCTCCAACTCCGCCAGGACACAGTCGCGTTCCGACCGGAAGTGGTTGCCCAGTTTGGCCAGGTACGGCAGCGCGCGCTGGCCCTTGGGGTCGCTGGCCACAAACTCCGTAAGATCCGCGGAGTGCTTCTCCAGCATGCCGATCAGCATCATCAGGTTGTCCACCCGCCAATCGCGAATCTTGCCGGCAACTACCGACGTCGAAACGTTCAGGCTGTTCAGGACATTGCCCACGTTGTGCAGCACCCCGGTAGCCACTTCGGCCATGCCGGCCTCGCGCGACAACTCGATGAGCCGTTGCTGCGCCGCCGCCAGTTCGGCGTGCGCCCGGTCGCGGGCCTCAATCTGCTCCCGCAATTCGCGCGTCCGTTCGATCACGCGCTGCTCCAAAGTCCCTTTGGCATCCATCAAGGCGGTGCGCACCCGGTGCCTGGCAATGGAGGCTCCCAGCATGTCGGCTACTGCCCGCAAGCTGTCCTTTTCAGCTTCGCCCCACTCGCGCTGCTGCACAAAATCGTCGAAGCCGACAATTCCCCACCACTCGCCCGCCACCACCACGGGCACGAAAATCGCCGACCGGATCTGTCCGTCGATGGCCTCGCGTAGCGGCGGCTCCAGCGTCGCCGGGCTCACCGTGACGATGAATCCGCCGCGCAGCAGTTCCACCCAGCGCGCAGCCGCTTCCCCATGCCAGGCGAAATCCTCCCATCCGGGCTGGCGGAGCTTCGCCGGGGAGGCCAGCCATTCCCGCTGCAGGATGGGCCGCAGACGGCCGGATTTCACACTCATATTCAGAACGCAAGCCCGGCTGGCTCCGGCCGCCTGGCCCACTCGTTCCACCACATGGCCCACGATGGTGTCGTGGTCCCCGTCGCTCAGGAACTGCTTGGCGGCGAAGCTCACGCTCTCCAGAATCTGATTGCGGCCCAGGATGGTCCGCGCCATGCCGTTGAAGGCCTCGGCCAAACGCTGGATCTCGTCGCCGCTGCGCACTTCGGCGCGCGCCCCCAGATCGCCGTGCGCCACCTTCTCCACCACGCCATGCAGCGCGCGGATGGGCCGCACCAGGTGCGCCGCGTAGATCAGCGAGATCAACAGGCTGAGACCGCCGCACAGAAACGTCAGGCCGGCCGTCCGCCGGTAGGTGCGCCGCACGCTTTCGTCGTAGGAATCGAGCGACAGCCCGATGTGGATCCAGCCCCAGGGGATACCGCTGTAATCGAACGGAAAGGCGTACTGAAACACGCGGCGGCCGAACAGCGGCGAGCGTCCGATGGCACTGGACGGCGTGCGCGCCGCCGGACGCCAGTTGTCGCCCAGCGTCTCGATGCGCCACCGGGACCGGTCGATCACCACCGAGAAGCCATCGTTCTTGGTGATCACCACGTAGTCGATCGCCTGGTCGCCGGAGAGCACCTGCATCGCCTGGTCGACCACCGCCGAGTAGTCCTCCGATACCGCCGCCCCCGCGGCCACGCCGCGAATGGAAACCGCGACACCCCGCGCCTTGGATTCCAGACCGATCTCGAATTCGCGCTTCTGCTCGGGAACGATCGCCATCACGAAGACGCCCAGCGTGACCAGCGTGACCACCCATCCCAACAGCGTGATGCGTAGCGTAATTCCTTTAGGGAGCCGCATCGCCTCAGTGCCTTTCCTCGGACCGGGCCGCCGGGTTGATTCCGCTGATCCGCCAGTACTCTCGCCACAAGTCCCGCGCCGCATCCAGATCGCCCGGTTGCAGGCGGACCATGCGCTCGGTTTGGAAGACCATCAGCAGTTGACGGCCGCGCGTATCCTCGTGGAGCGACAGCATCTCGTCGATCAACTGCTGCCGGTAAGGATGCACTTCCGCCGGCACGGCAATCACGCTCTCGATCATGGGGCGGGATCGGGCCACCTCCTTGAGCCGCCCCAGCTGCGGATTCATTTCCTTCGCCAGGTTCAGGTTGATCTCGTCCACCACGCACGCCTCTACCGTGCCGAAGAACACCGGCAGAATGCACGACGGCGGCTTGGCGACGCTCTTCATCGAGGCGAAGAACGACGCGGCGCGCCCTAATTTCTCTTTGCCCAGAAGCACCTCGGCCCACGCCGGACCGGTTTCACCCGACCCTCTCGCGTAGACCAGCAGACTCTTGCCCCGCAAACCCGCAATCGAGGAGATTCCCGAAGCCGCGTTCACCAGCAACACGTAGGAATAGGCCGCCGTTCCCTGCGCCGTGCGCGCATCCGTCAGAACCGGCAGCAGCAGTTTGCTGCCTTCCAGTTCCAGGTAGTCGGGGACGCCCAAGGTGATCAGGTCCACCGAATGGCGCTCCAGCCGCTCGCGGATCTCCGCCACACTGTCGGCGATATCGAAGGTCGAATCGAGCGCATACCCCTTTCTGCGCGCCACCATATCGAACCAGGCCTTGAGGGAGGCGCGCGCGTCGTTACGGTTGACATTTCCGAATACCCGCCCGCTGGCGACCTCGCGGAGCTGAATCGGTCGAAGTCCGCCGGCCGCGGCGCCCGGCTGCGCCAGGAGCCTTCCGATAGCCGCGCCCAGCAGCGCCGCGCAACGGAGAAAAGCGCGCCATCCGGTCGAATTCCTATCTCGAGACACTGCCGGCCGCTCCTTTCCTGCCGCGAATGCGCTCCGCCTGTTCGAGGACGCGGAGCGCCGGCTCCAGACAAGAGCCATCGCGCACGTTCAACTCGTCGAATTGAAACAGCGTGGCCAGTTGCCGTCCCGCCGGGGTGGCCAGCAGGCCGCGGACATTGCTGAGTTTCTGCCGGCTGGCGTTGTGAAAGTTCTTGCGGAACGCGTAGAAACACACCACCATCTGGGGCGAACTGGCCATCGCCACCAGTTCCTTGCCGACCTGCGGATTCATTTCGCACATGGTGTCGAAGCCCCGCCTGGAGGCGACACACGCATCCGCCTGTCCAAAAAAGACCGGCAAGATCGCCCGCGCGACCTTCGTGTCCCCCGTCATGGACCCGAAGAATCCGTCCGCCGCAGCCAGATGCGCTTCGTCCAGAAGCGTGGCCAGCCACTCCGTCGCGGCACACATCCTGGGAGCTTTCAACAGGTTGATCCGCCGCCCCCGCAGGTCGCTCAACTGGCGGATTCCACCGCTGCGCTTCACCAGCAGGAGGTACTGATCCGGGCCGGCGCCGCCGCCGCCGACCAGCAATCCGTTGGGGTCCAGATACTCGGCAATCCGCCGGTACTCGACAATGTTCAGCGCCACCGCGTCCAACTGGCCGCCGCGCACCCTGCGCTCGATCTCTTCGCTGGTGGCGAACACCTTGGCGTCGAACTCGATGGTGATCTTCAGATCGGCCATGATTCTCTTGATCCAGAGCTGCATGGCCGCGCGGGCGTCGTTCAGATTCACGTCCGCCACCAGGCTCTCGGAGATCGCCAGCCGGATGGGTGGATCGGCTTCCGCCGCCCGCAACACACCGGGCAGCCAGGGCGCTCCTCCCAGCAGCAGGGCGACCACCTGCCGCCGGGAACTGACACCGCCCGAT
>Ga0181529_10002071_pt1 | contig 24683 bp, 19 predicted proteins | sample PEATcosm2014_Bin_36_FD_119763 | JGI IMG/M metagenome (GOLD analysis project Ga0181529, IMG submission 119763) | Peatland microbial communities from MTU Mesocosm Facility, Houghton, MI, USA - PEATcosm2014_Bin10_30_metaG | ecosystem: Environmental > Terrestrial > Soil > Wetlands > Peat | place... | reverse complement strand
GCCAGTGAAATCACGGGCACGGTGCGGGCCACGTCTGGCGTCACGGAGCCGGTGACGTTGAGGGCGGGCGCAACATCGTGCTCGGTGGCCGTGACGAGGGGGAACTGCTCGGGTTTGTCTACTTTGACCAGGCTGGCGTCGGCTACCTGCTCGACTTGAGTGGGCGGCGGAGCTTCGGCTTTGGGGTCGGAGGGTTCGGCGCTGGAGCTGCAGCCGGCAAGGAAGAGAGCGGACGCGATGGCCAGGATTCCGAGGGCTGGCGTCCCGAGACATGCCGGACTGTTCGAAAGGCAGGGTAACAATCTGCCCCACATAAGACGGGTCATTGGATGATCTCCGCGCCGGCGGCGAGATTCAACTGGCCGGCGGCGGTCAGGTAGCTGCCAACGAGGTTAATGTAGTCCACTTGCGTGGCCCGGTAATCGCGCTCCGCTTCCAGGTAATCGACCAGCGCCGCTTGCCCATGCTGGTAGGAGAACGACATGGTATCGCGCACATCGGTAGCGGTCTTCAGATAGATCTCCTTGTAGGGTTTCAGCAGGTTCAGGGCGCTCACGAGGGTGGCGTAGGCCGAATCCACATCGCTGAAGACTTGCGATTCCACCTGGTCGCGCCGGCGCTGGGCGTGCTGAATTTCCAGTTCGGTGTGCAATTTCTCACCCTGGTTGCGGTCGAAAATTCTTAATGGGATGCTGACGTCGAAACCCATATACGCCGGAATGGGAGGGTTGCGGCCGACATCGAATCCCCAGGTGGGGTCGGTGGAACCGTTGGCGACGGCCAGTTTGTGATCGGTCTGCGCTTTGAGAATGGCCTGGCGTGCGGCGTGCAGGTCGGGCCGCGCATCCAGGGCGACAGTGTGGATCTCGTCGAGGGTCCGCAGGCTGTAGTTGAAGTCGAAAACTCCGGTGACATCGAACTTGTCGACGGGCGTGCGGTCGTTGAGCAGCATGAGGAGCGAGATTTTAGAGGTGCGCAGGCTGACGGTGGCGTTTTCGAGGTCGGTGGCGAATTGTACGCGCTGCAGGATGAGGCGGTTCAGGTCAACCTGGGCGATGTCGCCGGCGCGGTAGCGCTCGCGATTGATGGCCAGTTCGCGATCGAAACTATCGAGGGTCTCCATGGCGTTGACGAGGAGCGCTTTGGCCTGCAAGGTGGCAACGAACGCCGAGCGGAGGCTGAATAAAAGGTTGCGCTCGAGATCGGACTGCTGCGATTGGGCGATGCCGGTGGCCTGGCGGGCGCTGTCGCGGCGCAGTTCGCGCTTGTGCTCGCGCTCGTGGAGGTAGGAAAACGAGATGGCCGGCAGGACATTGGCGAGCGGGCGTAAGGGATTGGGGGTGAACGGGTCGAACTGGTCGAGCAGCACGCTCATGTTGGGATTGGGCCGCAGGTAGGCGGTGATTTCGTCGGCTTTGGATTCCTGAATACCGACTTCTCCGGCGCGCAGGGCCGGATTGGCGGTTTCGAATTTGTCCTTCACCTGCTGCCATGTCCAAGGGCCGCCCTGGTTGGGCGGACGCTGCGGGTTGGGCTGGGCCGGGAGACCGGCGGCCAGCCACGCCGCAGCTAGAGTCCCTGCGCTGACACGCCTCCACCAACGCTGCAAATTGCCTCCATCCCTGAATTAGTTTCCGCGCGGTTGACCGACGATGCCGCGGCCGATGGTGCGGTCGCGGGCCGGGAGGGTCACCGCTGGTACAGAATCTCCCGGATCTTTTGCCACCTTACTTCAATCTAACGATTTCCCCGGAGTCCGGGCCACTTATCTTTCAGTTGCCGGGAACCTATCTTTCAGGTATGGGCCTTGGAGAACCTGCCTTTTTTCTCTATGCTTTAACTAGGAAGCGGCATGGATTTCCGCAAGCCGCAGGGTCTTCTACACGTCGCCCTCGCGGGTTTTCTGATCGCCATTATCGCGCTGATCGACTGGCGGGTGGACGCACCCATCGGCTTCGGATTTCTGTATCTGTTCCCCATTCTGCTGGTGGGCACGGTGGCGCGGCGGTGGCACATCATCGCGACGGCGTTGCTCTGCATGGTGCTGGCGGACATCTTTGCGCCCAGCTCGTTCGTGATGCGGGTCTCGCTGCCACAGGACATTCTGGTATTCACGTCGCTTGCCGGAACCGGGCTATTTGCATACGAAGCGACGCGCAGCCGCCGACGGGAGCAGGAAAACCTGCGGCGGCTGGAGCGCGAAGTGGCAGCGCGGCGCGAGGCCGAAGAACAACTGGAATTCGTGATTGAGAGCAGCCCGGTGGCGATTGTCACGATGGCCGCGGACTGCCTGATCCTGCGGGCCAACCCGGCGGCGCACCGGTTGTTCGGCGTGGCGGCGGGGCAACTGGCGGGTCGCAAGATCAAACGCTACATCCCGGCGCTGGGACGCGTGCCGTTTCTGGACGCCACGGCGCAGACCTTCCGCACCGAAATGCAATGCCGCGGCGAACGGGAAAACGGCGAAGGCCTGCTGGCCAACGTATTCTTCTCCACGTACAACACGGCCATGGGTCCGCGCCTGGCGGCGCTGGTGGTGGACGCTTCCGAGGAGTTGCGGGACCGCGAGGAGACCAGCCTGGAGCAGCTCATGACGGGGTCGCGGATCCTGGTGGGCGCGGTGTCGCACGAGGTGCGCAATGTGTGCGGAGCGATCGCGGTAATTCATGAAAACCTGGTGCGCAATGGGACGCTGCAAGGCAACCAGGATTTCGAAGCGCTGGGCTCGCTGGTGGACACGCTGAACCGCATCGCATCGCTGGAGTTGAAGCAGACGGCCAATCCGCAGGTGGGCGGGATCGACCTGCAGGAAACGCTGGACGATTTGCGGATTGTGCTGGAGCCATACTGCCAGGAAGCGGGGATCGAGATCCGCTGGGAGATGGCGCCTTCGCTGCCGCCGGTGTGGGCCGATCCGCACAGCCTGCTGCAAGTGCTGCTCAACCTGACCAAGAACAGCGAGCGCGCGCTGGCGGGGATGGCGGTGAAGCGCATCGACATTGCGGCGAAGGCGGAACTGGGCGTGGTGACCATCCGCGTGACGGATACGGGCCCGGGGATTCCGTCGCCCGAGAAACTATTCCAACCGTTTCAAAAGGGCGCCGAGTCGACGGGGCTGGGACTGTATTTGTCGCGGGCGTTTGTGCGGTCGTTCCACGGGGAGCTGCGGCACGAGCCGTCGGTGCAGGGCTGTTGTTTCGCGATTGAGCTCGAGGTGGCGGGGACGGGCGAGACGGGCTACGGTAGAGTGGGCAGGGATGACGCCTATAAGACTCTTATTGCTTGACGACCATGTTCTCTTCCGGGAGAGCCTGAGCCGCCTGCTGGCGTCGGAGCCGGATTTCACGATGGCGGGCCATTGCGGGACTTCCGCGGAAGCGCTGGATCTGCTGCAGAAAACCGCGGTGGACGTGGTGCTGCTGGATTTCGACCTGGGCGATGACCACGGCAGCCAATTTTTGTCGGTAGCGCGGCGCGCGGGGTACCAGGGCAAGGTGCTGATGGTGACGGCGGGGATGACGGCGTCGGAATCGGCGGTGGCGTTGAAGCTGGGCGCCTCGGGAATTTTCCTGAAACACAGTTCGCCGGGCAGCCTGGCGCAGGCTATCCGGCTGGTGGCGTCGGGAGAGATGTGGGTGGATCAGAAAGTGATCCAACTACTGGCCGATGGAGTCCCGCTGCAGGACGAACAGCGGCTGGGCAAGCTGTTGACGGATCGCGAGCAGCAGGTGCTGCGGGGGTTGTTCGAAGGGCTCACGAACAAAGAGATTGCGTCGGAGCTGGGAGTATCGGAGAGCGCCATCAAGGCAACACTGCAGCAGTTGTTTCAGAAGACCAGGGTGCGCACGCGTAGTCAACTGGTGCGCATTGCGCTCGAAAGCTCGCTGGGAACGGCGAGGCGGGGATAGAGCACGGGCACTCCCCTCGCGCGCCCGAAGTTCCCAAACGGACTGCGGACGGCAGTCACGACAAACCGGCGGCAGATCCCCCCAGTGGCTAGCGCCGCTGGCTGCGGTAGGGATGTCTCCAGTTGTAGATAGCCCAAGCGATTCCACCCAGAATGCCCAGGAGAATCAGGATTTCCGGCACGTCCAGGGTGCCCATATGTGTATCTCCTGGCTGAATTATACGACGGTGCCGGTGTAAATAAAAGTAAATTCGATCCGAAACTGTGGAATTTGTGGGCGGGACTCATCCGATGGGGTGACGGGCAATCGAATGATTGGAACTGCCGGTCGTTCGATTTTTGGGGAGGATGGGCGCCGAGGTGTCTACGATTCGGATCTCGTTGTAAATGCAGATACTTACCAGATGGTTGGAAGGGATCGCCGGCCTCGCCGAGGGTAATCTTTGGATTGCTAGCGCGGACGGATCGATACGGAATCGCCTTGGCCAAGCCAGGGAGTGTGCGGAGGTCTTGCCCCGTTCAGGCTTCCACCTGCCGGAGCAGAGCGCGGGCGTTAATGACTTTGGGCATTTTGTAGGATGTCTTGAAGCGCCTGGTGTTCCCGGTAACGGTGGAGTCGGCTCTTGGGCGCGGCGGCACATTAGTAGAGGCGGTTGTCGTCTCGGCGGCGGTCAAAGTGCTCCAGGCGCTCGCAGCGGAACACCCGATCGCACTTCGCCGAGACATCAGCGGTCAAACACCCTTCCCGGCAGCGATGAAATCCAGGATTTGGGCATTGGAGCCGGCGGGGCATGACAGCGGACACAAAGACAGACGTGTCGAGAACGACTCGGATCATTTGGCGGGTTGTCTACGAGTGCTCTTGAAATCGCGCCTGGCGGCAGCCCAGTATCGGGCCACGCGGGTGTGCCGACCTCAGAATGGCGGCGTTTCCCGCGGGCATTGGTTTATCCTGATAAAGTGCCAGGGGCTACCGACCATCGACCGAATCCCGAGGAATTGCTGCGCCGCGTCCAGGCGGACGAACGGCGGGAACGGCGCGGACGGCTGAAGGTGTTTCTCGGATACGCGTCGCGGGTGGGGAAATCGTACCGCATGTTCGATGAGGGCCGGCGCCGCAAGCAGCGCGGTCAGGACGTCGTGGTGGGCGCGGTGCAAGGGGCGGTGACGCCGGACATCCAGGACATCCTGGCGTGCCTGGAAGTGGTGCCCACGGTGACCGAGAAACATGCGGGCGCCGAGTACCAGGTGATCGACCTGGCGGCGCTCTTCCGGCGGCATCCGGGAGTGTGCCTCATCGACGGGCTGGCGTATTTCAATCCGCCGGGCAGCCGCAATCCGGAGCGATGGCAGGACGTCGAGGAATTGCTGGAGCGCGGGATCGCGGTGATCACGGCGGTGAATGTGCAGCACATTCGTGAGATGCAGGACGAAGTGGAGCGGATTTCGGGGAAGCGGCCGGCCGACAGCATCCCGCAGGAGTTTCTGCTGGAGGCGGATGAAATCGAAGTGGTGGATGCGCCGCCGGAAGCGCTGATCGGACGGACCGACGGCATCGCGCCGGATTCGCGGCGGCTGGCGGAACTGCGGGAACTGGCGCTGCTGCTGGCGGCCGACGTGGTGGACCGGCAGTTGCAGTATTATCTGGATTCGCACGGCATCGCGGCGCGCTGGGGCACACAGGAGCGGGTGCTGGTCTGTCTGACGCCGCGCAGCAACGCGGCGGATATGCTGAAGAGCGGACTGCGGAACAAGCTGAGGTTCCACGGAGCGCTGCTGGCGGCATACGTGGAACAGCCCAACCTGGGCGCGGAAGACAAGCGCAAGCTGGACGGACACCTGGCCATGGCGCGTGAGCTGGGCGCGGAAGTTCACTGCCTGAAGGGCGACGATTTCGCGGGCGCCATTCTGGAATTCGCGCGCGAACAGCGGATCACGCAATTGTTCCTGGGCCATTCCAGCCGGCCGCCGGCCTTCCGGCTGGTGCGCACGCCGATCGAGCGGCTCATCGACGAGGCGGAGGAATTCGACATCCGGCTCTTTCCGCATCCGGAGGCGAGCTGATGGCGGAGCGGCGCGGACGGCTGAAAGTCTACCTGGGCTACGCCGCGGGCGTGGGCAAGACCTACCGCGCGCTGGACGAAGCGCAGGCGCTGAAGCAGCAGGGCGTGGACATCGTGATCGGATACTTCGAGCCGCACGGGCGGCAGGAGACCATCGCCAAGACTGAAGGGCTGGAGTCGATTCCGCGGCGGGCGCTGGACTACGCGGGGTCGCAATTCCAGGAGATGGATACGGAAGCCATTCTGCGGCGCAAGCCCGCGGTGGCGCTGGTGGACGAATTCGCCCACACCAACGTTCCGGGCTGCGACCGGACGAAGCGGTGGCAGGACGTACAGACGCTGCTGGACGCCGGAATCGACGTCATCACCACCATGAACGTGCAGCACCTGGAGAGCCTCAACGACCAGGTGTGGCACGTGACGGGAGTGAGGGTGCGGGAGACGGTACCGGACTGGGTGGTGGACGAAGCCGACGAAGTGGTGTTCGTGGACCTGACGCCGCGGGCGCTGCGCAACCGGCTGGAGCGCGGCGTGGTGTACCGGCCCGACAAAGCCAAGTCGGCGATGGAGAACTTCTTCATCGAAACCAACCTGACGGCGCTGCGCGAAATGGCCATGCGGCACACGGCGCACGAGGTGGAGGAGAAGCTGTCGCCGGCGGGCGCGGCCTTACCGGCGAACGCTACGGCGCCGGCCGGAGGAGAAGAAGCGGCGCTAGCGGCGGCGGCGGGACGGAAGGAACGGATTCTGATCTGCCTGACGGGCAACCCGTCGTCGGCGATGCTGATCCGGAGGGGGAAGCGCGTGGCCGACTATCTGCAGGCGGATTGCCTGGCGATCCATGTGGCGGGGAGCGGGGAGAGCCGCGAGGCGGTGGAGCGGCACATGAGTTTCGCGCGCAATCTGCGGATCCAGACGCACGTTGTGGAAGGCGAAGACATCCCCAGCGCGATCACGGAATTTGCGCGCGGGCAGCATGTGACGCAGGTATTCATGGGCCGCTCGACGCCGCAGCCGTGGTGGAAACAGTTTCGGGAGACCATTGTGCAAAAAGTGGTGCGGCACGCGCGGGAAATGCAGATCACCATTGTGGCCGACCGGCGGCGAACCGGATGAGGCGGCTATTGGCATTGACGGTGTTGGGATGCGCGGCGGCCTGGTCCGCGGGAGGCGCCGCGGAGCCTCCCGATCCTTCGTTGGACGAGGCGTTTCAGAACCTGTACAACTTCGATTTTTCGGGGGCACACCAGGTGCTGGCCCAGTACATCACGCTGCACCCCGGGGAAGCCATGCCGTACGCGGTGGAATCGGCGAGCTATCTGTTTTCGGAGCTGGACCGGCTGGGGATTCTGGAGAGCGAATTCCTGATCGACGACGAGCGGATTTCGAAGAAGGGGCCGCCGCTCGTGCCGGATCCAGCCGTCCGCGCGCAATTAGTGCGCGCCCTGGATGAGACCCAGTCGCGGGCCAATGCGGCGCTGGCGCGCGATGCGAACGACCGGGCGGCGCTGCTGGCCATGGTAATCGCGCAGGGCGTGACGGTGGATTACATGGCGTTCGTGGAGAAGCACCAGTTCCGCAGCCTGTCGCCGGCGGAGCGGTCCAACAGCTACGCGCAGCGGCTGCTGCGGCTCGATCCGAAATTCTACGACGCGTATCTGACGGCGGGGCTGTCGGAATATATGGTGGGCAGCCTGCCGTTCTTCATCCGCTGGTTCGTGCACTTCGACAACGTGGACGGCGATAAGGCGAAAGGCGTGCGCAGCCTGGAGATTGCGGCGCGGTACGGCCACTACATGAAGGCGTTCGCGCAGATTCTGCTGGGGATTATCGACCTGCGGGAGAAGCGGCCGCGCGACGCGCAGGCGCTGCTGCAGGATCTGGCGCTGAAATATCCCGGAAATCCGCTGTTTCAGAAGGAGCTGGTGAAGCTGAATCGGAAGCTGGGGAAGTGAAGAATCCTGGAGTGCGCGTGCAATATCCGATTCAGGTGGAGGGCCTGCGCAAGAAGTACGGGGATCTCGAAGCCGTCAAGGGAGTCGACTTCGCAGTGCGCGCCGGCGAGGTGTTCGGCCTGCTGGGGCCGAACGGCGCGGGAAAGACGACCACCGTCGAGATCCTGGAAGGGCTGCGGGCGCGGACGGCGGGACGGGTTGCCGTGCTGGAGTGCGATCCCGAGGTGCAGACTCGTCAGTTGAAGGACCGCGTGGGCGTGTGCCTGCAGGCCACCAATCTACAGGAGAAGATCAAGGTCCGCGAGGCCATGGAGCTGTTCGCCAGCCTTTACACGCGGACGGTGGATTCCGCGCAACTGCTAAAGCGGCTGCAACTGTGGGAGAAGCGGGAAGCACCGTACGCGCAGCTCTCGGGTGGGCAGAAGCAGCGGCTGGCGCTGGCCCTGGCGCTGCTCAACGATCCGCAGGTGCTGTTCCTCGACGAGCCGTCGGCGGGTCTCGATCCGCAGGCGCGGTTGGAGATCCACGGGCTGATACAGGATCTGCGGGCCGAGCAGCGCACCATTCTGCTGACCACGCACTACATCGAAGAAGCCGAGAAATTGTGCGACCGGGTGGCCATTGTGGACGAAGGACGGATCATTGCCATGGGGACGCCGCGCGAGATCCAGGAGAAGACGCTGGCCAATTCGTCGATCGAGCTGGAGTGCGCGCAGCCGCTGGCGCCAGAGCCGCTGCCCAAGTGGACGGGCGCGGAAAAAATCGCCCTCGACGAGCGGCGGACGCACATCACTGTGACGTCCAGCCGGCCGGCGCGCACGGTGGTGGAGATGGTCAAGTGGCTGGATGAGAGGGGCATCGAACTGGCCGATATTCGCATCAAGCGGCCGTCGCTGGAGGATGCTTTTATCGAACTTACGGGAAAGAGCCTGCGCGAATGAAACCGTACCTGGCGTTGTTCAAGATCAACATGAAGTTGACCCTGCGGGACCGCTCCGTGTTGTTTTTCAATTACCTGTTCCCGTTCATTTTCTTCTTTGCATTCGCTGAATTGTTTCACGCGGGGACGGGCGCGGGGATCGCGTATTTCGTGGGGACGGTGCTCACCATGGGCATCCTGGGCAACGGACTGTGGGGCGCGGGGATGCGCTCGGTGCAGGAGCGCGAGGCCAACATTCTGCGGCGTTTCAAGGTGACGCCGGTGGGTCCGCTGCCGATACTGGTGGCGTCGATGGTGAGCGGATGGCTGCTGTACCTGCCCGCTGTCGGGCTGCTGCTGGCGGTGGCGCATTTGCATTACGCTATGCCGCTGCCGCGCAACATGATCTCGCTGTTTGTGATGGTGACGCTGGGGGTGTGCGCCTTCCGCGCCATCGGTCTGATTCTGGCGTCGGTGACCAACACCATGCAGGAGGCCATGATCGCCATCCAGTTGGTGTACATGCCGATGCTGTTCCTGAGCGGCGCCACCATTCCCGCGGCCATCCTGCCGGTGTGGGCGCAGACGGTGGCGGAGTTCATGCCGGCATCGTATCTGGTGAGCGGTTTCCAGGGAATCTTCTTTCACGATCAGAACATTCTGGACAATCGGATGTCGGCCCTGGCGCTGGTGGCGGCCATTGCGATGGGCCTGTTCCTTTCGGTGAAGCTGTTCCGCTGGGAGAAAGGCGAGAAGCTGCGGGCGCGCAACAAACTGTGGGTGGCGGCGGTGATGGGGCCGTTTCTGCTGATGGGCGGCTATCGCGCGTACACCAAGCAAACCGTGGGACAGAACCAGGCGTACTTCCGCGACCTGCAGCGGGCGGGCACGTTTCTGATCCGCAACGTAAGGATTTTCGTGGGCGACGGCAGCGTGATCGAGAACGGCTTCGTGCTGGTGAAGGACGGCAAGATCGCGCAGGTGGGTGAAGGCGCGGCGCCCGATGCCGACAAATTGCAGGCCGACGCGGTGGAGGGCGGGGGCAAGACGCTGCTTCCCGGGCTGATCGACGCGCACGTCCACCTGGGCGGGCCGGCGGGAATTTCCGCGTCGACGGAAGACTACGACACCAAGAAGACGCTGCAGCGGTCGGCTGCGGCGCTGCTGTATAGCGGCGTAACGGCGGCGCGCAGCGCTGGCGACGCGCTGGAGGAATCGCTGGCGCTACGCAAGCAGATCGCGGAGGGCAGCCGGCTGGGGGCGCAGTTGTTCGTGTGCGGTCCCATGTTCACGGCCGAGGGCGGGCACGGGACGGAATTTCTGGAACACGTGCCGGAGATGATGCGCAACACCGTGAAGGCGCAACTGGTGCGCACGCCCAGGACGCCCGAGGAGGCGCGCCGGCAGGTCCGCGAACTGAAGGCCGCGGGCGTGGACGGCATAAAGGCGATCCTGGAAGCCGGCTGGGGCGAAGGCATGCTCTTCGACCGGTTGGACCTGCTGCTGGTGCGGTCGGTATCGGAAGAAGCGCACGCGCAGCGCCTGCCGCTGGCGGTCCATACGGGCGATGCGCGGGATGTGACGGACGCGGTGGAAATCGGCGCGGCGTCGGTGGAGCACGGGTCGTTGCGCGACGACATTCCCGATGGCGTGCTGGAGAAGATGGCGCGCGACCACGTGTATCTGGATCCCACGCTGGGCGTGATCGAAGCGTACGCGCACTACTATTCGGGGAACACCGAGGAGCTGAACAGCTCGCTGGTGCAGCAGGTGGTGCCCGCGCGGATTCTCAAAGGGACGCGGGATTTCGTTGGGTTGGGCAAGGGCGTGGACGAAGCCAAGGCGGCGATGTTCGAGCGCGCGTATCAGCAGGCCAAGGACAACCTGATGGCCGCGTGGCGCGCCAAGGTCCCGCTGGCTATGGGTACGGACGCGGGAAATCCGATGGTGTTTCACGGGCCGTCGCTGCATCATGAGCTGAAGCTGTGGGTAGACGCTGGGATTCCAGTGGCCGAAGCGCTGCAAGCGGCTACGCTCCAAGCGGCGCTGTTACTGGGAGGCAAGAACATCGGGGCGATCCGGCAGGGGTGGGACGCGGACTTGCTGCTGGTAGACGGAAATCCGCTGCAGGATATCTCGGCGACGGAGAGAATCTCCATGGTGGTGTTCAAGGGCGAGCGGGTGCGCCGGGCGGAGTTATTCAATCAGAAGTAAGTGGGGGGAGCGGATTAGTTATACGGTATACTGTGGCCGATGGCGCTCCGGGCCGTTCTGTGCGTGATCCTGACCGCGGCCACTGCTTCCGCGCAGTGGAAGAGGTACGGCACCTCGTTGATGGGTGGCTGGGCAACGGATTCGCCGCCAGCCCACGACCTGTCCTATTTTCGGTCCGATCCCTGCTCGCGCACCGACACAAAGGCGCGAGTTTCCTGGTGCTGTCAATTCGGCTCTCTGGAACGAAAAGAGCGACCCGAAGCGCATACCAATCTACGGATCGTTGGCAAGATCGGCGTATTCACGATATACGATCTTGAGTATCTCGGGGACGACGAATCCGCTCCGTTTATGAGGTCGGTGCTGGTCCAGACGGCGCCAGGTCAGTTCCACGAGATTCATCTACAGGAGGTGATGTCTCTTGGGACGCTGTACCCCAGCGAGATGGTGAGCGCCGGGAGACAAGCCATACTCGCAGTGCGATCCTACGACGGGAACATGTTCCACATCCTGGATGAGAACTATTTTTCGATTTTGCCGAGCGGACCTGTCCTGCTGGACTTCGCGCCGGTTCTGGAGGCCGCGGAGCGGGTGCTCCCGGCCGATAAGAAGATATTCCCCCGCCCGCAATACGACTTCGGCTCACTGGTAATGCGCGTCGAAACGGAACGCCGCGACGCTAGCGCGCAAGCAGAAGGTTGCTCGGGCCACATCATCGTGCCGTTTCGCGTCGAACAGCAACGCGTGATTTCGGGTACGGCAACGTACTTCCCTCAGTAGCGGGCGCCGAAGAGCGTTGGGCAGACACTCCTTCGGCCCTTTTTAGGCGCCGGCCGCATCCAACCCCCGGATCTCTTCCACGACGCGCTCCGGACATTCCATGGGGATGAAGTGGGAATGGCCCTCGAGGACTACATCGCGGCCGCGCTGCACGAGCGAGGCGAGGGCCGGATCGGTGGGCGAGGCGCTCAGATTGAACACGCCGGGGACGCGCGGAACGGAGGCCCGCAGAACCACGGTGGGCTGCGCGATCGACGCCAGACGGTCGTGAATGTCGGCCTCGGGATCGATCGAGAGCTCGTAAATGGAGGCTTCGGTTTGGGGCGCGCAGGCCAGCACCAGAGCGCCGTCGCGCGGCAGCAAGGCGTGCTCGCAATAGTCGCGCAGGATGGCCGGTTTCCAGGCGGCGAAGGGCGCGCGGTTGTGAAACCGGTCGATCATTTCGGCGGTCGATTTCCAGTGGTTGCGGCGGCGCAGCGTGAAGGCCGTGTCCAACGGGCGGCCGAAGCCATATTGGGCGGGCGGGAAAATGGTGGGATCCACCAGCAGGATCGCGCGGAAGGTGTGGGGCCGCAGACTGGCCGCCAGCGTGACGGCGTAGCCGCCCATGGAGTGGCCGATGCCGAGGGAGTCGCGAAGATCGAGCGATTCGGCCAGGGCGGCGAGATCGGCGCCGAACGCGGGCCAATGGTACGGCGGGGCGAGTTGCGCGCTGCGCCCGTGGCCGCGGGCTTCGATGGCTAGACAGCGGCGGCCGGGAAACTGGCGGACGATGGCGTCCCAGAGACGGCCGTGGAATCCGGTGGCATGGGCGAAGACCAGCGGCGGATCGGCGCCCGGCCAATGCCAGACGGCGAGCGAGATCCCATTGGCGGCGTGCAGCGAGAGTTGGGGAAGCCGGGGAGAATCCACAAGAGCATTTTCCCATGCGGCAACCGGCGCGCCGACGCGGGGCAGCCCGATTCTCTATTCCTGGCGCAGCGCGTCCATGGGGTCGAGACGCGAGGCGCGGCGGGCCGGGATTCCGACGGCCAGAGCGGCGACGGCGGTCAGCACCAGAACGGCGGCGCCGAGCGACAAGTAGTCGTTGGGCGCCACGCCGAACAGGCTGCCGCGCGCGAGACGGGCCATCGCCAGCGCGGCGGCGGCGCCCACCACGGCACTCCCGCCCACCAGCACGGCGAACTCGCGCGCCACCATGCGGGTGACGTCGGTGCGCGTGGCTCCCAGAGCCAGGCGGATGCCGATCTCGCGCTTGCGGCCGCTCATGGCATACGCCACCACGCTATACACGCCGAGCGAGGTCAGCGCCAGCGCCAGCAGGCTGAAGCCGCCGGTAAAGGTGGTCAGCAGGAAATCGCTCGACACCGTGCTCCCGACGGCTTCCTGGGCTGGTTCGATGGCCTCTATGCGGCGATCAGGCGCGGTCTCGCGGAGGGCGGAGCGAACGGCGGCGATCATGGATCGCGGTTCCGCGGCGGTGCGCACCATCACCGAAGTCACGGGCTCCATCTCCTGAGCCAGGGGAATGTAGAAGACCAGCGGGGCCCCGTCGCGGGCGCTGGTGAAGCAGGCATCATTTGCGACGCCGACAATGCGCAACGCCTCGCGGTCGTCGTAGTTGGGCGTCTCGCTTACCAGGCGGCCCACGGGGTTGGCGTCGCCGAAGAGACGGCGCGCGACGCTCTGGCTGATTACCGCGACTTTCGGGGCGGTGGCGTGATCGGTCTCCTCAATGCCGCGGCCTGCAACGATCCGGATGCCCATGGTTTCGAAGTAGCGGGGAGAGACGAAGGCGACGTGGTGGGAGTTCTCCTCGGACGGGTGTCCGGGAGCTGACAAAGCGCTGGTGTAGGAAGAATTGCCGAAGGGGCCGGCGCTGGCGATAGCGGCGGAAACCACGCCAGGCAGGTTATTCAGGCGGTCGAGGAGCGGACGGCCGATGGCGGCGTCGCGCGCCGTGTTGGAGAAGTCGAGCTCGACGTCGAGTTTGGCCATCAGCAGGCCTTGCGGCCGGAAGCCCAGGTCGCGATGTTGGAGATTCCAGAAGGAGCGGCCCAGCAGCGCAGCGCCGTATAACAGCAGCAGGGAAACGGATACCTGTGCGGCGACGAGGGTTCGGCCCAGTCGCTGCGAGCGGTGGCCGGCGCTGTAGCTACGCCGGCCGGATTGCAGCGCGGTGAGCAGATCCACCTTAGTGGTTACCAGGGCGGGCGCCAGGCTGAACAGGCAGGCAGCCAGTACGGTGGCCGCGGCGGTAAAGAGCGGAGCATGCCAGTCCCACTGGCTCAGGTAGCGCTGCATGTCGACGGAGGCGATGAGGAACTGCCAGGCCCAGGCGGCCAGCGCGTAGGCTGCGACGCCGCCGATGATGGAAAGCGCCAGGCTTTCGGTGAGGAGTTGCCGGACCACCCGTCCGCGTCCGGCGCCGAGAGCCAGCCGTACACCGATTTCGTGGGTGCGCGTGGCGCCGCGGCCCAACAGCAGATTGGCCAGATTGCAGCAGGCGATCAGCAGCACCACGGCCACCAACGCCATCAGCGCGAATACCAGTCCCTCGACCAGGTCGCGGCCCTGCGTGATGCCGCGGGCTCCCGGTTCGAGCGCCAGATGGACGTCGAGTGCCGTTTTCGGCTGCAGCCGCCGGCGGAGGGCCTCAAGCGCGGTAGCGGCGCGCCGCGGCGATCCGCCGGGCGCCAGGCGGGCCATGACGGTGAGCCAGCGCATCTCATCGGACTTCAGCCAGTCGGCGCTCATAATTCGCGGTTGCAGCGACATGGGGACCCAGAGATCGGGCTCCAAGCCCAGAAAGTCGCCATAGAACTCGGGCGCGGCAATGCCTACTACAGTGACATCGGCATTGGCAATGCGCAGGGTCTTGCCGAGCGCATCGGACCCGCGGTGAAACTGTTTCTCCCAGAACAAGTCGCTGATTACGGCGACGGGGCCGGCCTCGGAACGATCGTCGGCGGGCAGCAAGGGACGTCCTTGGGCGACACGGGCGCCGAGTCCGGAGAAATAGTTGCCGCTGACAATCGCCAGAGGCAGCGGCTGGGAGCCTTGCGCTCCGCCCAGGCGGCTGTTCACAAAGCCGCTGGCAAACAGGCTGTCCAGGGTGCGCTGGCGGGTGGCCATGTCGCGGTAGAGCGGATAGTCGAAGTTGGTGGGCCGGTGGTTCTCGACGAGAATGCGGAGATTGCCGGGATCGCGGACCGGCAGCGGGCGGAACGCCACGGCATCGAGGGCGCGGTAGATGACCGTGTTGGCGCCGATGCCCAGCGCCAGGGTGAGGATGGCGGCGGCGGCAAAGCCGGGGCTTTTGCGAATCTGCGCGAGCCCGTAGCGGAAGTCGCCGGCGATGGAGGCCAGCAGGGGCAGGCCGCGCTGGTCGCGATGCTCTTCCTGGACCTGCGTCGCGCCGCCGAATTCGCGGCGGGCGGCGAAACGCGCTTCGCGGGGCGACAGGCCGCGGCGTTCGAAGTCGGCGGCCAGGAAATCGAGGTGCGCGTCGATCTCCTCGGCCAGGCGGGCGTCGTCGCGGCGCGTGGTGAAGAGGGCGCGGAGGCGGGAGATCGGGGTTCGCATGGGGTTCATGAACGGGCACCTCTGTTGTCCATCAACAGGAGTATGAAGCAGGATATGTGGAAAGTCAACAGGAAGGATCGGCAACAGCTCGAAAGAGCCGGTGCGGCTGCTGACGGGACGGCACGGCTCGCGAGATACACTACAACAAGGAGGGGCGACGATGCCGGATGTCATCGAGAAAACTGTCGAGGTGGTCACACCGGATGGCGTATGCGACGCCGCATTCTTCCACCCGGCCGGCGGATCACATGCCGGAGTCCTGATCTGGGCCGATGCCCTGGGGCTGCGGCCGGCCATGCGCGACATGGGAAAGCGGCTGGCGGCGGAAGGATATTCCGTACTGGCGCCGAATCCGTTCTATCGCTCGGTGAAGGCTCCGGCGTTCGACAGTTCCTTCAGCTTCCAGAACCCGGCGGATCGGGCGAAGCTGGAGCAGTTGCGGGCGCCGCTCAGCGCGTCTGGAGCGGTGGAGCGGGACGCGGCGGCTTTCGTCGGGTTCCTGGACGCGCAACCGCAAGTCGATACCGGCCGGAAGATCGGCGTGCAGGGCTATTGCATGGGCGGGCCGCTGGCGGTGAGAACGGCCGCGGCGCTGCCCGGTCGCGTGGGCGCGGCCGCGTCGTTCCATGGCGGCGGACTGGTCACCGACAAACCGGACAGCCCGCACCGCCTGGCGCCGCGGATCGCGGCCCGTCTGTATTTCGGCATCGCGGCGGACGACGATGAGCGCCAGCCGGACGTCAAGGAAAAGCTGCGGGAATCGTTCGCGGCTGCGAACGTACCGGCGGAGATCGAGGTCTACCCGGGAACGCTGCATGGCTGGTCGATGCCGGATATGCCGCTGAAGAACGGCCAGCCGGTGTACAGCGAAGAAGACGCCGGGCGCGCCTGGCGAAAGCTGATAGAGTTGTACAAAGCGGCGTTGGCCTGACGCCACTTCCGGCTTCCGTTAACACTTAACCCATCCGTTAATTTTGGGCTTGACCGCAGCCTCGCGCCGGTCCTACAATTAACGCGATGGTTAACAATCAGAAGCGCCTGACGGCCGTCTTCGCGGCCCTGGCCGATCCCACCCGCCGGCGCATCCTGGTGCGGCTGGCGAACGGCGAAGAGGACGCCGTAACGCGCCTGGCGAAACCGTTTCGCATTTCGCTGCCGGCCATCTCGCGGCATCTTCGCGTGCTGGAATCGGCGCGGCTCATCGACCGCCGGCGCGCCGGACGCGTGCACCTCATTCGCGCGCGGGCCGAAGGGCTGCAGCCGGCGCGGGACTGGATAGCGCAGTGCGCGGCAGGGTGGGAGTTCAGCTTCGACGCGCTCGACGGCTTGCTGAAGAAGGAACTGGGAAAGGAGAAAGAGGATGAAGTCCGAGGTATACATCGGCGGTAACGGCCTGCGGATCGCGCGGGTCTTCGAGGCTCCCCGGCGGCTGGTATTCGGCTGGTGGGCGCAGGCCGAAAAGCTGCGCCAGTGGTCGGGATGCAAAGAGGCCAGGAATTGCGAGATTGAAATGGACTTTCGTCCCGGCGGCTCCTTCACGCAGAAAATGCAGATTGCGGCGAATGGGGGAACGTGCGAATTCTCCTTCACCGGCACGTACGAGGAGATCGTGGAGCCGGAGCGGATCGTGTACCACGCGAATTTCGGCAACGCCGTCACGCGCGTGACGGTGGAGTTCCTGGAATACGCCGACGGTACGAAAGTGGTACTGACGCACGAGGGATGCTCCGACGATTTCTTCTGCAAGAGGGTCTCCCAGGGCACCGTGGAATCGCTGGAGAAGCTCGACGGGCTGCTGGCGGAGCCGGCCATCGGGAAAGGATCGGCCGCATGAACATTTCGCGGATCGCATTCGCGGCGCTGGGAGCGTTTGTCGCCTACATGGTTTCGGGCGGCCTCTCGTTCCTCCTGGCGCCATCGCTCGCCGAGGAATTCCGCAAGTACCCCGCGATTTACCGCACGCCGGACGCCATGAAGAGCGTGATGCCGGGCGGGATGGCCGCCATGCTGGTGGCGATGGTGGTGCTTGCCGTGCTCTACGCGATGCTGTACCAGGGCGGTTCGGGCATCGCCGAAGGGGCTCGCTTCGGCGCGCTGATCGGCGTGTTCGCGGTGTGCGCCTTCGTGGTGCACAACCATGTCAACCTGAACATCGGTTGGAAGCTCACGGTCCAGCAGGGCGTGGCCTATCTGATCGAATGGACCGTCAGCGGCATCGTGATCGGGCTGATCTACCGGCCGCGTTGAATGTGGGGCAGGCCACGCGTCACGTAACCAAGCCGCGGCGGACGGCGCTCAGGACCAGCTCGGCGGTGCTGTGAAGGTCGAGCTTTTCCATCACGTGCCAGCGGTGAGTTTCCACGGTATGCAGGCTCAGACTCAGGCGCGTGGCGATCTCCTTGTTGCTGTTGCCTTCGGCCAGGAGCTGATAAATCTGACGCTCGCGGCTGGTGAGCAGCTCAAAGCGGTCGCTGGTTTCGCGGGCATCCTTGAGCCGCGCCGACCCGTCCTGGAAAATTCTGGCCACGGCCGGACTGAAGAAGGCCATACCCTTCTGCACGGTCAGGATGGCGCTGATTAGTTCGTCTCCGGCGGAGTTCTTCAGCACGTAGCCGCGGGCGCCGGCTTTCACGGCGCGCAGTACGTAGCGCTCGTCGCTGTACATGCTGAGCATCAGCACGGCGGTGTGCGGCGAACATTTCAGAATCTGCGACGCTGCTTCAATGCCGTTCAGCTCCTTCATGGCCACGTCGACGATGGCGACGTCCGGTTTCTGGGCGCGCGCCGCCTCCACCGCTTCGATGCCCGAACTGGCCTCCGCCACAATATCGAAATCCGCGTGTTTCTCCAGGATGTGGCGCAGGCCCTGGCGCATCAGGGTGTGATCGTCGGCCAGCAGGATGCGAACCGACATTACGCCGCCGCCTCGCAAACCGCCGGGAGGGGAATGCGCAGCGCGATGCGGGTTCCGCGTCCGGGAGCGGAGTCGATGGCGAGAGTGCCGCCTACGATGGCGGCCCGTTCGCGGCTGCCCAGCAATCCCAGCCCCGAGCTTTTGAGCGGCATGCCGTTTGCGTTGAGGGAGAAACCCCGGCCGTTGTCCTCCACTTCCAGCAGCAGGCATTCGGGAAGCTGGCGGACGGCGACCCGAACGCGAGCGGCGCCGGAGTGCTTTTCGCAATTGTGGAGGGCTTCCTGCAGCACGCGGTAGACGCAGGTCATGACGGCGTCGGGAAAGCGGTCGGCCACGCCCTCTTCGGTGAATTCCGTCGCGATGCGGCTGCGGCGCAGGAAGTTTTCCAGCAGGAATTGCAGGGCGGGTACCAGTCCCAGGTCGTCGAGCAGCGCGGGGCGGAGCAGGAGGGCGGTGTCGCGGACGGTCTGGACGGTACGTTCGGCGAGCTCGCGCGCGCGGCCCAGGGAGCCAATCAGTGCCGCGGAGCGGACCTCGGGCAGCGACTGCGCGTGGGAAATTTCGATTTGCAGCAGGGCCAGCGTCTGGCCGATTTCATCGTGCAGTTCGCGCGACAATTTGCGCTTGCCTTCTTCCTCGATTTCGAGCAGCCGCGCCGATAGCTGCTGCAACTCGCCTTTGGTCTGCTCTACCGCGGCGTAGTGGCGCTCCGCCTGGAGCTCCAGATTCTCGGCGTGGCGCAGGCTGAGGCGAACCACCAGGACGCTCAGCAGCAGTGCGGCCACCAGCATCATCAGCAGGCGGCCGGCAGCCTGGCGGCGCGCGCTGGCGAACTCGCTCTGGCTGTTCTGAAATCTCTGCTGGCTGGCGCCGGCCAGCGCCAGCATGGCATTGTAGAGCTGGCCGCGGCGCGGCACGATTTCCCGCTGCAGGAAATCGTACTGTTGCCCGCCCGTCGTGTGGAGCATGGTCCTGGGGAGCGGGTCGACGACCGCCCAAAACTCGTCGAGGCGCTTGCGGAGCTTCGCCGCCGTTCCGGCGTCGTTGGAGGAGAGCGCCAGATGCTGCAGCGCCTGCTCGTTTTCGTTCTTCAGGTCCTGCAATTGAGAGTGCAGCAGCTCGCCTTGCGCGGGAGTGGGCAGGATGAAAAAATCGCGCACATAGTTGCCGGCCAGCCAGAGGTTGCGGCGCAGCGTACCCAGCCCGGCGTCCTGATCGACGAACTGACGGTAGATTTCCAGGTGCTGCCGGGAGATGGTGGACTGGATGCGGTAGGCTTCCACGGCGGACAGTACCAGGACGGCGACTACTCCAGCATACCCAGCCCGCAATACGGCGCGTTTGCTCAAGGCGCCAGCCATGCAACCATCTTATCGCCGCCGCGGAACCGGAAGAGAATACGATCCTTACTGTATTTTCGCGAATCCCGTGGAACGGTACAGTAATAAATACCGGTGGCCGCCGTTATTTCCTTCAAAGATGGCGCAACAGGGTTCCGGCGGCCACCAAGATAGGGTTTCCGTCCATCCCGACTAACCCGCAGGCGGGCGAGAGCCCGCCTGATTCTCAATAGTCCTTTTCATTCCTTGGAATCGTGACCGCGGGGAGCGGCCCGGCGGAGAGTCTCCGGCCCATGCGTTGGAACAATCGGGAAACGGAGGATGGCTCATCAGTCGATTCGGGCCGCTTCCTGTGGCCGCGGTTCAACCGCCTCGCGCGCCCCTTGCTCCACTCGCGCGCGCTTGACAGCGGTCCGGGGTTTGCGGATAATGCGCAATCTATCATGAGAATCACTGTTGCCATGGTCCTCGTCGGAATCGTGGCTGTTTCCGCGGCAGCGGGCGCCGCGACCCGCCGGGCGTTGCTGGTGGGAATCGACCGGTACATCGAACCCGCCGGAACACCCAAGCCCTGGAAACCGGCTGCGCCGCGCCTCATCCCGGTGCAGGGGCTGTTCCAACCGCGCGCCCTGCCGCAACTCGAAGGGCCGGTGGCGGACGTCTACGCCATGCGCGACCTGCTGGTGGAGCGGTACGATTTCCGGAAACCGTCGGCCACTCCCGCGGCGACCGACGACGTGCAAATTCTCCTTAACGAAAACGCCACCGCCGATCGCATCCTCAACCTCCTCAAGAGTCACTTGATCGACAAGGCCAAGCCGGGCGACATCAGCGTCTTCTACTTCGCGGGCCATGGCTCGCGGATTCGCAACGATCGCTCCGAAAAGCCGGGCCATCTGGATGTCACCATGGTGCCGGCGGATTACTCGCTGGGCGTGCCGGCCATTCGCGACAAGGAACTGGCGCGCGTATACCGCCAGGTTCCCGATGGCGTTTCGCTCACCGTCATTCAGGACAACTGTTATAGCGGCGGGGGCGCGCGCGGAGTGTCGCCGGCGCTGCGGTCGCGCGATCTTCCCGACGACACGCGGACGGTGTCCGACCCGCCGGACGAGGTGAACGGCAAGCGGCTTCCCTATCCCGACCAGCAGAAGAACCCGGTCCTGATTCTGGCGGCGTCGCAGCCCGACCAGGTGGCCCTGGAAATGAATATGGGTCCCGAACTTGGCTACCGCGGAGTGTTTACCTATGCCCTGATCGAAACCCTGAAGAATTCCGTGACGCACGAGCGCGTGGACGAAATCTTCCGCAAGCTCCGCGCCAATATGGGGCTGGACCGTCAGGAGCCGGTGGTTTCCGGACTGGGACGGCTCGAAAAGGACTTATTTGGACAGCAGGCCATTCCGGCGAGCCGCGTGTATGCCATCGTGCGGTCGCGGAACAACAACGTGGTGAACCTGGACGGCGGCATCGCCAACGGGATGCGGGCAGGCTGTGTCCTGAAAAAGGACTGGCCGGACACCGGGCACGCCGCGGTCCGGCTCCGCGTGAAGCAGACGAAGGATCTGAACTCGTCGGTTGCCGAGGTGGTGGGCGAGGCGGGCGCCGACGACATTCGGAAGGGTGACAAGTTTCTGGTGGAGGCGTTCGCGGGACGGCCGGGTCCGCCGTTCCGGGTGTATCTGCCGGCGAAGTCTCTTGCGGCGGCCGAGCTGTTGCGCATGGCTTCGGATGTCCGCGACGCGGTGGTGACAGCCGGCGCCACGTGGGTGGAGAATCCGGCGCAGCAGCCGCCGACGCACACGGTGGTTTGGACCGGAACTTCCTGGCAGCTCTTCAGCCGCGATTCCCCGCTGGCGCCGGCGGATCTGGGGGCGAAGCTGACGGGCGCGGGCGTGGCGGCCAAGATCGCGAATCCCCGGTGGGCGCGCGTGTTTCTGGAAGCGCCGCCGGCCGACGATCTGCTGGGTGTCCTCGAACTCGGGAAGGGCGATACCGGGGCGATTGCCGTAACCCACGGCAGCCAGGCGGACGCCACCTACGCCCTGGCGGGTGCACTGCGGGGCAAAGAGCTGTCCTATTTCTGGCTGCGCACGGAGAAAACCGGGGACCAGTTTCCGCCGCTGAGTACGCCGATTCGGGCGGCCGATCCGGACATCGTGACCCGCCTGACGGAAGATATCCGGACGCTGGACCGGGTGGCCGGATGGCTCACGTTGAGCGCGTCAGGCGAGATCGATCCGCCGTTCCCGTACCGCCTGGTGCTGAAACGGGCGAGCGGCGACCCGAAGATCGCGGACCGGCAAGTGGTGGAAGGCGAGAACTACAAGCTCTATCTGAAGGGCGACCGCCGGAAGTTGGACGCCCTGCTGCAGGCCGGCGATCCCAAGGTCGGGCCGATGAAGCGCTACATATATATAGGCCTCACCGATAGCGAGGGACATGGGCAGTTGCTGTTTCCCGATACGGGAGCGGGCAACCAGGGGAATCGATTCCCGGTGGTGGAAATTGACCCGAAAGGCGTCCCGTACTTGCCCGAAGAGGTGGAGCTGACACGGCAGGAGGCCGACATTCAGATCACGCCGCCCTTCGGTCTGGACCACTACTATCTGCTGGTGAGCGCGACGCCTCTCTCCAATCCCGAGGTGATGAATTTTGAAGGCGCCTACCGGCCGGATGCGGAGTCGCGCGGCGTGGACGGCGGCGACCCGCTCTCAAGGCTGCTGCGCGGCGTCGGCGATACGCGATCGGTGGAGCGCGTTCAGAACCCCACCACATGGTCGATCGAGCACATCCTGATCCGCAGCGTCGCCAAGTGAGCGGGCCGGTCGCGCCTCGCTAGAAGGTCAGCCGCAGGCCTAACTGCACTTGTCGCATCGAGCCGGCGGTTCGGATCTGGCCGAACAGGCTGGACGACATCGTGGCGGTGGGGTTGGATAGGTTCACAATGTTGAGTGCATTTGTGAACTCGCCGCGCGCTTGCAGCGTGATGCGCTCGCGGATCTTGAAATTGCGGAAGATCCCCATATCCACGTTCTTGGTTCCGGGTCCGGTAAGCAGATTGCGCGCCGACCCGCCATCGGCGCCGTTGGCGGGCGAGGCAAACGCCGCCGTATTGAACCATTCGGCGCTCACCGTCGACTGGCCGCGGTGCGGATCGAGCGTGGGGTCGGCGATCAGGTTGCCGCGGTCGTTGGTATTGCCGTCCAAATTACTGTCCTTGCCGGTAGTCACAGTGAACGGCAAGCCGCTTTCCAGCGTGATGATGGCGGAAACCTGCCATCCGTTGATCACGCTGCGCAGGACCGGGTTGGTTTTCGCGAAGTAATCCATGTTCCAGATCACTTCGCCGACCATCGCCTGGCGTCGGTCGTTATCGGACAGGCCGCGGTCTTCGGAGAGATTGCGGTAGTCCTGGGCGCCGCCGTTGGTGGTGTTGTTGTCGAGTTCCACGTCCTCGATATCCTTGCTGTAGGTGTAGAAGCCCTTGGCGCTGACGTGGTGTCCCATGCGCTTTTCCACGGTAATTTGCAGGCCGTTGTAGGCCGTGTTCTCCATCGACTGGACCAGGAAGACCTGCGCCAGTTGTCCGGGATCGATGAGGCGGCGGTTGTTCACGTTGCCGGTGGTAGCGGTGCTGTTGTAGTAGGGATAATTCTCGTCATCGGCGAACGGCAAGCGGCGTCCCAGTGAGCCGACGTAGGCTGCCGTAATGCTCAAGTCCTTGGTGACCTGGCGCTGCACGGAGAAGTTCAACTGGTAGGTGTACGGCCAGCGGAAGGTCGGCGAAACGCCATAGATTTCGGCGGGCGAAATGAACGTGGGATTGGACGGGTTGTAGGAATACGGGTAGGGCGAGACGCCGCCCGGGAACAGACCATAGACATTCGTCAACGACTGGATATTGTTGAACTGCTCACGCACCGCGAAGGGCTGGTAGTTGGACGTGGAATTCCATTCGTTGCCGGAAACACTACCGTAAAACACGCCCGCCGCGGCGCGAATGGACGTTTTGCCGTCACCGACCGGGTCAAAGGCGATGCCGACGCGCGGCGCCAGGTGGGCCCACTGGGTGGAGACGATGCCGCGGCCGATGCCGGAGTCGCCGACCACCAGCAGTCCGTTAGGAACGTTGGCGCCCTTCAGCACCGTCGACTGCACGCCTTGCTCGAAGGTTCCTTCGCGGTTGAACGGGTCGGTGGGCGGCGTCTGGATTTCCCAACGCACGCCGAGGTTCAGCGTGAGCCGCGGCGTGATGCGGAAATCGTCCTGCGCAAACAGCGATCCCAGCCAGAAATTATCGAGCGCGGTGATGGGCGCGTCCTGATTCATGGTCACCGGCAAGCCGGTCAGGAAATCCGACAGCGCGTTGGCGGTCTTGGCGCCGCTGAACGAAAAGACCCCGTAGTTGTTGAGCAGGGTCTGCTGGATGTCCTTGTCGAGGGCCAGTTCGCCGCCGAACTTGAGGGTGTGGCGGCCGTGGATATAGCTGAAGACATCCCGCGTGGAATAGAAGTTAGTGCCGGCCACCGGGCCATCGATGGATTGCGCCAGGGTGAAATATCCGGTGACGGTCATCTGCGGAAGCGAAGGTGCGCCCTGCGGCTCGAAGGTCGACCCGAAATCGTGCAGCGACTCCGCGGGTGTATTCAGCCGGCCGCCGAAGTTGCGCGTATAGGTGACCCAAAACTGGTTGACCGTGTTGGGGCTGATGGTCAGCGTGTCGCTGGCGTTGACGTTTTGCTGGGTCCAGCTGAAGGCCTGCATGGACCACGGCAGATTGCCGCCGGGCAGCACTGAGTTGTTGCCGCTGGTGTAGTAATAGCTTGCGCTCAGCAGATTGCGGTCAGTGAAGGAGTGGTCGATCTTGAGCAGAGCTTCATTGGTGTTGTAGGGGCTGGGCACGGTTCCCTGCCAGATATTGCCGGGGAGATTGGCCAAGGGAATGTCCTTGCTGAGAATGTTCATGGCCGTTGGATCGAGCCGCGTGGTGGGAATGATACCTC
>Ga0181529_10002067_pt1 | contig 24710 bp, 24 predicted proteins | sample PEATcosm2014_Bin_36_FD_119763 | JGI IMG/M metagenome (GOLD analysis project Ga0181529, IMG submission 119763) | Peatland microbial communities from MTU Mesocosm Facility, Houghton, MI, USA - PEATcosm2014_Bin10_30_metaG | ecosystem: Environmental > Terrestrial > Soil > Wetlands > Peat | place... | reverse complement strand
GCCTACATAGAAAAAGGCCCGCCGCGCAAGGCGCAGCGGGCCAAGTTTAGGGAGGAAACGCCAGTCACACGGCAGGAGGAGGAAACAATCCTCTTCCTGACCGTGATGATGGACCCCCGGTTGAAGGGGCGTCCAATGGAAAATTGCGTCTTTTCCCCTAAATTTTGCCTCTCCAGACGGGGTTTGCCCTAGTTCTGGACAGCAACATTCCATTCGTGAGGCAATTGCCTAATGCGTGGGCGGCAACGCCAGCCAGCCCGATCGGAAGCTCAGCCACGAGCTGCTGATCAACAGGTAGCAGAGCCCCCAGATCACCGCCGACACCAGCGTGGTCGCCAGCACCTTCAGCCCCATCCGCGGCCGTGCCGGCGCGCCGCGCCAGCCGGTGGCGGAGTCGGGATCGGCGACGGGATGCGTGCCCCAGGGCAGCACGGCGAACAGCGCCGTCCACCAGATCAGTACATACAGCAGGACTCCGGTGAACCAGGTCATCGCCGTCAGACCCGCAGGACGTGCACATCGACCAGCGGCCGCTTCAGCAGCCGGCGGCCGAGCACGCGGCGCAGCGCCGTCTTGGCCGCCTCGGTCAGCGCGGTATCGTCGCGCCGCGAGGGCGCCGGCAGCTCGGCGATCGCCTCGGCCAGTTCGTCGGCGATGCGCTCGCTCTCGGGATCGCCGGTGTCGAACAGGCCGGGGACGCTGATGTGCGGGCGCCCACGCAGGCGGCCGGCCTCGTCAACCGCGACGCTGGCGACCGCCACCCCGTTGAACAGCATGCGCCGGCGCGCCGCCATCACGCCGCCGGCGAGCGGCACCAGGCGGTTGCCGTCCAGCACCAGCCGGCCGACCGGGGCGCTGTCGACGATCTCGACGCGGCCAGGGGCGAGGTTGAGGATGTCGCCGTCCTCCACCAGCACCGGGGTGGCGCCGGCGGCCTGCGCCAGTTCGGCGTGGGCGGACAGATGCCGCCATTCGCCGTGCACCGGCACCGCCACCGGCGGCTTCACCAGGCGGTAGAGCCGGCGCAACTCGTCGCGGGCGGGATGGCCGGAGACGTGGATGGCGTGGTCGGCATCGGTCATCAACCGCACGCCCCGGCGCACCAGATTGTCCTGCACCGTACCGATGGCGCGCTCGTTGCCGGGAATGACGCGGCTGGAGAACACCACCGTGTCGCCCTCGCCCAGCTCGATGCGCGGGTGCTGGTCCAGCGCGATGCGCGCCAGCGCCGAGCGTGGCTCGCCCTGACTGCCGGTGACCAGGATGAGCAGGCGGTCGTCGGGGATGTCGGCGGCGTCATCCTCGCTGGCGAACGGCGCAATGCCCTTGAGGTAGCCGCATTCCCGCGCGGCGGCGTCGATATTGCGCAGCGAGCGGCCCACCATCACCACCCGGCGGCCGGCATCGCGGGCAGCCAGCGCCACCGATTCCACGCGCGCCACGTTGCTGGCGAAACAGGTCACGGCAATGCGGCCCTGCAGCGAGCGGACAAGGACGGACAGCGAGCGCCGGACATCCGCTTCCGACCCGGAATGCCCCTCCACCATGGCATTGGTGGAGTCGCAGATCATCGCCAGCACCCCCTCCTCGCCCAGCTTCGCCAGCGCCGCCTCGTCGGTGCGCGGGCCGATCAGCGGGTCCGGGTCGAGCTTCCAGTCGCCGGTGTGCAGCACGGTGCCGGCCGGGGTGCGAATGACCAGCGACTGCGCCTCCGGGATGGAGTGCGCCATGCGTATGTACTGCAACGAGAACGGCGGCAGCTCGAAACTGCCACCGGGCTCCACCAGCCGCAGCGGCACCTCGTTCAGCAACTGCGCCTCGGCCAGCTTGCGGCGCAGCACCGCGGCGGTGAACGGGGTGGCGTAGACCGGGCAGCGCAGGGCGCGCCACAGATGCGCGACCGCGCCGACATGGTCCTCATGGGCATGGGTGATGACCAGGCCGACCAGCCGGTCGCGCCGCTCGGCGATAAAGCCGGGGTCGGCCACCATGGTTTCGACCTCGGGGTGCTCCGAGCCGCCGAAACCGATGCCGCAATCCACCGCCAGCCAGGACCCGCCGCAGCGGTACAGGTTCAAATTCATGCCGATCTCGCCGGTCCCGCCCAGCGGCAGGAAGGCCAGATCCTTATTCGCAGCCACCATCGGTCAGCCCGCTCCGTCAATTTCCCGCCGGGGCGGGCCGCAATCATTCATGATCGGGCAAATAGCGTGCCCTGTCGCGGCTCAATGTGGGGACAGGATTCTGTTCCACCAGCATGCGCAACCCGTCCAGCGTCAGATCGGGATCGATGTGCCCGATCACCGTCGTCCCTTCGGCCAGCAGCGGCGCCAGCCCGCCGGTGGCGATGACCTTCAGGCGGCCGGAATACTCCGCCTGGATGCGCGCCACCAAGCCCTCGATCATGGCCACATAGCCCCAGTAGATGCCGGACTGCATGGCAGCGATGGTATTGGTGCCGATCACCGCCTGCGGGCGGCCGATGCCGATGCGCGGCAACCGCGCGGCGGCGGTGTGCAACGCCTCGATGGACAGGTTGATGCCGGGCGCGATGACGCCGCCCAGATAGGCGCCCTGGGCATCCACCACGTCGAAGGTGGTGGCGGTGCCGAAGTCGATCACCACCAGCGGACCGACGTATTTGCGATGGCCGGCGAGCGCGTTCAGCAGACGGTCGGCGCCGACCTCCTCCGGGTTGTCCACCTTGATGGCGAAACCCCAGTTGACCGCCGCGCGGGCGATCAGCGGCTCGACGTCGAACCAGTCGCGCACCAGCCGGCGCAAATGGTAGAGCGCCGCCGGCACCACCGTGCCGATCACCGCGGCGGAGATATCGGTGCGCTTCAGGCCGGCGTGCTGCAGCAGGCTGAGCAGCCAGACCGCATACTCGTCCGACGTGCGCTGCGTCTCGGTGGCGATGCGCCAGGTGCCGCGCCAGCTGCCGCCGTCGCGCACCGCCATCACCACGTTGGTGTTGCCGGCATCGATCACCAGCAGCATGGGGCCTCCCGCATCCTTCAGTTCCCGTTGCCGAACGTCACTTCGCCGGCGGCGAAGGCCTGTACGCGCCCGCCGGTGCGCAGCAGCAGCGAACCATCCTCCCCCAGCCCGGCAAACGCGCCCCCCAGCATCCGCTCGCCGAGGCGCAGCGTGATGGGCGTGCCATGCACCGGCGCCCGGACAAGAAAAGCGGCTCGCACGGGGGCAAAGCCGGCATGGGCACGTACGTCCCGCCAATGCGCCAACGCCTCCAGTACCCGCCCTGCTACGGTTTCGGGCAGTGGTGGCGGCCCATACTCCGCCAGGCAAGCAGTAGCGCGCCCCGGCACGGGCGGCGCCGTCGCCAGATTGGCACCTAATCCGATGGATAGCCAGATCAGGCCACCCCGCGCGTCGGCGGTGCTCTCGACCAGGATGCCGGCGACCTTGCGTCCGTGCAGCAGCACGTCGTTCGGCCATTTCAGCGCCAGCACCGCTTCATCGGGCAGATCGGCCGACAGCGCCTCGGCCAGCGCCACCCCGGCCAGCAACGACCATTGCGATGCCTCGCGCGCCGGCCCGCCCGGGCGCAGCAGGACCGAAAGAAATAGATTCCCCGCCGCCCCCGTCCAAGACCGGCCGCGGGTGCCATGCCCCGCCGTCTGCTGGCGTGCCAGGATGGCCAACCCGTCGGGCTCGCCGGCCTCGGCGCGGCTGCGGCAGAGGTCGGCGGTGGACGGCAGGCTGTCGTGGACCTCCAGCCGCCAGGCGCTGGATTTCAAAAGATGAATACCTTCGCCGCTGCCTCTGCCGCCGCCACGAACGGGGCGGGGACCAGGAAGAAGAATGTCGTGAACAGCGCGCTCGCCCCGGCGACCACCGACAGCGACGCCGGGCACGCGTCGAATGCCTCCACCGCGGCGTCAAAGTAAATCACCTTGACGATGCGAATATAGTAGTAGGCACCGATCACGCTGGTCAGAACACCGATCACCGCGAGCGTCCACAGCCCGGACTGCACGGCGGCCGTGAAGATGAAATACTTGCCCCAGAAGCCGGCGAACGGCGGGATGCCCGCCATGCTGAACATGAACACGGCGAAGGCCAGCGCCAGCCCTGGATCGGTCCGCGCAAGTCCGGAGAGATCGGATATCTGTTCGAGCATGCGCCCGCGCCGGCGCATGGCCAGGATGCAGGCGAAGGTGCCGGCGTTCATGAACACGTAGGTCAACATGTAAATCAGCACGCCGCGCAGCCCGGCCTGGCTGCCGGCGGCCAGACCGATCAGCGCATAACCGATGTGCCCAATGGAGGAATAGGCCATCAGCCGCTTGATGTTGCGCTGCCCGATGGCGGCCAGCGAGCCCAGCAGCATGGAGAGGATGGCCACCACGATGATGATCTGCTGCCACTGCACCATCAAGTGGCCGAACGGACTGGCCATGACGCGCATCAGCAGGGCGATGCCGGCCACCTTGGGCGCGGTGCTCATGAAGGCGGTCACCGGGGTCGGCGCGCCCTCGTAAACGTCCGGCGTCCACATGTGGAACGGCACGGCGGAGATCTTGAAGGCGAGGCCAGCGACGATGAACACGAGGCCGACGATCAGCCCGGCCGAGACCCCCGCCGGGTCGGCCAGCGCCTGTACCAGCCGACCGAACTCCATGGTGCCGGCGAAGCCGTACACCAGCGAGATGCCGTACAGCAGCAGCCCCGATGCCAGCGAGCCCAAAACGAAATACTTCAGCCCCGCCTCGGCACTGCGCAGTTCGTCGCGGGCGAAAGCGGCGAGCACGTAAATCGACAGCGACTGCAACTCCAGCCCGAGATAGAGCGACATCAGGTTGGTGGCTGAGACCATCACCATCATGCCGACAGTGGCGTAGAGCATGAGTACCGGGAATTCGAACCGGCGCAGGTTCGCGTGCGCGGCGTAATCGAGCGAGACGATGACGCCGAGGGACGCCGCCACCAGCACCAGCACCTTGACGAAGGCGCTGAAGGTATCGGTGGTGAACAGCCCGTTGTAGCCCTGCCCCGACGGCCCGGCGATGACCAGCGCGGCGGCGAGCAGGAAGGCGCCGACCGTGAGCGTGGAAGCCAGGGAAAAGCTGTCGCGCTTGCTCAGCACGCCAAACATCAGGATGCCCATGCCGCAGCACGCCAGCACGATCTCGGGGAGCGCGAGGGACCAATTCATCAGTGCAGAACTCCGGCGAGCTTCACGGCGGTGGCCAGCGCGGCCTGGTGATGCTCCACCATGGCGCCGACGCTGGCGTCCCAGAATCCGGTGAAGCTGGAGGGATAGACGCCCATCCACAGCGTCAGGATGACCAGCGGCGCGAACACCGCCACTTCACGTGGCGAGAGGTCGAGGATGTCGCGCAACTCGACGCGGGTGATCGTGCCGAAGATTACCCGGCGGTAAAGCCAGAGCATGTAGGCGGTGCCCAGGATCATGCCCAGCGAGCCGAGCAGGGCAAGCCAGAAATTCACCTTGAAGGCGCCGACCAGCACCAGGAATTCGCCTACGAAGCCGCCGGTGCCGGGCAGTCCCATGCTGGCCAGGGTGAACAGCATGAACACGAAGGCATAGACCGGCATGCGGTCGGCCAGGCCGCCGTAGCGGGCGATCTCGCGGGTGTGCATGCGGTCATAGACGACGCCGACACACAGGAACAGCGCGCCGGAGACGACGCCGTGGCTGAGCATCTGGAACAGCGCGCCGGAGATACCCTGCACATTGAACGTGAAGATACCGATCGTCACGACGCCCATGTGGGCGACGGACGAATAGGCGATCAGCTTCTTCATGTCGTGCTGTGCCAGGGCGACGTAGGAGGTGTAGATTACCGCCACCACGGACAGCGTGAACATCAGCGGCGCCAGGCTGGCCGAGGCGGTGGGCAGCATGGGCACCGAGAAGCGCAGGAAGCCGTACGCCCCCATCTTCAGCAGCACGCCGGCCAGGATGACCGAGCCCGCCGTGGGCGCCTCCACATGCGCGTCAGGCAGCCAGGTGTGCACCGGCCACATCGGCACTTTCACCGCAAAGGACGCCAGAAAGGCCAGAAACAGCCAGGTTTGCATCGAGGCCGGGAAAGCCGTGTGCAACAGCGTCGGGATGTCGGTGGTGCCGGCGGTGAACCACATGGCCAGCAGCGCCAGCAGCATGAGCACCGACCCGGTCAGCGTGAACAGGAAAAACTTGATGGCGGCATAGACCCGCCTCGGGCCGCCCCAGATGCCGATGATGAGGTACATCGGCAGCAGCACGCCCTCGAAGAACATGTAGAAAACGACAAAGTCGAGGGCACAGAACATGCCCACCATCATCGTTTCCAGCACCAGGAAGGCGAGCATGTACTCGCGCACTCTGACGGTGATGGACTCCCAGCTCGCCAGGATGCAGATCGGCGTCAGCACGGTGGACAGCAGGACGAAGAGCACGGAAATGCCGTCCACGCCCATCTTGTAGGCAATGCCCCATTGCGGCAGCCACGTCGCGCTTTCGACAAACTGGAAGCCGGGGTCGGACTGGTCGAAACGGACCCACAACACGACCGAGAGGGCGAACACGATGAGGCTGGTCCACAGCGCGGTCCAGCGGGCGTTGGAAGCGACGGTCGCTTCGTCGCCGCGCACCGACATGATGACCACGCAGCCAACCATCGGCAGCCAGGTGAGCAGCGAGAGCAGGGGAAAATCCAGGGCGTTCATCGCACTCACCGCACGACCATGAGGAGCAGCACGAGGCAGCTCGCCACCACGAGGCCGATCAGCATGGCGAAGGCGTAGACCGCGATGGAGCCGGTCTGCAACTTCATCACCCGCGCCGACCCGTCCTCGGTAAGCGAGGCCAGGCCGTTCGCCACGCCATCGATGATGGTGGCGTCGCCAACCTGCCAGACCAGCCGGGCGAGCGTGAGCGACGGACGCACCAACACCGCGTCGTACAGCTCATCGACATACCATTTGTTCAGCAGCAGCCGGTAGATCGGCCGGAACCGTGCGGCCAGCAGCACCGGCAGCGCCGGTGCCGCCATGTAGAACAGATAGGCGAGCGCGATGCCAGCCAGCCCGACCACCGACGGCGACATCCAGACCCAGTCCGGGTCCGTCTCCGCCGCCGCCAACACATGATTGGTCGGCGCGATCTGGATCGAATGGCCCCAGAACGCCATCCAGTCCGGACCGAGCAACTGCTCGTGGAAAGCATAACCGATGACCAGTGCGCCGATGGCCAGCAGCACCAGTGGCACGGTCATCACCGGCGGGCTTTCGTGCACGTGTTCCATGGTGTGCGCATCGGCGCGCGGGCGGCCATGGAAGGTGAGGATGATCAGCCGCCAGGAATAGAACCCGGTGAGGAAGGCCGCGATCAGGCCGCACCAATATCCGTAGGCGCCGATGCCGGTACCGGAAGCCCAGGCGACTTCCAGGATGGCGTCCTTGGAATAGTAGCCGGCGAACGGAAACACGCCGGCCAGCGCCAGGCTGCCAACCCACATGACGATGTAGGTCAGCGGAATTCGCTTCCAGATACCGCCCATGCGACGCATGTCCTGCTCGTCGGACATGGCGTGGATGACGCTGCCGGCGGCGAGGAACAACAGCGCCTTGAAGAAAGCGTGCGTCAGCAGGTGAAAGATCGAGTCCTGGTAAGCGCCGACGCCGGCGGCGATGAACATGTAGCCGAGCTGCGAACAGGTGGAATAGGCGATCACCCGCTTGATATCGTTCTGCACGCAGCCGATGGTGGCGGCGAACAAAGCGGTGGAAGCGCCGATGAAGGTGATGAAGGCGAGTGCGCCGGGCGCGTAATCTATTACCGGCGAGAACCGCGCGATCAGGAACACGCCGGCGGTCACCATGGTGGCGGCGTGGATGAGGGCGGAGACCGGGGTCGGGCCTTCCATGGCGTCGGGCAGCCAGACGTGCAGGCCAAGCTGTGCCGATTTGCCCATGGCGCCGATGAACAGCAGAACACCGATCACTTCGAAAGCGCGCCACTGCGTGCCCAGCACGGTGTAGGTATCGGCCTGATGCTGGCCGACCGTGTCGAAGATGGTGGTGAAGTCGACGGCACCGAACGTCCAAAACACCAGCGCGATGCCGAGCGCGAAGCCGAGGTCGCCGATACGGTTGACGATGAACGCCTTGATGGCAGCGGCGCAAGCGGCGGGGCGGTCGTACCAGTAGCCGATCAGCAGATAGCTCATCAGGCCGACACCTTCCCAGCCGAAGAACAGCTGCAGCAGGTTATCGGCCGTCACCAGCATGAGCATGGCGAAGCTGAACAGGCTCAGGTAGCTGAAGAACTTCCAGATGCTCGCGTCGTGGCTCATGTAGCCGACGCTGTAGATGTGGATCAGGGTGGCCACGCAGGTGACCATCGTCACCATGACGGCGGACAACGCGTCGTAGCGCAGCGCCCAACCCGCATGGAAGCTGCCCGCCTCCACCCAGGTGCCGAGCGAAACCACGCCGGGCGAGCCGCCCAAATAGACCAGTTGCACGAAGGCGGCGACGCCGCACACCGAAGCGAGCAACATGCACAGGATAGTCACCGCCTGGGCGGCGCGATCTCCGATGGCCTTGCCGAACAGCCCGGCGACAGCGGAGCCGAACAGCGGCGCGAAGACGGCGACGGCGAACAGCATCGGCTCAGCCCTTCATCAGGTTCACGTCCTCGACCTGGATCGAGCCGCGGTTACGGAAATAGATGAGCACGATGGCGAGCCCGATCGCCGCCTCGGCGGCGGCGACGGTGAGGGTGAACATCACGAACACCTGCCCCACCAGATCGTCGAGCGAAGCGGAGAAAGCCACGAGGTTCAGGTTGGCGGCGAGCAGGATCAGCTCGATCGACATCAGGATGACGATGACGTTCTTGCGGTTCAGGAAGATGCCGAAGATGCCCATCACCAGCAGCAAAGCGGCGACGATCAGATAATGGAAAAGGCCGACGACCATCAGGAATGCCCTCCGCCATGTGCTTCTTCGGCTGGCTCCGGCGCGGCTGGCTTGGGCCGCAGAATGCCGAGCGCGCCGACGCCGGTACGGCTCGGCACATCCATCAGTTCGAGCGTGTCGGCCGGAGTGCGGGCCACCTGGCGAGCGATGTTCTGGTGGCGCGAACGGGTGCGGTCGCGCAGCGTCAGCACGATGGCGCCGATCATCGCCACCAGCAGCACCAACCCCGCAGTTTGGAACAGGAAGATGTAGTCGGTATAGAGCAGGCGGCCGAGTTGCGCGGTGTTGTGCAGATCGGCAGCGCCCGGCGCCAGGCGCAGTGCAACGGCCCCTGGGGCCACTTTCCAGCCGCCCAGCACCATCACCAGCTCCGCCAGCAGCACCCCGCCGACCGCCAGCCCGACCGGCAGATAGCGCTGATAGCCGCTTCGCAGTTCGGTGAAGTTGATGTCCAGCATCATGACAATGAACAGGAACAGCACTGCCACCGCGCCGACATAGACGATGACCAGGATCATCGCCAGGAACTCGGCCCCGGCCAGCACGAACAACGCCGCGGCATTGAAGAAAGCCACGATCAGGAACAGCACGGAGTGCACGGGATTGCGCGCCGCCACCACCATGGCGGCCGAGACCAGCAGAATGGCGGCGAATACGTAGAACAGGAGAGCGGCGATCATCGCACGTTCCCAATGGGCTGGTGGTGTTGGGTGCTCATGCTTCTTCTCTCGGCCTCAGCGGTACGGAGCGTCCATCTCGAGACGGCGGGCCAGTTCGGGTTCCCAGCGGTCGCCGTTCTCGAGCAGCTTCTTTTTGTCGTAGAGCAGTTCCTCGCGCGTTTCGGTAGCGAACTCAAAATTCGGCCCCTCGACGATGGCGTCCACCGGGCAGGCCTCCTCGCAGAGGCCGCAGTAGATGCACTTGGTCATGTCGATGTCATAGCGGGTGGTTCGCCGCGATCCGTCGTCACGCGGCTCGGCCTCGATAGTGATAGCCTGGGCCGGGCAGATCGCTTCGCACAGCTTGCAGGCGATACAGCGCTCCTCGCCGTTCGGGTAGCGGCGCAGGGCGTGCTCGCCCTTGAAGCGCGGGCTGATCGGCCCCTTCTCGTACGGGTAGTTGATGGTGGCCTTGCGCTTGAAAAGGTAGCTGAAGGTCAGCGCCATGCCGCTGAGCAATTCACCCATCAGCAGGCCGCGCGCGGTGCGGTCGAGGAACGCCATCAGCGGGCTCCGTTTCGGTCAGGCATGGGGCAGCCACCCGAACGCCAGCAGCGTACCCGCCGTGATCACCAGCCAAACGAGGGAAAGCGGCAGAAACACCTTCCAGCCCAGCCGCATGAGCTGATCGTAGCGATAGCGTGGGAAAGTGGCGCGCACCCACAGGAAAACGAACAGACAGGCGCATATCTTGAGGATCAGCCAGATCGGCCCGAGCACCGGCAGCAGCCCGAACGGTCCGTACCAGCCACCCAGGAACAGGATGCTGGTCATGGCGCTCATCAGGAACATATTGGCGTATTCACCCAGGAAGAACAGGCCGAACGCCATGCTGCTGTATTCGACGAAGAAGCCGGCAACGATTTCGCTCTCGCCTTCGGGAATGTCGAACGGCGCCCGGTTCGTCTCGGCGAGGGCGGAAATGAAGAACACCACGAACATCGGGAACAGCGGAATGCAGAACCACAGATGCTGCTGGGCGCGCACGACGTCGCTCAGGTTCAGGCTGCCGACGCAGAGCACCACCGAGACGAGAACGAAGCCCATCGAGACTTCGTAGCTGACCATCTGCGCCGCCGAGCGCAACGCCCCCAGGAAGGCGTATTTCGAGTTGCTCGCCCAGCCCGCGATGACGATGCCATAGACGCCGAGCGAGGAAATCGCGAACAGATAGAGCACACCCACGTTGATGTCGGCGATCGCCCAGCCGTCGTTCACCGGAACCACCGCCCAGGCGATCATGGCGAGCGAGAAGGTCAGCATCGGCGCCATCAGGAACAGTAGCCGGTTGGCGCCGGTCGGAATCACCGTTTCCTTCATCACCATCTTGATGGCGTCGGCGAAAGGCTGCAACAGGCCGAACCACCCGACCACATTGGGACCCTTGCGCAACTGCATGGCGGCCAGCACCTTGCGCTCGGCATAGGTGAGGTAGGCGACGCCGATCAGCAGCGGCACCAGGATGGCCAGTGCCTTCAGCACGATCAGCACGAGAATGCCGAGCGGGGTGGCGAAGAATGCGGTGAATAATGCAGCCATCGCGGTTACTCCGCCGCCTGCGCCGGCACGGGCGCATGAATCCGGGTACACTCGGCCATGGTCGGGCTGGCGCGGCTGATCGGGTCGGTCTGGTAGTAGTTGTCGATCCAGGGCGCGAAGGCGGCGCCGTCCATCCGCGCCGGATCGCCGCTGGGGCCGGTGGTGTCGGCGCAGCCAAAGCGCGGCAGGATGTCGATGCGCGCGAAGACCGGGTTCACCTGCTCCAGCCGCGCCCGCAGCGCCGCCATGTCGTCGTATGGCAGGGTGCGGCCGACATGGGCACTGAAGGCGCGCAGGATCTTCCAGTCCTCGCGCGCCTCGCCCGGCGGGTAGACTGCGAGCGCACCGCGCTGCACACGGCCTTCGGTATTCACGTAGGTGCCGTTCTTCTCGGTGTAGGCCGCGCCTGGCAGAATAACGTCGGCACGAGCGGCACCCCGGTCGCCGTGGCTGCCCTGATAGACGACGAACGTATCGCGGCCGATGGCGGCGGTATCAAATTCATCGGCGCCGAGCAGCCACAGCACGTCAACGCCACCGTCCAGCATCTGCCCGAGCGGCTTGCCGCCTGGCCCCGGCAGGAAGCCCAGATCCAGCGCGCCGACGCGCGACGCCGCGGTGTGCAGCACGTTGAAGCCGTGCCACCCCGAACGAAGCATACTGGTGGCCACGGCAAGCTGCCAGCAAGCCGCCAGCACGTCGGTCCCATCCGGCCGCGCCAGCGCGCCCTGGCCGAGGATGAGCATCGGCTGTTTGGCCGCCTTCAGAACGTCGGAAAAAGCCTGTCGGCCACCCAACAGCGCCGCAATAGTCTCCGGCCCGTCGCCGATGCGATCAAAATAGTAGGTCAGGTCTGCATCCGCGCCGATAAGTGCAACCGGGAAGCCACCTTGCAGCCAGCGCTTGCGGATACGCGCGTTGAGCAGCGGTGCCTCGCGGCGCGGGTTGGCGCCGACGATCAGCAGCGCATCCGCCGCCTCGATACCGGCAATGGACGTGTTGAACGTGTAGAAATCGCGGCGCCCGGCGTCGGCATGCGCACCATCCTGACGGCAATCGAGATTGGCCGAGCCGAGCGAGGTGAGCAGATCCTTCAGCGCCAGCATGCTCTCGGCATCGGACAGATTGCCGGCGAGCGCGCCGATGCGACTGCCATCGACACCCCGCAGCTTTGCCTCGATGGCCGCAAAGGCCTCGGGCCATGAGGCGCGCTGCAAAGCGCCATCGCGGCGCACCCAGCAACTGTCCAACCGCCGCCGCTTCAAGCCATCGACGGAAAAGCGGCTTTTGTCGGCCAGCCACTCCTCGTTGACGTCCTCATTGATACGCGGCAGCACGCGCAGCACCTCAGTCCCACGGCTGTCGACGCGGATGGCTGCGCCGACTGCGTCCAGCACATCCACGCTATCGGTCTTCTTCAGTTCCCACGGCCGCGCCACAAATGCATAGGGCTTGGAGGTCAGGGCACCGACCGGACAGATGTCAATGAGATTGCCGGAAAGCTCGGAAGACAGCGCCTTGGCCACATAGGTGCCGACCTCCATGCTCTCCCCGCGCGCGGTGGCGCCAAGCTCGGAGACGCCGGCAATCTCGGTGGAGAACCGGATGCAGCGCGTGCAATGAATGCAGCGCGTCATCACCGTCTTCACCAGCGGGCCAAGATCCTTGTCCTTCACCGCGCGCTTGTTCTCGGCGTAGCGTGAATGGTCCATTCCGTAGCCCACGGCCTGGTCCTGCAGGTCGCACTCGCCGCCCTGGTCGCAGATCGGGCAGTCCAGCGGGTGGTTGATGAGTAGGAATTCCATCACCCCGCGGCGTGCGGCGCGCACCATCGGTGTATCGGTATGCACCACCATGCCGTCCGCTACCGGATAGGCACAGGAAGCGAACGGCTTGGGCGGCGTCTTCTCGATCTCCACGAGGCACATGCGGCAATTGCCGGCCACCGAAAGCCGGTCGTGGTAGCAGAAGCGCGGGATTTCGACGCCCGCGGCCTCGCAGGCCTGCAACACATTGGAGCCGTTCGGGACGTCGACGTCGATGCCGTCGACGGTGACCTTTGCCATCGCCTCTACTCCGCCGCCATACGAGTCGCCGCCGCGGCGCGGCTGGATTTGTACTGGGCGATCCGCTCCTCGATCACCGGGCGGAAATGCCGGATCAGGCCCTGGATCGGCCAGGCCGCCGCGTCGCCCAGGGCACAGATCGTGTGACCCTCCACCTGACGCGTCACCTGTTCCAGCGTATCGATTTCGTCGGGCTCGGCGCGGCCCTCTACCATGCGGTTCATCACTCGCATCATCCAGCCCGTGCCTTCGCGACAGGGCGTGCATTGGCCGCAGCTTTCATGCTTGTAGAACTGCGAGAGGCGGGCAATCGCCTTGATGATGTCGGTGGATTTATCCATCACGATGACGGCCGCCGTCCCGAGCCCGGATTTCACGTCGCGGAGACTGTCGAAATCCATCAGCACGGTATCGCAGATGCTTTTCGGGATCACCGGCACGCTCGCTCCGCCAGGGATTACCGCCATCAGGTTGTCCCAACCGCCGCGCACGCCGCCGGCATAGGTGTCGATCAATTCGCGGAGCGGAATGCCGAGTTCCTCCTCCACATTACACGGCTCGTTCACGTGACCCGAGATGCAGAACAGTTTCGTTCCCGAATTCCGGGGGCGGCCGAGGGCGGAAAACCAGGCGGCGCCGCGACCCAGGATGGCCGGCACCACCGCGATGCTCTCGACGTTGTTGACCGTAGTGGGGCAACCGTAGAGACCGACCGCCGCCGGGAAGGGCGGCTTCAGCCTTGGCATGCCCTTCTTGCCCTCGAGGCTCTCCAACAACGCGGTCTCTTCGCCGCAGATGTAAGCTCCAGCGCCACGATGAAGGTAAAGGGAAAAATCCCAGCCGGAACCACAAGCATTGCGACCGATCAGCCCGGCGTCATATGCCTCGTCGATAGCGCGCTGCAACACCACCGCTTCGTTGTAGAACTCGCCGCGGATGTAAATGTAGCAAACGTGCGCCCGCATGGCGAAGGAAGCGAGCAGGCAGCCCTCGATCAGCTTGTGTGGATCGTGACGGATGATGTCGCGATCCTTGCAGGTACCGGGCTCGGATTCGTCGGCGTTCACCACCAGATAGTGCGGCCGGGGTCCCTCCTGCTTCGGCATGAACGACCATTTCAATCCGGTCGGGAATCCGGCGCCGCCACGACCGCGCAGGCCCGATGCCTTCATCTCCTCCACCAGGGCGTCGGGACCACGCGTCATGATCGCCGCCGTGCCGTCCCAGTCGCCGCGGGCCCGCGCGCCCGCCAGATAGGGGTCGTGCAGCCCATAGAGATTGGTAAAGATCCGGTCCTTGTCGCTCAGCATGCCCTCACTCCGCCTTCTCGAAGGAGAGCGTGGTCAGCGTCGTCGGCCCACCCTCGGGCGCGGAGGTTTGCCGTCCCTTCATCGAGCCGGGCCGTGGGTGCTCGCCGCGCTTCAACGCCTCCAACAGGCGCTCGGTGCTCTCGGCGTCCATGTCTTCATAGAAATCGTCGTTGACCTGAAGGATCGGCGCGTTAACGCAGGCGCCCAGGCATTCCACCTCGGTCATGGTGAACATTCCGTCCGCACTGGTTTGCTTCCAGTCCGCGATGCCGGTGGCGCGGCGGCAGGCATGCGCCACCTCGTCCGAGCCGCGTAGCCAGCACGGCGTGGTGGTGCAGACCTGCAGGTGGTACTTGCCCACCGGCACGGTGTTGAACATGAAATAGAAGGTGGCAACCTCGTAGACCCGGATCGGCGCCATGCCAAGCCGGCGAGCGACCACGTCCATGGCCACGCGCGGCACCCAGCCGCTGCCGGTCACGCGCGTCATCTGCCGCTGCACCAGATCTAGAAGCGGCAGTACCGCGCTGGCCTCTTTGCCCGCTGGAAACTTGGCCAGGATGCGCGTGATCCGGGCCTCGCTGTCGTCATCGAAGCTGAAGCTGTCCGGTTCCGGCGCGTGCACCGCGCCTTCGGTCCCTGCTGCCATGTCGTTACCTGTCGATCTCGCCAAACACGACGTCGAGCGATCCGATGATCGCACAGCAATCGGCCAGCATGTGTCGCTTCGCCAGAACGTCCATCGCCTGCAGGTGCGCGAAACCGGTTGCGCGGATCTTGCAGCGATAGGGGCGGTTCGTGCCGTCCGCCACCAGGTAGACGCCGAATTCGCCCTTCGGTGTCTCCACCACCGTATAAGTGGCGCCGGGCGGCACGTGAAAGCCCTCAGTGTAAAGCTTGAAATGGTGGATCAGCGCTTCCATCGAACGCTTCATCTCGCCGCGCGTCGGTGGCGAGATTTTGTGGTCCTGCATCTTCACCGGGCCCGGCTTCATCTGTTCCAGACACTGGCGGATGATCTTGACGCTCTCGCGCATCTCCCAGATGCGCAGCAGGTAGCGGTCGTAGCAATCGCCGTTGCGCCCCACCGGCACCTTGAAGTCCAGCCGGTCGTACATCTCGTAGGGCTGGGCACGGCGCAGATCCCACGGCACGCCGGAGGCGCGCAGCGGAGGACCGGAAAAGCCCCAGGCCAGCGCCGTCTCGGCGTCGATCACGCCGATATCCACCGTGCGCTGTTTCCAGATCCGGTTGCCGGTGAGCAGGGTTTCCAGATCGTCGATGAACGCCGGGAAGACCTCGGTCCAGGCGGCAATGCGCTCCTCCAGTCCGGCCGGCAGGTCGCGCGACACGCCGCCCGGGCGGAAATAGTTGGAGTGCAGCCGCGCACCGGACGCGGCCTCGTAGAACTCCATCAGCTTCTCGCGCTCCTCGAAGCCCCACAGCGCCGGCGTGATGGCGCCGCAGTCGAGCGCGTACGAGGTGACGTTCAGCAGGTGATTCAGCACCCGCGTGATCTCGGAAAACAGTGTGCGGATCCAGCTCGCGCGCTCCGGCACCACAATCCCCAGCAGCTTCTCGGTGGCGAGAGCGAAAGCGTGCTCCTCCGACATCGGGCTGACGTAGTCCAGCCGGTCGAAATACGGCACCGCCTGGATGTAGGTCTTGTACTCGATCAGCTTCTCAGTGCCGCGATGCAGCAGTCCGATATGCGGATCGGCGCGCTCCACCACCTCGCCGTCCAGTTCCAGGATCAGCCGCAACACCCCATGCGCGGCCGGATGCTGCGGGCCGAAATTCAGCGCGTGGCCGTCGAATTCCACGCTTTTCGTCACCGGCACGTCGGTTGCGCTCACGATCCGGCCCCCTCGATCCGCCCATCGCGGGCTTTTTCGTCCCCCGGCAGGCTCGTCATCGCCTCCCACGGAGACAGGAAGTCGAAACTGCGGAAATCCTGGGTCAGCCGCACCGGTTCGTAGACGACCTGCCGGCGCTCCTCGTCGTAACGAACCTCGACATAGCCGGTGAGCGGAAAATCCTTACGCAACGGATGCCCCTCGAATCCGTAATCGGTGAGGATGCGGCGCAGATCGGGCTGGCCCTCGAAGACGATGCCGAACAAATCCCAGGCCTCGCGCTCCCACCATGTCGCCGCCGGCCAGATGGTCCAGACCGATGGCACGGGTTGCTGTTCGTCGGTCGCCACGATCACCCGCAACCGCTGATTGAGCGACACCGACAGCAGGTTGTACACTACGTCGAAGCGCTCCGCGCGCTCCGGCCAGTCCACCCCGCACACATCCATGCACTGCTCGAAGGCGAAGCGCGGATCGTCACGCAGCGCGGTCATCAGGCCGAGCAGTTGGTCCCGCGCCGCCAACACGACCGGCTCGTCCTTCTCGAGATAGGTACGCAGCACGCCGGGCACGCCGGCGATGGCGTCGAGCAGAACCGCCTGCGGCGTGGCCGCCTCCTGCACCTCAGCCACGGAGAATCGTCCCGGTCCGGCGGATTTTCTTCTGCAACTGCATGATTCCGTATACCAGCGCCTCGGCCGTGGGCGGACAGCCCGGGACATACACGTCCACCGGCACCACGCGGTCGCAGCCGCGCACCACGGAATAGGAATAGTGGTAGTAGCCGCCGCCATTGGCGCAGCTGCCCATGCTGATCACCCAGCGCGGCTCCGGCATCTGGTCGTAAACGCGGCGCAGCGCCGGGGCCATCTTGTTGGTCAGCGTGCCGGCCACGATCATCACGTCGCTCTGCCGTGGCGAAGCCCGCGGGATGATGCCCAGCCGGTCAAGGTCGTAGCGTGGCATGTAGGCGTGGATCATCTCGATGGCGCAGCACGCCAGGCCGAAAGTCATCGGCCACAGGCTGCCCGTGCGCGCCCAGTTCACGATCTTGTCGAGGTTGGCGACCACGAAACCCTTGTTGTCGATCTCGCCGGTGATGCCCTTGATCACGGCGTCCTGGGCCGCATCCGGGCCCAACCGGGTGAGCGCGGTATCGCTGGGACTCATCGTCGTCACTCCCAATCCAGGGCGCCTTTGCACCATTCGTAGACGAAGCCGACCGTCAACACGCCCAGGAATCCCAGCATGGACAGGAAGCCGAACAGGCCGATATCGGACAGGCTGACCGCCCAGGGGAAAAGGAAGGCAACCTCGAGGTCGAAGATGATAAACAGGATGGCGACCAGGTAGAATCGTACGTCGAACGGGCGGCGCGCGTTCTCGAATGGCTCGAAACCGCATTCATAGGCCGATAGTTTCTCTGGATACGGAGCCCGGGGGGCCACGATCAACGGTGGCGTCAACATGGCGACCGCGATCACCGCGGCGATGACGATGAATACCAGGATCGGGAAGTATTCCGCCAGAATCGGCGCCATTTTCAGTTCCTTATAGTGCGCCTGCCCGGCGGACAACCGAACAGACCGCGAGGCTTGTCCCCCCTCGCGGCGCGGCTGGAGATTAGCCGCAACCCAGCCACCCTGCCATAGGGAGCGGTGCAGCGAAACGCCGATTTTCGGCAGATCCGCTGCTGGCGCGAGTGACGGGGCTCGAACCCGCGACCTTCGGCGTGACAGGCCGACGCTCTAACCAACTGAGCTACACCCGCAGCAGCAGCGAGGCGGCGGGATGTAAAGCGGCCCGGCCAAGGCGTCAAGCCGCGGGCTGCATGGAAGCGTGGCCAGAGGCTTCCGCCGCCAGCCCCGGCCTCAGGCCACGCGGGCGGCGGCGGCCTGACGGCGCTGCTCGGCGACCTGGGTGTGCATCGCCTTCTGCAGCTTCTCGAAGGCGCGCACCTCGATCTGCCGCACCCGTTCGCGGGAAATGTTGTACTGCTGCGACAGTTCCTCGAGCGTGGTCGGATTGTCCTTCAGGCGGCGCTCGATGAGGATATGCCGCTCGCGCTCGTTGAGCGTCTGCAGCGCGCTCGACAGCAGGGCCTTGCGCCCGGACAACTCCTCGCGATCGCCGATCGCGACCTCCTGGCTCTCGCTCTCGTCGACCAGCCAGTCCTGCCACTCGCCTTCGCTGTCGGCGCGGACGGGGGCGTTGAGGCTGTGGTCGGGGGCGGAAAGCCGGCGGTTCATGTTCACCACGTCCTGCTCGGGCACGTCGAGCACGCGGGCGATCTTGGCCACCTGCTCGGGCTGCAGGTCGCCGTCATCGATCGCCTGCATCTGGCCCTTCAGCCGGCGCAGGTTGAAGAACAGCTTCTTCTGGGCGGCCGTGGTGCCCATCTTCACCAGCGACCAGGAGTGCAGGATGTATTCCTGGATGGCGGCGCGGATCCACCACATGGCGTAGGTCGCCAGGCGGAAACCGCGGTCCGGGTCGAACCGCTTCACCGCCTGCATCATGCCGACATTGCCCTCGCTGATCAGCTCACCCAGCGGCAGGCCGTAGCCGCGGTAGCCCATGGCGATCTTGGCGACCAGACGCAGGTGCGAGGTGACCAGCTTGTGCGCCGCCGCCATGTCCTCGTGGTCGCGCCAGCGCTTGGAAAGCTCCAGCTCCTCCTCGGGGGTAAGCATCGGGTACTTGCGGATCTCCTGGAGATACCGCGACAGGTTGCCCTCGGGGGCGACATTGATGACGGCAGCGACCACGACAGGTTCCTTTCGTCCGATCGGCTTGCCCCTGCCCATGACGGCGCAGACAGCGGGCCGGTTGCGCTTCGCCCGGCCCGGGAGGGGCCGGCGGGGTCCTGGCGACGATCCGAAAGCCCCGGCGCGCGCCCCATCTGGCGGCAGCGTCACACCGGCCGGTCGTCCCCCGCGGGCACCCCCCGCGCATCGGTGACAACGCCGGCACCATAGCGGAACGGCCGGCCCGGGTCAATAATCCGGACTAGTTAAGTCGGGATTAAGTTTGCGTTACCATACCCAGGCCCAGGCGGTCCATCAGGGCCTGCATGTCGGCCGGCGGGGGCGTGCTGAAGCTCAGCGGGGCGCCCGTGCGCGGATGGACGAAGCCGAGGCGGGCGGCGTGCAGGGCCTGGCGCGGGAAGTCGAGCAGGGCGCGGCGCATAGCTTCGTCGAGCGCGCGGGCGCTGGCCGGGATGCGGCGCAGGTAGAGCGGGTCGCCGACCACCGGGTGGCCCTGACTGGCCAGGTGGACGCGAATCTGGTGGGTACGCCCGGTAGCCAGCCGCAGTTCCAGCAACGTGACGGCGGTCTGGTAGTGGCCCAGGGTGCGATAGCGGGTGAGGGCATGCTTGCCGCCGCGGCCGACCACGGCCATGCGTTTGCGTTCGCGTGGGTCGCGGCCGATGGCGCCCTCGATCTCGCCCGCGGGGGGATTGGGCAGGCCCCAGCACAGGGTGAGATAGGCGCGATCGATGTCGCGGGCGGCGAAGGCAGCCGACAGGGTAGCCAGCGCCTGCTCGGTCTTGGCGACCACCATCACGCCGGACGTATCCTTGTCGAGGCGATGGACGATGCCGGGGCGTTTTTCGCCGCCGATCCCGGGCAGGGTGTCGCCACAATGGGCGAGCAGGGCGTTGACCAGGGTACCGTCCTGGTTGCCCGGCGCGGGGTGGACGACCAGCCCTGGCGGCTTGTCGAGCACCAGCAGGTCGGAGTCTTCATAGAGAATCAGCAACGGGATCGCCTCGGCCAGCGGCGTCGCCGATACCGGGGGAGGCGGAGCGAGGCTGTAGAGGGCGCCAGAGCGGACGGGTTCGGATGCCTCGGTGATGCGGCTGCCGTCGCGGGTCGCATGGCCGGCCTCGATGAGGTTCTTCACGCGGGAGCGGGAGAAGGCGGGGATACGCTCGGCGAGGAAGCGGTCGACGCGCTGCCCGGCGGCCTCGGGGGGGGCGCGGGTAGTGTGGACGATTGCGTCGGTGGTGGATTTATCGGACATGCCGCCATCCAGATACTCCGGATGGCAGGGTGGGTGGAGGGGTGGATGCGCTGGCTGATGGTGTTGGTGGTGGCGATGGGGGTGTTGATCGTCGCCGGGGTGACGACGATCGGCGTGTTGATGGTGCACCGGATGCCGGCGGCGCCGACTGTGGTCCACGATGCGGTACTGGATGAGCCGGCGGGGACGCACATCGCCGGGGTTTCGGCGCTGCCGGACCGGTTGGCGTTGCGGCTGGTCGGCGGTGGTGTGGATCGGGTCGTGGTGGTGGATTTGCGGACGGGCCAGGTGGTGGGCCGGGCCTCGCTGGCGCGGTGAGGGACGCGTTGGGATGACGGGAGTGGCGACTTGATATGGGAAGGCGAAGGCCGTAGAAGGCGGCGGGTCCGCAGTCCCGTTCGTCTAGAGGCCCAGGACACCGCCCTCTCACGGCGGTAACGGGGGTTCGATTCCCCCACGGGACGCCAACGATTTCAATAGGTTATTGCACAGTCGGTGGCCGCCGGCCAAGTTTACCAAGAACCTTATCAAGAAAGCCGGTTGTGGACGGCGGCGAACGGGGGCGGCGGGGGTCGCTACTCAGGCCCGCCCCGGCAACTTCCGCGCCATGCTGCGGTGCCGCGCCCGGCCCGGGGTTGTCGCGTCCGTCGCCTTGTATCTGCCGGACGGTCGGCAGCACATCGGCCATGAATGCACCCGCTGCCGCCCGAGCAGCCGCAGCGCCCTTCGCGGGTGGCGTCGGCTAGGTTTGCGCGGCTGTTCCGGGCCATCCCCGCGTGGGCGGCGCGGCTCACGAAATGGCATTGTGACTTTTAATCTTGGGGCCGTGGGTTCGAGTCCCACCGGGCTCACCAAGCTAATATATTGAAATATACTGTCTATCCGGCCGATTGCCGAGACGCGCCTATAAAGCAAACTCAGTTTGACAGGACATTGACAGGACGGAGGGATCGATCAGGGCGGGAAAACGGGTAGCCCTCGCCCCCCATCGGGTGCCGTGCAGCAGAATGATGCCCCACCACCGCGCAGTGCAGGCTCCGCGATCGATCAGCGTCGCGGCAATTGCCCGGTGCGCCGTGGCGCCGGCCGCCTGCATCTGCCGGATGATCGGCTGCATGTTCACCACGAATGGGTCCACTGCAGCCGGGCGGCCGCAGCGCCCTTCGCGCTGGTGTTGGCGAGGTTTGTGCGCTGCCCGGGGTCGTCCCTGTGTCGGCGGGAGCGGCTCGGAGGATGGCATCGTGATTCGTAAGCAGTAGGTCCGGAGTTCGACCCTCCGCGTCGGCACCAGCAACTTTCTGAAACTGTTAAATTTTCCGCGGATCCGGCGTCTGCATCGGTAATTCCCTCGAAAAATGTCCGCATTGTGTCCGCAATCCAGGTTGAGCCGAGAGGCATCTGGGGCGGCTTCCGGTCAGGCCCTCGGCGCCACGGTAGGCGCGGTCGGCAGCAGGTAGCGGAGCAGCTTGCCCCCGTCCGGCCGGGATGGCGACAACCGAGCGGCCAAGCGCGCTGAAGTGGTCGCCGCCTCACGACATCGCGCATACCCCCATTTCGCAAATAACCACACCGTCCCGGACCAGCACGTAACCCGCGCGCCCAGCGAGGCATTGCCAGCTCTTGCTGCTGGTTGTGAACCCCCAGACCTCATCAGTCGGCAGGAACCCCGCCACCTCTCTCACTTGATCTCTCATCTGGTCAGCCTCGGCACCCGTGATCTGGGTCGTGAGGAACAAGTCGCCCATCTCGGCGTAGTCACCGAGGGCCGACAACGGGCCAGTCTTGGTGACGGGGATGAGGTCGTTCACTGCGATCTCCTGGGATATCGGCCACAACAATATGGGAACGCTTCTGTCAACAATCCACGAGAGCGAAACTGGCATGTGACCCGAGCGCGATCGATGTCGAGGACATGGGACTTGCAGTGTCTGGTGTGCATCAGCCCCGGACTGGATCCTCCGGCCTCGAGCGTCGCAAGGCGTTGATCTTGAAAGCGAAAATTCGTTCGGAGGGGGGTCCCAATCGGCGCCGGGGTCCCACTTCGGGGCCGATGCACAGTCGAGACGCTGAAACAGCGATTTCCGAAGGCGGGCGAATGATGGTTCCAGTCGTCAATCCACCTCTCACCGCGCGCGCCGCTCACTGCCGCTCAAGCCAAGCGATGTCTCGCAGTTGCTCGGCCTTGTGAGAGATCAGGACGTCCCATGCGCTGCCCTCGGCTTTGCGCACGTACAGGCGGCCGGTGTTGTCGCGCCCGTTGACCAGATGGCATTCCCACCACCCCGGCGTACCCCCGATCTTCTTCCAGTCCCGCGGGATGCCGCCCGCCGCCAGTTCGCCGAGGGCGCGCCAGACGCCGCGGCGGGAGGCGAACTCGGCGGTGATCACGTTCACACTGTCGCGCAGCATGCGGACGTTGGGCAGCAGGCCGGCCAGAACGTCTCGCACCTCATCGGCCACCTTGCCCGATGGCATTGGCCGTGGCGGGGTTGGCGCGGAGGCCGTCATCGCGGCTTGCAGCTGCGATTCGGCCAGCTCAGCGGCCTCACGCAGGCGCTGGGCTTCCAGCAGCGCTTCCTGGAGTGCAGCCGCTTGACGCGCCACCTCCGGTGCGGTGCTGGCGACCGTCGCGCGCAGCCGCGCAATCTCCTGCTGCAGCGCCGCGGCACGGTCGCGGGCGGCGAGCAGTTCGGCGGTCAGCAGGCGGGTGCGGGTATCGGCTTCGCCCGCATCGGCCGGCCGCACGGCATGGGCGGCGAGGATCGGTTCGAGGTGTTCCGCGAGGTCGGCGGTGTCGGGCGGGCGGACGATGCGGATGAACCAGTCGGCCGCGAGGTCGACGGCCGCCTCACCGTAATAGCGACCGGTGCGCAGCACGATGATGCCGGCCCGGCGGAGGTTGGCGGCGCCGGTTTCCGCCTCGATGAAACCGCCGGTGACCAGCACGTAGGCCTCGGACGCGCCGTCAATCACCGCGAAGGCCGGGCGGGCTGGGACGTCGGGGATTGTGTCGGCGATCGCCCATGCCTCCCCGGCAGCATCGATCCGGTTGTCCGGGAGAAGGGGAAACGCCAAGCCCCGCCAGGTTACGGCCGAGCGGCCGTCGCGCAGGCGAACCATGTGGCAGCGCCGCGTCTCCAGCGTCTCAGCGCCGTCACAAATGGTAACATCGACTTCTGATGACCGGACGAGCATGACTACCACCACCGCCACTGGGCCGGAACGAACTCATGGACATCATGACAACAATTGCGCCGTTTGTCGCAAACCTGTGGACGATCCTCGCCGTCATCATCGTGTTGATAGTGTGGGCAGGTGTATCGGGACACGGATTGCACAAAGGGGCGCGCCGCCTGCGAGCAGAGCTTGGACGGGCCACCGGACAGATCACCAAGGCTGACAGCGCCACGGCATTTCGGACCCAGTATGAAGCCATCACGGAGGAACTGGGCGGGAACACGGTGTTGGGGCCGCGCTGGCGGGAGTTCCAGCAGACGCTGTGGATACCGGAGGCAGGGCTGATCCGCGAGACCGATCGGTCTGACGCCTGGTTCGACCTGGGCCTGCTGCGCGCGAAAGGAATCGGCATCGACCCGCGCTACCACGCGGCGCTGCCAGGTCTTCTGGTGGGGGCTGGGCTGCTGTTCACGTTCTTCGGCCTGGCGGTGGCGCTCTACAGCGCGGGCGGCATTGTGGCGGAAGGGATCACGCAGGTCGAGCGGAACGCGGCGCTGCATCAGCTTCTGAGTGCGGCGTCGTTCAAATTCTGGACCTCGGTCGCGGGACTGTCCCTGTCGATCCTGTACACCTTCTTGCGCAAATACGAGCTGCATACGGTGGAGTTGGCGCTGGAGGCATTCCAGTCGGCACTCGACAAACGCATCCCATTGATTACGCCGGTGCAGATGCAGGCCGAGGCGAATGGCCACCTGTCCTCGCAGACAACCGTCTTGCAGAGCTTTTCGAACGATTTGGCGATCAGCATGGCGGGGGTGTTCGACAACGCCTTCGACAAGCGTCTGGGCGAGCATATCGGACCACTGACCACGGCCATGCAACAACTGGCGGAGAGCCTGACCGGCCGCAACGAAGACGCCATGGAGAAGATGCTGGGGGCGTGTTGATTTCCATTGAGATCTGACCCGGGAGGGGCGGATTTTTCCACTGAGAAGTGACCCATGTTTGAACGCTTTCCCGTCTGAGCAGGACGGGGACGAACGGAGTGTTGGACATGGCGTT
>Ga0181529_10002063_pt1 | contig 24730 bp, 8 predicted proteins | sample PEATcosm2014_Bin_36_FD_119763 | JGI IMG/M metagenome (GOLD analysis project Ga0181529, IMG submission 119763) | Peatland microbial communities from MTU Mesocosm Facility, Houghton, MI, USA - PEATcosm2014_Bin10_30_metaG | ecosystem: Environmental > Terrestrial > Soil > Wetlands > Peat | place... | reverse complement strand
TCGACGGTATCGGTGGGCGTAAAGGTGACCGAGAGCGGCTGCTGGCCCGCGGGCAGCACCGTGCCGGCGGCAGGCGTGTAGGCGAAGGTTCCGGGGACGGTCGAAGTGGCGTCAAGCTGAGTTGCGCTCAGCGCCGTGCCGTAGGTGATGGCGGCCGGAGTTGCCCAAGCGATGGTCGGCGTGACCGGCTGGTTAATGGTGTAAGCCGCCGTGGCCACGGCGCTCTCGGTGTAGCCCGTGGCGACCGCGATGGCTTGCAGCGTTTCGGAGGCCGAGACCGCGATGGCGCCGCTGTAGACGGCGGATGCCGTGGTGGGCGTGGTTCCATCGGTGGTGTAGTAGATGACCGCGCCCGCCGTGCCGTCGGTGATGGTCACCGTCTGGTTGCCGGTGTAGGTGCCGGCCGCGAGGCTGAACGACGGAGTAGCCGCCGGGCCTGGGAAGGTCACTTTGCGGACTCTGTAGTTGTAGTAATCCGCGATATAGAGATTTCCCGCGGCATCGAAGGTAATTTCTTGCGGGCTATTGAATTCGGCGACGGTTGCCGAGCCGCCATCGCCGCTGTAGCCGTAGTATCCAGTGCCGGCCACCGTGGTTACGACGCCGGTGCTCGCCGACACCATGCGGACCGCACCGGGAAAATTTGAAATGTACAGGTTTCCGGCCGAGTCGAGCGCCACACCTTCCGGGTAGATTTCCGCGTTGATTGCCGGGCCGCCATCGCCGCTGTATCCGGCGTCTCCGTTGCCGGCCACGGTGGTGATGATCCCGGTGGCCGCGGCGACTTTGCGAATTCGACCCCAGTTATCCGAGATGTAGAGGCTGCCCGCGCTGTCGAAGGCCAATGCGTTGGGATAGCTCAACTGCGCGCTGGTTGCGGGACCGCCGTCGCCGCCGTAGCCTGCGATCCCATTGCCGGCGACCGTGGTGATGATCCCGGTGCTTGCAGCGATCATTCGGACCGCGGCGTGGCCTGAATCCGCAATGTAGAGGTCACCGGCACTGTCGAACGCCAAGCCGCCAGGACCGGACAGATACGCGGCGGTTGCCGGGCCGCCATCGCCGATATTGCCGGGATAGCCGTTTTGTCCATAGATGCCGGCGACGGTGGTAATCACACCCGTGCTGGCCGTCACTTTGCGAACCAGATACGAGCCATCGGCTATATAGAGGTTCCCGGCGCTATCCAACACAACCGCGGCGGGGCCGCTGAGTTGAGCGATGGTTGCGGGCCCGCCATCGCCGCTGTAGCCCGACGTGCCATTGCCGGCTACGACGGAGATGGTTCCCATCTTGGCCGATACCATCCACACCACGTAGTTGAGGGCATCCGCGATATAGAGGTTGCCCGCGCCGTCGAGCGCCACCCCCTTGGCGCCGGCAATCTCGGCGCTGGTTGCCGGACCGCCGGCTCCGGAGAAGCCTTGCACGCCGTTCCCGGCCACGGTCGAGATGACCGCGACGGGCGGAGAGGTGATGGTATATGCAGCCGCAACCGGAGGACTTTGCAGAGAACCCGGCGCAACCGCGATGGCGTTGACGGTCACCGTGCCGCTGATATTGATAGGGCCGTTATAGCCGGGTGATATTGTGCTGGGCGCCGTTCCGTCCATGGTGACGTAGATGGATGCTCCGGGCGTGGCGTCGGTGATGATGACTGTTTGCGGGCTGGCGTAGGTTTCCGGCGCAATGCTGAATGCCGGCGCAGCCGTTGCCGTGGACGGAGGATTGCCCGCGGCCGTCACGATGCTGATTCGACTTCTCGAACCCTGGGCCAGGTACAGATTGCCGGCGCTATCCAATGCAATGGCTTCTGGATAGCAGAGTGCCGCGCTGGTGGCCGGTCCGCCATCGCCGCTCAGCGAGGAGCAAAGATATCCGTCGCCCGGTGCGGTGTTTCCGGCCACGGTGTTGATGATTCCGGTGCTGGCGGTCACCTTGCGGATGGCACTGTTATAGGTGTCGGCGATGTAGAGATTGCCGGCGCTGTCGACGGTCACCGCATAAGGCTCGAAGAGTTGAGCCTGGGTTGCGGGACCGCCGTCTCCGCTGAAGCCGCCGGGATAATTACCGTATTGATTCAGCGCATAGCCCGCAACTGTTGTGATGATTCCGTTGCTGGCGGCTACCTTCCGAATAATATTGTTCTCGGTATCGGCGATATAGAGATTGCCCGCATGATCTACCGAAACGCCATGGGGAGAGCTGAGACTGGCGGCAGTTGCCGGGCCGCCATCGCCGCTATAGCCCCATATCCCGTTTCCGGCAACCGTCGTGATGGTCCCGGAGCCCGCGGCTACCTTGCGAATGCGGTTGTTGCCCGCATCGGCTATGTAGAGGTTTGCCGCACTGTCCAGGGCAATTCCGTAAGGTGCGTATAATTCCGCGCCGGTCGCGGCTCCGTTGTCGCCGCTATACCCGGCGACGCCATTGCCGGCCACGGTGGAGATGATCCCGGTGCCTGCGGCAACTTCGCGAATCACGTTGTTCGAGGAATCCGCGATGTAGAGGTTGCCCGCGCTGTCCAGAGCCACGCTGAAGGGGAAGTTGAGCTGTGCGCTGGTTGCCGGTCCGCCGTCGCCGCTGTACCCGGAGATTCCGGTTCCGGCCACGGTGGTGATCGCGCCCGTGCCCGCCGCAACCTTCCGTATCCTGTTGTTGCCGGTATCGGCAATATACAGATTTCCGGCTCCATCCAGAGCGCTTCCCTGGGAACCATTCAGGTCGGCAAGGGGCGCCGGCCCGCCATCGCCGCTGTATCCCGCGGTTCCATCCCCGGCGACGGTGTAGATCAGCGAAGTTGGGGACGAGGCGACGATGTACTGGGCGCTGACAGGGGCGCTCATCGAGTAGCCATAGGCGGTTGCGGAAGCAACCAGCGTCTCCGACGTGGAGACCGCGATGGGGCCCGTGTAGATTGCGGAGGCGGAGGTCGGCTGCGATCCGTTGGTTGTGTAGTAGATTGTGGCTCCCGACGCCGCGTCCGAGATGCTTACGGTCTGCGCGCTTGCGTATTCGCCCGCGGCGAGGGAGATGACGGGTGCCGGCGCGGGAGGCAATTGCAAGGTGTAGTTCGCGATCGCATAGTCGCTTTGCTGATATCCGGTCTCCGTGGCGTACGCTTGGATGGTTTCATAGCCTCCCATCGCGAGCTGAATAGGGGCCGTGTACGGCACCCAGCCATTGGTATTGACGATTCCGGATGCCGAGTAATAGATGGTTGCGCCAGGTATCGGTTCAGTGATGGTGATCGTTTGCACCGTAGAATAGGTTCCCGCGGCGGGCGAAAACACCAGTGGGGTAAGTCCCGCGGTGAGCGCAACAGTGCCTGAGGTGCTGGAAGAGTAGTTGGTGTCGCCGGGATAGCTCGCATCCACGTTGTGCGTTCCGGCGCCCACGGGCGCTATGCCGTTTACCGTCGCGGATACCGTCTGGGTCGGATTCACCAGCAGAACCGCTACGCTGCCAAAGTAATCCTGATTTGGTACGGCCAGGTCGGGAATGCCATCCCCGTTGAAGTCCGCGGAGGCAATGTAGCCGGAGCTGATGGGAGCATTGGAGCTAGCCGTAATGCCGGCGCCAAACGTGCCATCGCCGTTGCCCGTAAAAACTGCGACGGTGCCAGTCCAGAACTCTCCGACAGCCAGATCGGCAATGCCGTCCCCGTTGAAGTCCCCGACCGCAACGGATCGGAAGCTGTCGCCGTACACGCCGTAATAGGCTGGCGCTTGGAACGTTCCATCTCCTTTGCCGAGAAGAATGGTTATCGCATTGTCGTTATAGCCGTCGTAGTCCGCGACGGCCAGGTCCAGGATGCCGTCTCCGTTGAAGTCCGCGACTACGAGTCCGATAGGGGAAGGACCAACCGCCGGGCTTGCGGAAGCCGCTGTAAACGTACCGTCCCCTTTGCCCAGGAGGATTGTCACCGTGCCATTTTCAAGTGAGTTCGTCACAGCCAGGTCGGCAATGCCATCTCCGTTGAAGTCTCCCACGGCCACGGTAGCAGGGGCGCTTCCCGCTGCCGGACTCGCGGCAGTCTGCTGAAAGGTACCGTCTCCTTTGCCCAGGAAGATCATCACCGAGTTGGCGCCGACCACGGCCAGGTCGGCAATGCCATCGCCGTTGAAGTTTCCCACGGCCACGGACTGCGGGGTGCTTCCCAAGGTCAAGGCCGGGGCTGCCGTAAAGGTTCCGTCCCCCTTGCCCAGAAGGATCGTCACCTTGCTGTCGTCGACGCTGGACACGGCCAGGTCGGGAATTCCGTCTCCGTTGAAGTCCCCCACGGCGATGGAGTCAGGGTAAAGGCCCACTGTGGGACTGACCGCCGTCGCTGTGAACGTTCCGTCTCCGTTGCCGAGAAGGATGGTCAACGCGACCTGGCCGGAGTTGCTGTTGGATACAGCCAGGTCGGGAATGCCGTCGCCGTTGAAATCCGCTGTCGCAACGGCGTTTGGTTCCATAACCGTCGCCGGGTTGCTGGAATTCAGGAAGCTCAGCTGATACGTGCCTGTACCCAGCGCAGCCGTGCCCAGCACAGCGTTTCCGTTATTACTATCCAGGAAGGAGACTTTCCCTGTCGGCACGGCCAGCCCCGGGTTGTTCCCCATGCCGGTCACCGTTGCGGTCAGTGAGTAGTTGCCAACATAGCCATTCTGCGTAATCGCAGTCGTGGTCGCATAGGTTCCGGTCACCGTAAGCGCCGATGCCACCGAGGAACTTGCCACGTAGTTGTTGGTTCCCAGGAAGACGGCCTTGTAGCTGTGGCTGCCAATCCCGGGGCGGAACTTGAGCACTGCCGTTCCCGCGCTTCGTCAACTGCACCGTGCCCAGCAGATGAACGTCGGTGCAGTACTTCGCCGTCGTGTCGCAGAAGTTGACCTGGCCGGGTGTTACGGCCGCCGTGCCTTCCTGCACCGTTGCGGTCAGCGTGACTACGCTGCCCGAGGCCACGGTGGTCACCGCTCCGCCGCCCGAAGTCACCGCAAGGGTCGTTGTGGTGGCGGCCTTCGCTTGTGCTGAAGCGACATTCCACGCCCCGCACAGAGTCAGGACGAGCGCAAGGCTCAGGAGGGTCAGCTTAGCTGCACGGTTGAAAGAACGGATGGAGGGAAGGGACTCGATGGCGGAACGGACAGAGCTAACAACGGACAACATGGCGGCATAACTCCTGAGCGCGAGCGCGCCCCGTCGTTTGGCTGTTTGATCTTTGATAAACAAACAGCGTCCTAAAGCAAAATCCGGATGCCCGCGTGGATCGCAAGCATCCGGAAATTCTCCTCATTGGATGACGGCGGAAGCATACCACTCATTCCCAGGAGACACAAGTGACTGAGATACGAATAAACTCCGGTTCGTGTTGGAAGCAGGAAGAAAGGATACACAGACTTCGAGATCGATCATCGCGCAGTGCGCCGATCTGATCGCCAAGCTGGGTCACACGCCGCGGTTGGCAATTGCCGCTGCGCGCTGAGCGAGGAGCCCTGTTCGATGCATTTGGAGAACGATGCCGTATCTCGATGTAAACGCTTCTTGCCTTGCAACATACGGGAGCACTCATACGCTTCTTGCGGCCGCTGCAACGAGGAGCCAGGCAGCCCATGAAGGTTCAGGTCCTTGAGAAGGACGAGGGGAGCTTCCGTGTTGGACTGTCAACAAAAGGCTGTAAAATATCGATCATGCCAGCTTATCGGTCTCGAACCTCGACGCATGGACGAAATATGGCCGGAGCGCGCAGTCTGTGGCGCGCCACCGGGATGCAGGACGGCGATTTTGGCAAGCCGATCATTGCCGTCGCCAACTCGTTTACGCAATTCGTTCCCGGTCACGTTCATCTGAAGGACCTGGGGCAGTTGGTCGCCGAAGAGATCGGCCGCGCGGGCGGAGTGGCGAAGGAATTCAACACCATCGCCATCGACGACGGCATCGCGATGGGCCACGACGGGATGCTCTACAGCCTTCCCTCGCGCGAGCTGATCGCCGACTCGGTCGAGTACATGGTGAATGCCCATTGCGCCGATGCGCTGGTCTGCATCTCGAACTGCGACAAGATTACGCCGGGAATGCTGATGGCGTCGCTGCGGCTGAATATTCCGGTGGTGTTTGTCTCCGGCGGGCCGATGGAGGCGGGCAAGATTCAGCATGGGAACACCGTGAAGTCGCTGGACCTGATCGACGCGATGATTCTGGCGGCCGATCCCAAGGCGAGCGACGCGGAGGTGGATGAGTACGAACGCTCCGCCTGTCCCACCTGCGGCTCCTGCTCGGGTATGTTTACCGCCAACTCGATGAACTGCCTGGTCGAGGCGCTGGGGCTGGGCCTGCCCGGCAATGGAACCATCGTGGCCACGCACTCCGACCGGAAAGAGTTATTCCTACAGGCGGGCAGAACCATCGTCGATCTAGCCAAGCGTTATTACGAGAAGGACGACGCCACGGCGCTTCCGCGCAGCATCGCGACGTTCGAGGCCTTCGAAAATGCGATGACGCTGGATATCGCCATGGGCGGCTCGACGAACACCGTTCTGCATCTGCTGGCCGCGGCGCAGGAGGGCGAGGTGCCCTTCACCATGGCCGATATCGACCGCCTCTCGCGCCACGTTCCGCACCTGTGCAAGGTGGCTCCGTCCTCGCCCGACGTTCACGTCGAGGATGTGCATCGCGCCGGCGGCATCTTCGGCATTCTTGCCGAACTGGATCGCGCCGGGCTGCTGCATCGCTCCACGCACACCGTGCATTCCGCTACGCTGGGCGAAGCCATCGAGAAGCTGGACGTAAAGCGCGCGGTGACTCCGGCGGTCGAGCAGTTTTATCGCGCCGCGCCGGGCGGAGTGCGCACGACGGTGGCATTCAGCCAGAGCGCGCGCTATGCGGAGCTGGACCTGAATCGCGAGAGCGGCGCGATCCGCGACAGGGCGCACGCCTTCAGCGCCGACGGCGGACTGGCGGTTCTCTTCGGCAATATCGCCGAGGATGGCTGCATCGTGAAGACGGCGGGCGTCGATTCGGCGCATCTGACCTTTGCGGGTCCGGCGCGCATCTTCGAGAGCCAGGACTCGGCGGTCGATGCCATTCTGGGCGACAAGGTCGTTCCCGGCGATGTGGTGCTGATTCGCTACGAAGGGCCGAAGGGCGGTCCCGGAATGCAGGAGATGCTCTATCCGACCAGCTATCTCAAGTCCAAGGGATTGGGCAAGGTCTGCGCACTGATTACGGACGGACGCTTCTCCGGCGGGTCCTCCGGACTGTGTATTGGCCACATTTCTCCAGAGGCCGCAGAGGGCGGCTCGCTGGCGCTGGTGGAAGAAGGCGACGTCATCGAGATCGATATTCCCAAGCGCGTGCTGCGCGTGGCTCTGTCCGACGCGGAGATAGCCAACCGGCGCAAGGCCGTGGAGGCCAAGGGCGCAGCCGCATGGAAGCCCGCGGCGCGCGACCGCAAGGTCTCGAAGGCTTTGCAGGCGTATGCCGCAACGACGACGAGCGCAGCGCGGGGAGCGGTGCGGGACGTGACACAGATTCAGAAGTAATTTGTTCGCGGGGCAGCCTTTCGCAGCAACTTGAAGAAGTTCAGAACGTGATCGGCGGATGGGGGGCGTGATCGCCCCCCTCTGACTTTTCCGGCGCCAGAATCCCCTTCTGGTCCTGTGCCCCAAAAGCGGCCGAGACGGCCGCATCTGCTGCGACGGCGGTCACAGTCCATCAAATTCCGTCCTTCTATAATCGAAGCAATTTGTCGAATCGCTTTTGCGGCAAGCTTTGCCATGGCGCCCTATTGGCCAGCGGCCAGGATTCGCGCGGGCTGCGGAAGAAGCTGTATTACATGGCTGCTCCTGACGGCGAACGACGGCCCATTGGCCGGCGCCACAGTTCACAGTCCTTGCAAAAAAACGCACTTCAGAAAACTTCCGGCGCCTTAAGGGGCAATGGAACCGAATGAAGCGCCAGTTCTTAAACCAACCGAACAAAGGAGCGCAACTCCCGATGCATACGCATGAAATCGAACAGATGTGTATAGTTGCCAAGGGTCCGAATCACGGCCCGGCACCTATTCCACAAGAAGGCCGTTGGACCAAGGTCAAGGAAGTGACCGATGTCTCAGGTCTGACCCACGGTGTGGGTTGGTGTGCTCCCCAACAGGGAGCCTGCAAGCTGACGTTGAACGTCAAGAACGGCATCATCGAGGAAGCGCTGGTTGAGACGATCGGCTGCACCGGAATGACGCATTCGGCCGCCATGGCCGCTGAGATTCTACCCGGCAAGACCATTCTCGAAGCCATGAATACCGATCTGGTCTGCGATGCGATCAACGTGGCGATGCGCGAGCTGTTCCTGCAGATCGTCTACGGCCGCACCCAGACAGCGTTTTCAGAAGGCGGTCTTCCCATCGGTGCCGGCCTGGAAGATCTGGGCAAGGGCTTGTGCAGCGTGACCGGAACGATGTATGGCACCAGCGAAAAGGGCGCGCGCTATCTTCAGTTGGCCGAGGGCTACGTGACCGAACTCGCTCTCGACGCGGATGACGAGATCATCGGATACAAGTTCGTTCGGCTTGGCGTGATGATGGACTCCATCGCCAAGGGCGTGGATGCGCAGACCGCGCTGACCAAGGCAACCGGCACCTATGGCCGCTTTGCCGACGCCGTCAAAACCATCAACCCCCGCAAGGAATAAGGAGCAGATTATGGCTTTGTTTGAAGGATATGAAAGACGGATTGCGCAGATCACGCCCTTCCTTGCCGCGGCTGGCATTGAATCGCTTGAAAAAGCGGAGAAGATCTGCCTGGACAAGAATGTCGATGTGCGCAAGATTGTGAAGTCGATCCAGAACATTTCTTTTGAGAATGCGGGCTGGGCCTATCTGATTGGCGCGGCCGTTGCAATCAAGAAGAACCAGACCGTTGCCGCGGAAGTTGCCGAAACGCTGGGAACCGGTCTGCAGGCCTTTTGCATTCCGGGCTCCGTCGCCGATGACCGCAAGGTTGGCATCGGTCATGGCAATCTGGCTGCGATGCTGCTGCGCGAAGAGACGGGATGCTTCGCCTTTTGCGCGGGCCACGAATCGTTTGCCGCCGCCGAGGGCGCGATCGGCCTGGCCCGTTCCGCCAATAACGCACGCAAGACGCCGCTGCGCGTGATTCTCAACGGCCTGGGCAAGGACGCGGCTCTGATCATCTCGCGTGTCAACGGATTCACCTATGTTCAGACCGAGTTCGACTATGCGACCGGCAAGCTGAAAATTGTTCGGGAGAAGGCGTATTCCACAGGCGAGCGCGCTGCCGTGCGCTGCTATGGCGCCGACGATGTGCGCGAGGGCGTTGCCATCATGCACCTCGAGCGGGTCGATGTGGCCATTACCGGCAACTCGACCAACCCGACGCGCTTCCAGCATCCGGTCATGGCAATCTACAAGAAGGAAAGACTGTTGGAAGGCAAGAAATTCTTCTCGGTCGCTTCCGGCGGGGGCACGGGAAGAACGCTGCACCCCGATAACATGGGAGCGGGTCCAGCTTCTTATGGCATGACCGACACCATGGGCCGGATGCACTCGGATGCCCAGTTTGCCGGTTCGTCCTCAGTGCCCGCGCACGTGGAGATGATGGGCCTGATCGGCATGGGCAACAACCCGATGGTCGGCGCATCGGTTGCTGTTGCCGTCGCGGTCGAACACGCGATGAAGCAGTAGCTGTCATCCTGGCCGCTTTTCCCGGCCTTGCGGTTCATCCGCATACGATTGCCGGCGCCCTCCTCACCAATGGCTGACGAGGACGCCGGCAGTTGCAAATACGGCAACCAACTTCCTTCCCATTGGCGATACAGCCCCAGGGATCGTCACCGCAGGCGGGCCGGATTCCTGGCTTACGGCTGGTCTTCGCCTGCGTTTGGTCTTCAAGCGCTCCTGCGGACACAATCCGCCTCACTAATTCTTAGGAGGATTGTGTTCGAGGGGGATTGCGCTGGAATCCAGGGATTGGTAGTCGCGGAATTCCATCTGCGTCATGGCCGCCGAATGGTCGGCCTTGATGGTATGCACTTCGCCCGCAATCGGCAGCAGATAGTTGTGGGAGCCGATGGCAATGTTGCCGTAGTCCACGGTGACGGTCGATGAACGAAGAGAAAAATCGGCCGGCAGATTGTCGGCGATCAGTGTGATGCGGCGGACGTTGTGGGTTGTGGCGTCGATAAAGACCTGGCCGTGAAAGGCGGGTGTCGCGCGATCGTTTTTCGTGCCGGCGAGGGCGAAGCCGGAGTGTTCGCCGGTGACGCGATAGGTGAAGACGTGGATGGTTTCGGCGCCCAGCGTGCGGGCTTCCTTCCATTTGAAATCGGCCTTCGACGAAGGCTGAAAGACCGCTTTCAGCACGCCGCCAAAGGGGCCGGAAATTGGAGCGCCCTGCAATTGTTCCGGGCCGCCGGAGGCGGGCTTGCCATCCACCTGCAACAAGGTCCTGACCTCCGACTTGTCGCGATAGCGCAATGACTCGGTGATGGATTCGCTGTGCTTCCACTGGCTGGTCGTGTCCGGAGCAACCGAACGGTCTGTTTCCTCGACGCACTGGAAGCCGGGCAGGGAATCGTTGTAGGCGACGGCGCTTTTGCCGGCATCGGCAAGGATGGCGTCGTACTCTTGCCAGGACGGGGCAGGGACCGGCGTCGAGGGAACGGCAAAGACCAGTTGGCCGTCGTTGCGTGTTTCGGCTCCGGGTTTGGCCGGCACATCTCCGGCCGCCAGAACCGCGGCGGCGGGCCGGTCGCCCAGAACGGTGAAGGAGACGGAGCATTCGGCCTTTTTGCCGCCTTGCGTCATGCGCGCGACCACATCGTAGAAGCCGGGCGAGAGAGTGCCGGCGCGCAGAACGGCGAGGAAGGGGATCTCATCCGAGCCCGGACGATAGGCCAGCGGAGCATGTCCGGCAAGAACTCCGTCGTGCAGCACATCCATCTCCAGTTGCGGCGCTTCCTTGGTTTTGGGATCGGGGTGCAGGATAAAGAAGAGCGAGACGGGCTGCCCGTCGAGCGCGACCTGGCCGGAGAGATTGGGAATCACCTTGCCGGTTTCATAGAGCAGCGGCTCCCGCGGGTCGGCTTCGGGATCGACCGCGGCAATCTTTCGCACCAGAGCCACATCGCTGAGCGCGGGCCCGGCAGCCGGCGGGGGAATCTTGAAGTTGATGCGCTGTGCGCCAGCCAGTCCGCTGTTGCGGTCCAGGACGGCGACCTCCAGCAGATAGTCTCCCGGAATGGCGATGAAGTGGCGTTGCAGCGTGACAAATCCCGACCTGGCTTCCTCGATCGAGTCGATTGAGCCATTGCGTGGAACATCCTCGGCAAAGTGGTCGATCACCATGCCGTTTCGATCTTTGATCTGGGCCACGATGGAGACATGGGCAGAGTAAAGCTGGTTGGCCTTGTCCTCGCGCATTTCTACGGTGGAAAGCGGCACTTCGACGGCCAGAGTGCTGGTGTTGCCATCGACCCGATTGCCCATGCGCAGGATCCCAGCATGAAAGTTTTGGGTGGTGGGCAACTGCGGCTCGGAGAGGATCTTCATCAGCGGCGCTTCGAAGGGACGAATGCCATCCGCGCCGCCGGAAGCCAGAGCGAAATAGCCGGCCTTGGATTGCACATAGACCCCGGACCGCAGCGACTTTACGGCGATGGAACGAAAGCTGCCATCGAATTCCTGCTCGGGAGGAACGTAGGTTGCCTGATAGTAGGTGGTCATATCCTGGAGCATCTGCTCCAGAGGCTTTTTGGTGCTGGCCTGGCCGTCGATGTACGCGCCGCCAGAGAGGGAGCAGAGCGCGCCCAGGGGGCTGGAGTTGGCAACGCCATTGCCGACGCCCTGCGCTTCGAGGCCTTGCGTGGTTGTCGCAATCATGTTTCCCGCTCCCGGCCCCGCCGGGTCGCTCGTCTGCACCTTCGGCATCTCCAACTTCTGCAGCGCTGTAAGCGGCCCCGAGGACGCCATGGGCGACACCGTCGGAGCGGTCGGATTGATGCCGGCGGTGGGCGCGATGGCCATCATGCTCATCAATTGGTCTCTGACTCCCGCGCCGACGCCGGTCATATCGATGGTATAGATGCTGACGTTGGCCCGGCCCGCCGCACCCATGATGGTCTTCACCATCGCATTGGCATCCTGATCGAGCTGGCCGTTGCGCGAGAAGTAAATAACGGTCTTTCTTTCCTCCAACTGTTGCTGCGCGCGCGACAAGGCCAGCAAGCCCGCCAGCGAAGGCAGTGTCTGCTCCTCCTGCGCGATACGCTGCGATCCCTCCATCGCGCCCAGCAGCATCTGATCCAGAGCGCGATCCCTGGCGCTGACCAGCTTGCCCACGGCATCCACCCCGGTCTGCGCCGCTGCGGTCAGGTTCTTTTCCGCCTCGGCGATGGCCGTGTTCTGTTGCACCGGGGAGTCCTCGGTGGCCAGTCGAATGGCATCGCTTTGCGCCTTGCTGTTGTCAGTGAAGCCTTGCACCAGCCGCAAGCGGCTGCCCAGCATCAGGATGGCGACGTTATAGCCCCTTTTGGGCAGCATGGCGACGATCTTGTTGGCAATGTCGCCCGCATTGTGCGCCGCGGCATCCTTCATGGGATCGAAGACCAGGGTAATCAGGTGTCCTTTGGCGGATTCCCCCGAGACAAGATGCAGATTGTTCAGCTTGACCGGTGTTCCGTCATCCGTAATCGCGATGTCGCCCGGATGAAGATCGAGAATGGACCGGTGCTGCTTGTCGTGCACGACCAGATCGATGGAGACCTCTTCGACGTTCAGGCTGAGGGGCGCCGCATTGCTCTTGGCGCCAGTTTCCTCCTGAGGGGCGGCTACGGTCTGGCCGAAAGCCAATGGAGAAAGAAAACAGATCGAAAACGCCAGCAGCCCGGCTGCGGAGATCTTTTGCAGCCGCGTTCCGTTCACACCCAATCCATGCTGATTCATGCGGTTTTCTCCACTCCTCGATCGTGCGTGCAGAGAGCTCCGGTAGACGGCTTCGCCGGCGTTGTCAGGCCGCGTGCCAGCGAACCGGAAGATTCGATTCCGAATTCGATTGAAAACATTCGGACGATGCCTGGAAGCGAGAACTATACCGTATTGACGGAAAAGGGTTCAAGGCGGTTACTGCGGAATCGTCGTTTCGAGGAGGGGGCCGTTGAGGAGTCGAGCGACGGTCTTGCCGGGAGGGAGCATCCAGTCGAACGGGGAAAGAAAATGCCGCCGGCGGCTGGGTTGCAGCGCGCACGGCGGCATTGCATTGCTGGCGGTTCGTTAAGCAAAAGCGCGATGATGCAGCGGCAGCGGCGTTTCCTGCGCGGCCAGGTAGCAGTCAACGGCCGCGGCGGCCTTGCGGCCTTCGCCGATGGCCCAGACCACGAGCGACTGGCCGCGGCGCATGTCTCCGGCGGCGAAGATGCCATCGACGGAGGTCATGTAGCCGTCCTTGGTGGCCACGTTGCCGCGGTTGTCGAGCGCCAGGCCCAATTGCTCGATCATGCCCGAGCGCACCGGGCCGAGGAAACCCATGGCCAGCAGCACCAGATCCACGTCGAGCGTGAACTCGGAGCCGGCAATGGGCTCAAAGGTGGGCGGCGGACCGACGCGCACCAGGTGCAACTGCTTCACATGGCCGTTTTCGTCGCCGGTAAAGCGGACGCTGTTCACGCTCCAGTCGCGGATGCCGCCCTCCTCGTGGGAGCTTTCGGTGCGCAACTGCAAGGGCCACAGCGGCCAGGGAGTGGATGCCGCCCGCTTCTCCGGCGGTTTGGGCATGATCTCGAACTGGTGGATGCTCTTGGCGTGCTGGCGCAGGCTGGTGCCCAGGCAGTCGGCCCCCGTGTCGCCGCCGCCGATAATCACCACGCGCTTGCCTTCGGCGTGGATGGCGATCGACGGATCGACCGGGTCGCCCTCGCAGCGGTGGTTCTGCTGGGGCAGGAACTCCATGGCGAAATGGATGCCCTTGAGCTCGCGGCCGGGGATATTGAGATTGCGCGGCTGTTCCGAGCCTCCGCAAAGCAGGATGGCGTCGTAGTGATCGGTCAGCGACTCGACCGGCACATTCACGCCCACGTGCGCATTGGGCACAAACGTGACGCCCTCGGCGCGCATCTGCTCGATGCGGCGGTCGATGACGTGCTTCTCCAGCTTGAAGTTGGGAATGCCGTAGCGCAGCAGGCCGCCGATGCGGTCGTTCTTCTCATAGATGGTGACCGAGTGGCCGGCGCGGCGCAATTGCTGCGCGGCGGCCAGACCGGAGGGTCCGCTGCCCACCACGGCGACCTTTTTGCCGGTGTTCTGCTCGGGCGGCTCGGGATGAATCCATCCCTCCTCCCAGGCGCGCTCGACGACGCTGCGCTCGATGAGCTTGATGGAGACGGGCGGCTGATCGATGCCCAGCACGCAGGCGGCCTCGCAGGGCGCCGGGCAAATGCGGCCCGTGAACTCGGGGAAGTTGTTGGTGGCGTGCAGGCGCCGGATGGCGGCTTCCCAGCGGCCGTTATAGGCCAGATCGTTCCAGTCGGGAATGAGGTTGTTGACCGGACAGCCGGTGTGGCAGAAGGGAATGCCGCAATCCATGCAGCGCGCGCCCTGTTCGCGCTGCTTCTCCTCGGGGAAGGGCTCGTAGATTTCGAACCAATCCTGGAGCCGGTCCTCGACCTTGCGGCGTGTGGGCTGTTCGCGCTCGATTTCAAGAAATCCTGTCACCTTACCCATGCTGCACCTCTGCCGTAGCCGCCAACAGAGGCGACGAAGTTGTGGGGGGAGAATAGACCGCATCGACGCGGGCGATGTTGAGCACGCGCTTGTACTCGTGCGGGAAGACCTTGATGAAGCGGGGCTGCGCGTCGGGCCAGTGCTCCAGAATCCAGGCGGCGCGAGGGCTGCCGGTGAGGTCGCGGTGGCGTTCGAGCAGGCCGCGCACGGTGTCCACGTCCGCGGCGGCGGCCAGCGGCTCCAGATCCACGCCGGCCAGGTTGCAGCGGCGGCCGGCGAAGTCGCCAATCTCGTCGTAGACGTAGGCGAATCCGCCGCTCATGCCGGCGGCGAAGTTGCGCCCGGTCATGCCCAGCACGACCACGGTGCCGTTAGTCATGTATTCGCAGCCGTGGTCGCCCACGCCCTCGACAACCGCGAGGGCGCCGGAGTTGCGGACGGCGAAGCGTTCGCCGGCGATGCCGTTCAGGAAAGCTTCGCCGGTGGTGGCGCCGTAGAGCACCACGTTGCCCACCAGGATGCTTTCCTCGGGCAGGAAGCTCGAGGTCTTGGGCGGATAGGCGATGAGGCGTCCGCCGGAGAGGCCCTTGCCCAGATAGTCGTTGGCGTCGCCTTCCAGCTCGAGTGTGACGCCCGAGGGAACGAAGGCGCCAAAGCTCTGTCCGGCCGAGCCGTTGAACTTGAAGTGGATGGTGCCGTCGGGCAAACCGGCCGATCCGTAGCGGCGGGCGATTTCGCCGCCCAGCATGGCGCCCACGGTGCGGTGCACGTTGCGGATGGCGAAGTTGGCCTTCACAGGCTTTTGCGTTTCCAGGGCTGGTGCTGCCTTTGAGATGAGCGCGTGATCGAGGGCCTGGCCGAGGCCGTGATCCTGGGCCTGCATCTTGCGCCGCGCCACGCGCGAGGGCAGCGTGGGCGAGTAGAGGATCGAGGAGAGATCGATGCCCTTGGCCTTCCAGTGCACATCGGCCACGGCGGCGTCGATCTTGTCCACGCGGCCCACCATCTCGTCGACCGTGCGGAAGCCGAGCTTGGCCATGTGCTGGCGAACCTGCTCGGCGATGAAGAAGAAGAAGTTGACCACGTGCTCGGGCTGGCCGGTGAAGCGCGCGCGCAGCACCGGGTCCTGGGTGGCGATGCCCACCGCGCAGGTGTTCAGGTGGCACTTGCGCATCATGATGCAGCCCATGGTGATCAGCGGCATGGTGGCAAAGCCGAACTCCTCGGCGCCCAGAAGGGCGGCGATGACTACGTCGCGGCCGGTTTGCAGCTTGCCGTCGGTCTGCACCTTGATGCGGCTGCGCAGATCGTTCAGCAGCAAGACTTGCTGCGTCTCGGCCAGGCCCAGCTCCCAGGGCAGGCCGGCGTGCTTGATGGAGCTGAGCGGCGAAGCGCCGGTGCCGCCATTGTCGCCGGAGATGAGCACCACGTCGGCGTGCGCCTTGGAGACGCCGGCCGCGACCGTGCCGACGCCGACCTCGGAGACCAGCTTGACGGCGATGCGCGCCTGCGGGTTCACGTTCTTCAGGTCGTAGATCAGTTGCGCCAGATCTTCGATGGAGTAGATGTCGTGGTGCGGCGGCGGCGAGATCAGTCCCACGCCGGGGATGGAGTGGCGCGTCTTGGCGATGATCGCATCCACCTTGTGGCCGGGCAACTGTCCGCCCTCGCCCGGCTTTGCGCCCTGCGCCATCTTGATCTGAATTTCGTCCGCGTTGACCAGGTAATTGGCAGTGACGCCGAAGCGTCCGCTGGCCACCTGCTTCACGGCGCTGCGGCGCGAGTCGCCGTTGGCGTCGGGCTTGAAGCGCTCTTCGTCCTCGCCGCCCTCGCCGGTGTTCGACATGCCGCCCAGGCGGTTCATGGCGATAGCCAGCGTCTCGTGCGCTTCTTTACTAATCGACCCGAAGCTCATGGCGCCGGTGGTGAAGCGCTTGACGATCTCTTTGGCCGGCTCCACTTCGTCCAGCGGCAGCGGCTTGTCGGCGTATTTGAGTTCCAGCAGTCCGCGCAAGGTGCAGAAGTGCCGGTTCCGGTCGTCGAGCAGGTCGGTGTACTCCTGGAAGGTGGCCGGATTGTTCTGGCGCACGGCTTGCTGCAGCTTGCTCACGGTGAGCGGATTCACCAGGTGATACTCGCCGTCGACGCGGTACTGATAGTGGCCGCCGACCACCAGATCGGTCTCCGATTCGGTGAGCGGCTGGTAGGCATACGCGTGCTTGAGCAGCGCCTCGCGCGCCAGCACTTCGAGGCCCACGCCCTCGATGCGCGATGCGGTTCCGGGGAAGTAGGCGTCCACCAGCGAGTGGTTCAATCCCACCGCCTCAAAGACCTGCGCGCCGCGATAGCTTTGCAGCGTGCTGATGCCCATCTTGGAGAAGGTTTTGAGCAGGCCCTTGTTGATGGCCTTGATGAAGTTCTTCTCGGCGTACTCGGCGGTGACGTTGGCGGGCAGCAGATTGCGCCGCTTGAGGTCGTGGATGGTCTCGATCGCCAGGTAGGGGTTGATAGCGCTGGCGCCGTAGCCGATGAGCAGGGCGAAGTGCATCACCTCGCGCGGCTCGCCGCTCTCGATGATGATGGCCACCTGGGTGCGGGTCTTCTCGCGCACCAGGCGGTTGTGCACGGCGGCCATGGCCAGCAGGCTGGGAATCGGCGCGTAAGTGGGATCGACGCCGCGGTCGGAGAGAATCAGCAGCGTATAGCCGGAGTGCACGGCGTGCGCGGCGCGAGCGCTCAGGTCTTCCAGCGAGTGGCGCAGGCCGGCCTCGCCATCTTCGGCGCGGAAGAGCGCGGGCAGCGTGGTGGCCAGCAGATCGCCCGAGGAGACGCGGCGCAGCTTTTCCAGATCGCGGTTGGTCAGGATGGGATGCGGCAGCCTGAGCGTGTGGCAGTTCTCCGGCGCTTCGTCCAGAATGTTGCGCTCGGTGCCGATGTAGCTGATGAGCGACATCACCAGCTCTTCGCGGATGGGATCGATGGGCGGATTCGTGACCTGGGCAAAGAGCTGCTTGAAGTAGTTGAACAGCGACTGGGGCCGGTCGGAGAGGCAGGCCAGCGGCACGTCGGTGCCCATGGAGCCGATCGGCTCCGCGCCCGTGGCGGCCATCGGCGCCAGCAGAACCTTCAGATCTTCCTCGCTATAGCCGCAGGCGCGCTGGCGGCGCAGCAGCGTTTCGGGCGCCGAACCGATGACGCGCGCGGGCTCCGGCAACTGATCGAGCGTGACCTGCTGTTCCTTCAGCCATGCGGCGTAGGGCTGGCGGCCGGCCAACTGCCTTTTGATCTCGGCGTCGGAGATGATGCGCTTTTCCACGGTGTCCACCAGGAACATGCGGCCCGGCTGCAAGCGGCCCTTTTTGCGCACATCTTCGGCCGGCACTTCGATGACGCCGGCTTCGGAGGCCAGCACCACCAGATCGTCCTTGGTCACGATGTAGCGGCCGGGGCGCAGACCGTTGCGGTCCAGCGTGGCGCCGATGACGCGGCCATCGGTGAAGGCGATCGCCGCCGGCCCGTCCCACGGTTCCATCAGCGAAGCGTGGTACTCGTAGAAGGCGCGCTTTTCCTCGTCCATGTCCGGGTTGCCAGACCAGGCCTCGGGAATCAGCATGGCCATCACGTGGGGCAGCGAGCGGCCCGACTGGAAGAGGAACTCGACGGCATTGTCGAGCGAAGCCGAGTCGCTTCCTCCCGGAGAGATCACGGGAAAGAGCTTGCCGATCTGGCCGCCGTGGACCGGGCTCTCCAGAATCGACTGGCGGGCGTTCATCCAACTGACATTGCCCTTGATGGTGTTGATTTCGCCGTTGTGCGCCACATAGCGGTAAGGATGCGCCAGCTTCCAACTGGGAAAAGTATTGGTAGAAAAGCGCTGGTGGACCAGACAGAGCGCGCTGGTGACCAGGGGATTGGCCAGCTCGAAGTAGAACTTTTCAATCTGCGGAGCCAGCATCAGGCCCTTGTAGACGATGGTGCGGCAGGAAAACGAGGGGATGTAGAAGGTGTCCTTGTCCTCGATCTCCGATTCGGCAATCTCGTTTTCCGTGCGCCGGCGGACGCGGTAGAGCAGGCGCTCGAAGGCATCCTCTTCCAGTCCCTCGGGGCAACTGACGAAAAGCTGCTCGATGTAGGGCTGCGAGGCGCGGGCTTCGCGGCCCACCGCATCGCCGTTGATCGGCGTGTCGCGCCAGCCAAGGACAGTCAGGCCCTCCTCTTGCGCAATGCGCTCGAAGACGCCCTCGCATTGCAGACGGCTGTGCTTTTCCACCGGCAGAAAACACATGGCCACGCCATAGGCGCCCGTCGCGGGCAACTGTATTCCCAGTTCACCGCACTCGCGGGCGAAAAAGACATGGGGAATCTGAATCAGGATGCCGGCGCCATCGCCGGTCTCCGGGTCGCAACCCGCCGCGCCGCGATGGGTGAGGTTGATGAGAACCTCGAGGCCCTTGCGGATAATGTCGTGGCTTTTCTCGCCGCGAATGCTGGCGACCAATCCCATGCCGCAGGCATCGTGCTCATTCCGTGGATGATAGAGGCCCTGCGGTTGAGGAGTGCGGAGACGATGATCCGATGTATGCATGGCAACCTTTTCGATGAAGCTTTTCAAGTGAAGAGTGCATTGCCCGGCGAAGAATGCATTGCCTGACCCGAAAGACACAACCACCCCGCGGTTCCTGTCGCAGGAAACCGCCCTGTTCCTTGATGAAAATGCTTGCCTGAGCAGGTCTGGCCGTGTCCGAGACGAACCTGAATCTTTAATATATCGAAAAATTGACCGGCCGGCGGAACTTCCTTGCGGGATGGAGCCGGCCGGCGCCGTCTCTGGTTGCCCGCGGAACGGGGAACCGCCGGCCCAGCCTGCGCGAAAATGCCCGTTCCGAGCGCACTTTGCGGCTTTGTGCGCTTCCGGGCCGGCGCTGCCGGAGAGAGAATTCGATTTTGGGGTGCAAGCGATGAAGGCGCATAGTAGGACAGGATGAGAGACCGCCGCCACTTCGTTTTCATCTTCCTGGCCGCTTCGTTGGCTGTCTTGCCTCTCGTTCTCAAAGGTCCTTCCTGCGGCCATGACCTGGAATTCCACCTGCTCAACTGGCTCGAAGCCGGCTCGCAGTGGAAGCAGGGCGTTCTCATTCCGCGCTGGGATTTCACGGCAGCCTGGAACTCCGGCGAGCCCCGCTTCGTCTTCTATCCGCCGCTTTCATGGACCGTTGGAGCCCTGCTCGGGTTTCTTCTGCCCTGGGTTGCCGTTCCCATTGCCTTTATCTGGCTGGCGCTGGTCGCGTGCGGGCTCGCCATGCACCGTCTGGCCCGGGAGTGGACCGATTCCGGCTGGGCGCTCGTCGCGGCGGCCTTCTACATGGTCAACCCTTACATGCTCTTCGTCTTTTACGAGCGCGCCGCCTACGCGGAACTGCTGGCCGCCGCCTGGATTCCATTGCTGATGCTGGCCATCCTGCGCCCGCACCTCACGCTTCCCGGCATCGCCGTTCCCATCTGCCTGCTCTGGCTCACCAACGCGCCCGCCGCCGTGATGGGCTGCTACGCTTTCGCGATTCTGGGCTTTATGCGCATCGTTTCAACCTGGAGCGGAGCGCAAGGCGTGCGGGCTGCTCTTAAAGAAGCAGCCACGGTCGTCGCCGGCGCCATCCTGGGCATCGGGCTTGCGGCGTTCTATATTCTTCCCGCAACCCTGGAGCAGCGCTGGGTCCAGATCAGTATGCCCAACCTCCGTGGCGTGCGCTACCAGGACAATTTCCTCTTCGGTTTCATCGGAGACACCACACACGACACGATTCTCCGCACCGCCTCTCACTGCGGAGTGGCCCTCCTCGCACTGGCCGCAATCTTCCTTGCGGCAGCGCTTTTCTCCGGCAGCCGGGAACCGGGGATTTCGCCGCCCGCGCGCGGTGCGCGCAAGCGCGTTCTCCTCGCGCTCGCCGTTCTCACCGGCATCGTCGCCTTCCTGCTGACATCTCCCAGCGCGATCCTCTGGCGCCACGTTCCGGAACTCGACAACCTGCAATTTCCATGGCGATTCTGCGCCATCTTGGGCGCCGCTGCCGCGGCCTTGCTGGCGCTGGCCATGCCGCGCACCGCAAAGCACTCAACCGCCGCGGCCGCCCTTGCGCTCGTTCTGCCGCTGGCTCTCACCCTGGGCGGCGACCATTTCTACCGACCGTTCTGCCACCCTGAGGCCGCCGTTTCCAGCGTCGTGGCCGATTTTTACAACGGTGAGCGCTACGACCCGACGGACGAGTACACGCCAGTGGGCGCCGATCCTCAAGCGCTCCAGCACGCCAACCCGGCCTTCTGGATCGCCGATTCGCCCACCGCTCCCGCGCCCCAGGCTGCGGACCGCGATTACTCCGTCGCGCTCGCGCGCCGGCTTCACTTCACCGTCTCGACGCCCGTTCCCCGGTTCCTCGTGCTCAGCCTGCGCGACTATCCCACCTGGAAAATCGCCATCAACGGAACCCCCATCGCCATCCGTCCGCACCGTCCGGACGGCCTGATCGCCCTGCCCATCGCCGGCGGCGTCTCGAAGATCGATATCGCCTACGCGCACACGCCGGACCAGATCGCGGGCTGGATCGTTACAGCGCTTTCCGCCGGCGCGCTCTTCTTTGCCGGACGCCGGCGCAGGCAAGACGCCCGACGATTGAAAAGGGGACGCAGCCGCTGAAGAAGACTCGCCTCAGACGCCGGTGATGTTGCCCTCGGCATCCACGTCGATGGAGAGCGCGCGGGGCGCGCGCGGCAAGCCCGGCATCAGCATCATGTTGCCGGCGACGGCCACCATGAATCCTGCTCCGGCAGCCAGCAAAACATCGTTGATCTTGAGCGTCCATCCGCTGGGCGCGCCCAGCAGCTTGGGATTGTCGGAGAGCGAATATTGCGTCTTGGCGATGCAGACCGGCAGGCGGCCGAAGCCCCACGCGGCATAGCGCTCCACGCTGGCGCGCGCCCGCTCGCTCAAGTCCACGCCGGCCGCGCCGTAGACCTTGGCGGCAACCTTGCCGATCTTCACTTCGGGCGAATCTTCCAGGGAATAGGCCGGATGGAGATCGGGCGACGGATTGGCCTGGATGGCCGCGACGACTTTCTCCGCCAGATCGACCGCGCCCAGACCGCCTTTGGCGAAGGCTTCCACGGCGGAGCAGGGAACTGCCAGCCGTTTGCACTCGGCGGCAAGGTCGTCCAACTCGGTGGGCAAATCCGCGGGAAAGCGATTGATGGCGACCACGATGGGCGCGCCGAAGCGCTTGAGCGTGGCAACGTGATGCGCAAGGTTGGCGAAACCGGCTGTAAGTGATCCCTCGCCCTGCGCGCGCAGGCTCTGCACCGTGACCACAAGCACGGCAACCGCGGGCCGGATGCCCGAGGCTTGCATCACGAGATCGAAATATTTCTCCGCGCCCAGGTCCGCGCCGAAGCCCGCTTCGTTCACCACAAAATCGGCGAGGCGCAGAGCCATCTGCTGCGAAAGGACGCTGCTGGTGCCGTGGGCGATATTGGCGAAGGGGCCGGTATGGACCAGCGCGGGCGTGCCTTCGGTGGTCTGCACCAGGTTAGGCAGGATGGCGTCGTTGAGCAGGGCCATCATGGCGCCGGTAGCGCCCAGAGCGGCAGCAGTCACCGGAAGGCCGGCGCGGTTGACGCCAACGACGATCGCATCGAGGCGGCGGCGCAGATCGGCGCGGCTCGAGGCCAGCCCGAGGATGGCCATGATCTCAGATGCCGCGGTGATCACGAAGTCTGTCTCGCGGTTCGCCCCGTCGCCCTTCGCGCCGAGGGCGACGGCAATGCGGCGCAAGGCGCGGTCGTTCATATCGAGAGCGCGCGGCCAGGCAATTTGCGCCGGGTCAAGGTTCAGCGCGTTGCCGTGAAAGAGGTGCGAGTCGATCATCGCGGCCAGCAGGTTGTGCGCGGCCGTGATGGCGTGAAAGTCGCCGTGAAAGTGCAAGTTGATCTTCTGGCTGGGTTCCACCTGCGAAAGGCCGCCGCCCGCGGCGCCGCCCTTGAGGCCGAAGACCGGTCCCAGCGAGGGTTCGCGCGAGGTGACGATGGATTTGTGCCCGATGCGTTCCAGGCCCTGCGCCAGCCCGATGGAAACCACGGTTTTGCCCTCGCCGTGGGTGGTCGGCGTGGTGGCCGTGACCAGAATCAGCTTGCCGCGGACCGGAAAGGCCGGATCGGCGAGCAGATCGAGGTGGAGCTTGGCGCCATAGGCGCCGATGGATTCGTATTGCTCCGCCGCGAGCGCGAGCTTGCGGGCAATTTCCTGGATGGGCAAAAGCGATGCAGTCATGAATTCCTTTATCGACTATACGGGGCAAAGAGCACAGCGCTGTGTGACGGATGCACATTGCGTGCGTTCGTGAGACACAGCGCCGGGCCAAAGCCAGCCGCTCTATTTTGGATGCGTGTTCAGCTTTTCGATCACATGCTTCAGATCGTCGAGTTTCTGGCCGGCCTCGCCCAGCTTTCCTTCCGAGGTCAGGCGCTGATACTCGGCGAAGTCCTTGCCGGCTTGCCCGATGAGCGAGTTCAAATCCTCGGCGGGTTTAGGCGCCCCAGGAGTCTCCATTCCGGCTTGCGGGGCTTGCGCCGCGCTCAGGGTCGAGGTTTCCGAGCCGAAGAGCGAGGCCAGCGCCGCCTCGAAGGTGGGCGCGTAGGCGAGCCGGTCCTGTAGCGCGAGCACCACGAGACGCAACTCCGGCATAGGGCTGCGATCGGCCTTCAGATAGATCGGCTCCGCATAGAGGAGCGCCTTTCCGCAGGGAATGACGAGCAAGCTTCCGCGTTGCACGTGCGAGCCTTGCTGATTCCACAGCGTCAGTTGCCCCGAGAGCTGCGCATTCTGGTCGATGCGCGCCTCGATCTGCTGCGGCCCGTCCACCAGCTTGGTCTTGGGAAAGTCGTAGACCACCGATGTGCCGTAGTGCGCGCCGTCGCTGCGCGCGGCAATCCAGCCAATCAGATTGTTGCGGTTGGCAGGCGTGAAGGGCAGAATCTCAACGAATTCCTGGCCGGTTTCTCCCGGCAGGTTCATGAGCACGAAATTCGGCTGCATTGCCTGCGCCGTTTGCTCGCCGCCCTCCGAGGTTCCGGTTTCCGTGGCCACGGTCCACAGATCCTCGCGGTTATAGAAGACCTCGGGATTCGTCATGTGATAGAGGCCGTAAACTTCCGCCTGCAACCGGAGCAACTGTTCAGGGTAGCGGACATGCTTGCGCAGCGAGGCCGGCATCGCGGAGGCGTCTCTGAACAGGGAGGGGAAGATGCCGCGATAGGCGCCTAGAATCGGGTCCTCGTTGTCGAAGACGTAGAAGGTGGTGGTTCCGTCGTAGGCGTCCACAACGGCCTTGACGCTGTTGCGCATGTAATTGAGCGACTGGTTGTCCAGCGTGTGATGGGTCGAGTAGGGATAACTGTCAGATGAAGTGAAGGCATCCATGACCCACGAGAGCCGGCCATCGTCGCCCACCACAATATAAGGGTCCTGATCGAAGGTGAGGAAGGGCGCAAGGGCCGCCGCGCGATCGCGCACATTGCGCCGCATCAGCAGGCGGCTCTGCGCATTCACATCGTCGCTGAACGGCAGCTTGGCGATGTCGCCGCGGTCGAAGGCGAGCAGGATGCGGCGCAGAAAGCCGCCCACGACGATGCCGCCTGTGCCTTGATAGGAGGTGAGGTTGTTGGTCTGGCCCTCGGGGTAATTGAACTCCTGCTGACGCGTCTTCACATAGACGTCGGTGTTGGTCATCTCGCCGAAGTAGATCTCGGGCCGCGTGACGTTGAGGCCTTTCACCGTGCTCTGGACGGGCATGTTGCTCAGCATCAGCGTCGGCAAACCTTCCGGCGTGAACCCATTCACGGGGTTCATGGTAATGCCATAGCCATGGGTATAGATCAGCTTGTCGTTGATCCAGTTCTGGCTGCTCTCGGGAAGTTTGTTCTGGTTCAGTTCGCGCACTGAGAGCATGACCTCGCGCATGGCGCCGTCGATCT
>Ga0181529_10002062_pt1 | contig 24740 bp, 24 predicted proteins | sample PEATcosm2014_Bin_36_FD_119763 | JGI IMG/M metagenome (GOLD analysis project Ga0181529, IMG submission 119763) | Peatland microbial communities from MTU Mesocosm Facility, Houghton, MI, USA - PEATcosm2014_Bin10_30_metaG | ecosystem: Environmental > Terrestrial > Soil > Wetlands > Peat | place... | reverse complement strand
CAAACTTTTGTGCTTTGAATCCGCAGATTTCACAGATGAACGCAGATTTTCTTGATTTTTATCCGCGTAATCCGCGTCATCTGCGGATAAAACAAATGCCCTGTTTGTGAAGTGCATAATCCCAGGCGCGGCGGGAAAAGACCGTCTCAATGCGCGGCCTGTTTGCCGGCATTTTTTGAATGAAGAACCTCGCTGATGGCGTTGAGCATGTCCTCGGCGGCATATGGCTTGCGAAGAAATGCCCGGACTGCGGGACACTTGACCTGGCTTTCGGTGGTCAGTCCGCTGGCGGCGATGATTTTGATTTCCGGATTGATTTGAACAAGCGCGTCAATGGCGGCGGGCCCGTCGAGAACCGGCATCATCATGTCCATCAGCACGAGGGCGATCTCATTTTTGTGATCCAAATAACAGGCGATGGCTTCCTGGCCGTCATTAGCGGCGAGGACACGGTAGCCGAACATTTGCAAAGTCCGTTTGGCGATGTTGCGGATGGCCGGCTCGTCGTCCACGACCAGGATGAGTTCGTCGTGTCCGCGAACCAGCGGGGCGTCCTTGTGCGGGATCTGGGCGGCAGGCTCGTGATTGCTGACGAGGGCCGGCAGATAAACCTGGAAGCAGGAGCCATGCTGGGCGGCGCTGGAAACGTTGATGAAGCCGCCGTGGCTCTTGACAATCCCCAGCGCGGTGGAAAGGCCCAGGCCGGTTCCCCTGCCAACTTCCTTGGTCGTGAAAAACGGCTCGAAAATCCGTTCGCGAATTTCCGGGGCCATGCCGATGCCGTTGTCGGTGACGCTGAAGACGACATACGAGCCGGGCTTGATTTCACCGCTGGTCAATGTGCGCGGCCGCTTCATTTCGATGTCGGCGACGGCCAGGGTCAGTATTCCACCATCCGGCATCGCATCGCGGGCGTTGATGCAGAGGTTCATCAAAACCTGATGAAGCTGGATGGTGTCGGCGGCGATGGTCGCGCCGTCGGACGCGAGATTGACCTGAAGCTGGATGGATTTGGGCAAAGTCTCGTCCAAAATTTTCCGCAGCTCCTGGATGACCTGGTGCGGGTGGGCGGGAATGCGGCGACCGTTTGTGCCGCGTGCGAAAGTCAGGATCTGCTTGACCAGGTCGGCGGCGCGACGGGTGTTGACGAGGATGGTCTCCTGCAATTGCCGGCGTTCGGACTCGTCGGGGCTCATTTCCAGCAACTGGCAGGACATCAGGATGGGCGCGAAAATGTTGTTGAGGTCGTGCGCGATGCCACCGGCCAGGACGCCGATGCTTTCCAGCCGCTGGGTGCGGAGGAACTGCGCCTCCAGTTTTTTGGCCTGGGTGATGTCGGTGTTTATGGCCAGGATGGAGGCCGGTTTTCCGTGCGCGTCGCGGACCAGCGTCCAGCGGGCTTCCACAACGATCTCGCCGCCATTTGCGTCGCGATGGTTGAATTCACCGTGCCACTTGTAATCTTGCAACAATGCCTGCCGGGCGTTGTTGAATTCAACCGGATCAATGCGCATTTTTTCGAAGGCAACGCCGCCGAAGGCCTCCTGCGCAGTCCAGCCGTAAATCCGCTGGGCGCTTTGGTTCCAGTAGAGAATCCGGTTTTCCATGTCGCTGACAATGATGGCATCGCCGGCCAGGTCCAGCATCCGCGCCTGCTCAGCGATTTTGTCCTGGGCCAGCTCGCGCTCGGTGACATCCATCAACATCCCCAGCACGGCGGATTTACCGCCAAACTCGGTGTGGCGGCCCAGCACTTCGATCTGGATGACGCAACCGTCCTTGCGCCGGCCGCGAAAAAAGTAATGCGCGAACTCGATCTCGCCGGCCAGCCTGCGGCGGATTTGTTTCAGCACCAGCGGACGGTCTTCTTGCAGGACCACGTCCATCAGATGGCAGGACGCTGACATCTCCTCCGGCGTGTATCCAAAAATCTCCGCCATGCGCGGATTGACATAAACAAACCGGTCATCCTGGATGATATAGACGCCCACGAGCGACTGCTCCACCAGCATGCGGAACTTGCGTTCGCTCCGCTGGAAGCCTGCCGTCTGCTCACGCACTTTCCGGCGCAACATCATCACCCAGAGAATTGTCGCCCCGATGATGACCGCCATGATGCCCACCACGTTGGCGGTATGCACGACCGTCCACCAGGTTGGCTCTTCCAAAATTTGAACGTCCTGTTCCGAAGGCAGCGTAAGCTGGAACGAACGCGGCACGCGCGCCTCATCCGCCAGCACCCGGTAAAGGCCGGTGACACGGAGAAGGCTGCCGGGATCAATGTTTTTCATCCGCGCGGAATCGGATGCCAGGCACTGCGCCTCAAAAACCCGGTTGCCTATCTGGAGCGTGAGCACATCGGCGGCGTCAATTTTCATGTGCTGTAAAAGGCGCGCGTCCGCCTGCACCCATCGGTCATGCCATTCCGGGACGAGGTTGGTCTCCTCCGTGAGCTGTTGAGGCGCTGGAAGCCGGCGGTGTCCGATCACCTTGAAAACAACGTTGCGCAACACATAGCCGTAATCTCCCAGGCTGGGATAACCGGACGCCATCATATAATCCCCCTGTTTCAACTGGCCGGGCAATGCCATCACATGAACCCCGGCATCCGCATCCTCAATAAAAAAAGAATTGAAATCGCACATCGTCACCAGCCCGGCGAGGTTGATGCGATGCTGCAAAGTCTGGCGCGGATGAAACCTGTTGAGGCTGGCGATGGGCTGCACCGGCAGGCTGAACGGATCGGTCACGCCCGGTTCCTCGACATGCACGTCGTCGAGGGACGACGCCCACAGGACCGAGCGGACAAGCTGGCGCTTCTCGTTTGCCGTTGAACCGCAGGCTCCATTGATCCGCACGATGGCGTCCAGCAATTGAACCGGCTCGCGCTCCGCCGGCACTTTCACGGTGATCATGCCGCTCAAATCGCTCAAGTTGATCTGCGCTATGCCGTTGCTGAATGACATCGAACGCACCACGCCCCGCACTTCAATCCACTGGCTTCCGTCCTGGCCCGTCGCCAGTTGAAACAGCGTTTCAGGCTTCGGCAGCGGCAGGCGGCCAGAACTGATTACGGTCACATTGGACGCCAGCACGATGGGTGAATAATTGCCCGGATCGCTCACCCCCTCTATTTTCACAAAATCCCCAGGCTTCGGGCTGGTGGAATTTGTCTGCATCTGGATTGAAATTCCGGCCGAATCGTCCTGGACAAAAAAATAATCTTTGTAATGGGCATTCACCGTGACAATCCCGCGCAGTTGGACCGGATAATGCCACGCCGCCTTTTCCTCGGGCAAATCCCGGATTTTCCAAACCTTGTCCAGCAACGGCAGCTTCGCCGGCCTGGCTGAAGAGGCGGATTCCTGGAAGTTTGTGGAAATTGCCTCCACCGGACTGGCCACGGCATTTTTAAGACCGACCGAGTAACCGTCTGCAACCGGCTGGCCTTCCAAATCCACCTGCTCCGTCACCGCCGGCAGGCCCGCCTGATGCGTTTCCGCGAAGATTGTTTCCGTCCCGTCGTTGACCACGATGTATTCTCCCAGCCGCTCATCCAGCACCGTTCCCCTCACGCGGACAAATGCGTTGTCGTTCTCCGCAGTCCAGGCGGCTTTCAAGGAAGCAATCGTCCGCAGCGGAATGGATGAGGATGACGGCGGCAATGCGTCAGTGGACGATGATGAATTTGTGCCGGGAGTTTCCAGGCTGGCCGCCGGTTCCCGGTGACAGCCCGCCATCATCGCCATCATGGCGCTGATTAAAAAAAGACGGATGCCTCTGAGACGTTTCACTTTTGATTTTCCAAAAATTCAGCCCCGAACCATCGCTTCCGATGCCTGCAACAACCGGGGTGCTGCCTTCGAGATGAACGGCCTCAGATTGCCTGAAAATCCGGGACGGTCAATGACAACCCGCACGGATTGTTGCATTGCCCTGAAATTCCCGGCGCCCAACCTTCAGCTTTTTTCGGTGACGAGCGGGGAAAACTGGCGCGTGTCCGGGTCGTAGGCAAACAGCTCGGCCGTGGCAATCTTGAAAAACCAGCCGTGCAGCCGCAGCGAGGCGTCCATCAGCCGCTCCTGCACGCAATGATAGCTGTGCAGGTTTTCGAGGCCGAACAGGACATTTTCCTCCGCCGCCGCCGTCCACCGCGCATCGCGGTCGCGCAGATGCGCGTAATCTTTTTTCAGCGTTTCCAAAACCGGCGAGGCTAGTTTCAGCCAGTCGCGCAAATGCGGCGTGGAATCTCCGGCGGGCGTTTCGCCGAGCAGCGCGGAAATGGCGCCGCATTGCGAATGGCCGCAAATGACGATGTCGCTGACGCGCAAATTTTCGACGGCAAATTCAATGGCGGCGGCGGTGGAATTGGTGTCGCCTTTGGCGTTTGCGGACGGGACGATGTTCCCGACATTTTTCACCACGAACAGATCGCCCGGCTTGCTCTGCGTGATCAGCTCCGCCAGCACGCGCGAGTCCGAGCAGGTGATGAACAGCGTGTGCGGGTTCTGCCCCTCCTGCGACAGCTTGCGGAAAAGCGAACGGTAATTGCCAAACACATCAGTCTGGAATTTGTGGACGCCTTCGATGAGCCGTTGCATTTTAGCGGGTAGTCAGTTGTGAGTAGTCCGTGGTCAGTAGCAGGATGATCGAAAGCTACTGACTACTGACCACTGGCTGTTGACTGCGAAATATTTTTATTTTTCGCACGCGATTCCTCCATCAGCTTGACCTTGAATTTTTTCAACTCTTCCCGCAACCGCTCATCGCCCACCGCGAGGATTTGCGCGGCCAAAATTCCCGCGTTGCGACCGCCGCCGACCGCGACCGTCGCCACCGGCACGCCCGGCGGCATCTGCACGATCGCCAGCAGCGAATCAAACCCGTCAAACGCCTTGCCCAAGATCGGCACGCCAATCACCGGCAAGGTCGTGAACGCCGCCGTCACGCCCGGCAGATGCGCCGCGCCGCCCGCGCCCGCGATGATGACCTTGACGCCTCGCGCGCCCGCGCCCGAAACATATTCCTCCAGCCCGTGCGGATCGCGATGCGCCGAGATGACCTTGGCCTCGCTGGCCACGCCAAATTCCGCGAGCGCATCGGCGGCCAGTTTCATGGTCGGCCAGTCCGAATCACTGCCCATCAATATGCCGACGAGCGGCTTGTCAGATGAATTTTTCATTGTCGGACAAAATTGAGCGAAGAAATCGCCCGTTTGGCAAGAAACAAAATCAAGATTGCGCGGGCGATTCCCATGGCAGCATCACATGATTTCCGGAATGCTGTTTGTTGCAGGCGCTGCTGGCGGCGCGTTCGTTGGCGGCGGGACCGCCTGGATGCCGGACGTTGAAGCAGCCGGTGGATATAGCAGGAGGCTCAAATTTGTCACACCCAAAACGGTCAATTGGTTCGTGCTGTCCAGCACCATCTCCGGCTTGTCGTGATAATTCTTGATCTTGCCGCGGATCTCGATTGATTTTCCCTTCAGCGCGTTCGCGTCGCCATAAAAACTGCTCTTGCCGTGAAAAATCACCACCTCAAACGGCGACGCGGGATATTTCTTGTCGAGATTCAAAAATGTCACCGATGGCCGGATCGTCACCTGCACCACCCTGCCCGTCACGATCATTTCCTTGTCGTAAAAATTCGTTGCATTCGCCGCGCCGATTTTCAGCGGGGCCGGGCTGTTGGTTTCTTGCGCTGACAATTCAACCGCAAGCGCAAAGGCCGCCAAGATCAGGATACCGATTTTCATATGATCATTGGACGCGTCTTGCCCCGTTTCGGCAACAAAAAATCCTGGACGGTCAATAATGTTGCCGGCTGAACCCTCTTTTGAGCGGCGGAAAATTGCCTCAAGCGTTGCCGCAGACGCGACGGTAAAGCGCCTCGTAGCGCGGCACGATGACTTCGGCGGAAAAGTGTTCGCGGGCGCGCCGCCGTGCGCTCCGGCCCAGCGCGACACGGCGTGCCGGGTCGTCAATCAGACTTTCAACCGCACCCGCGAGCACACCGGCATCTTCGGAGGCGACCAGTGTTCCGCTGACGTTGTCCTCGATCACTTCCGGGATGCCGCCGACGTTGCGGGCGACGCTCGGGCACGCAAAGAACATCGCTTCGAGGATGCTCAAACAAAAACTTTCAGTGTCCGACGTGAACAGGCCGAGGTCGGCGGCCTGCAGGTAATCTTCGATGTCGTTGACCTTCTCGCGGACGATCACTTGCTTGGCCAGACCAAGCCGCCGCACGTCGTTGGCGAACGGTTCGAAACTTCCTCCGGCAAGGATGACGAGCTTGAACGAATCGCGTCGCCGGATGCGCGCGACTGTTTCCAGCAGCAGGTCAATGCGCTTCAACGGGCGCAGGTTGGAGGAATGGACGATGACCGCCTCGTCCTTCACGCCCAGTTCGCGGCGCACCTCCTCGCGCGAACGTTTCGGCGGACGCGGCGCAAAGAAATTGTGGATGACATCCATCGACCCGTTGAAGCCGAGCACCTGCTGCGTTTCGTGTTTCAGGAAAGCAGACACGGCGGTGACTGCGTCCGAGTGGGTCAAGGCGTGATGAATGGCCGGGCGGTAATCCGCATCGCGGCCAAGCATCGTCGTGTCCGTGCCATGCAACGTGGTGACAACGCGCGGCTGCAGTTCCGGCGGCAGCATCGCGCGCGCGAGAATCGCAGCGGTCGCGTGTGGCACGGCATAGTGGACGTGCAACACGTCAAGGCCGTGGTCGCGGCTGACCTCGGCCATCCGCACCGAGAGCGGCAGCGTGTAATCGGGATATTTGAACAACGGGTATTCATTGACCACGACCGGATGAAAATGAAGGCGCGGAGAATTTTCAGGCAGGCGGAACGGGCGTTCGTAGCTGATGAAATGCACTTCGTGTCCGCGCCGTGCCAGCTCCTCGCCCAACGCGGTCGCGAGAATCCCGCTCCCGCCGACGGTGGGATAACAGGTGATGCCAATTTTCAGCGGGCGAAGCGTGGCCATATCAAAATCGTCGCATACTGCGATTCGTTTGCGACAGCGAATCGAACACGAGAGTGTCGTTCGGAAACAATGCGATGGCGTGGCCGATGCCGGCGCGCAATCCGTTCAGCCGCGCGCGCGCGAGTTGCAGCTCTATGTAATTGCGTGTGCGGACTTGCGACTCGTGCGCAGCCATCGCCGCGCTCCAAGCAGCGACGATCTCCGGTGCGGAGACATCAATCAGCATCGGCGTGATGTCGCGCGGCTCGGCCTCGGTGGTGACGGCGTAATAAAACAACTGGTCAATCGCGTGCGGTGAATATTTGCGCAATTCCTTCAAGCCGCCGTAACGGGCAAGTCGCGTCGCGTCGCGGACAATTCTTCCGAGCCTCGCATGGTCGGGGTGCTGGTTTTCAACAAGGCTTGGCGCAAGAACGATGCCGGGGCGGATGCGGCGGACGATGGCGGCGAGATTGATTGCGTGCGCAGCGCGAACTTCGAGATGGGCGTCGCCGTCGAGTTCGATAAATTCAATCGTCGCTCCGAGCAGCGCGGCGGATTTTTTTGCTTCCTCCGTTCGTTGTCTGGGCGTGCCGTGAGTTCCCGCCTCGCCGCGCGAACAGATGACAAAATGGACTAAACGTCCCGCGCGGGTTTCATTTGCAATCACACCGCCGCAGCCGAATTCGATGTCGTCGGGATGTGCGCCGAAGGCCAGCAGTGGCGCGAATTCAGTTTTTGATTTCAATGTAGGCTTCATCGGATCGGTCAATGGCATCGCGGCAGATAAAAGTAATTTCCGGCGCGTCTTCCCGGCGAAGATAAGCTTGTTCCCCTGCCCCGGCAACGTAATGCGTGCAGCACACGACGGATTGCATCCAGCGCAATCGCGTGTCGCGTGCCGGACTGATTTGTTCCTTGGTGAAAGCTGTCATTGGCAAAGTGAAAAACACATCGCCGCCGGAGTGCAATCTCAACGCACCATCAACAAACCGAGCACGGACAATTTCGCCTCCGTGCGGAACGTCCACGAAAAATTCCGGCACGTCACAGGCGGCTTTGCGAAAAGCCGGATCACTTGAACGCGCCACGCGAATGCCTTCGAGCAGACCCATCCGGCGATACATCGCCAGGCAAAAATCCGCGACGCTGGCGGCGGAAACGCCTTTGAAAAGATCAATCAAGGGTTGTTCAACATAGTTCGGCAATTGAAGCGCGGTCTTGGGCTGCCAGTCGGCGGGAATGGACTTGAGATGAAGCGGGGAAAATTTGCGCTGCGTTTTGTTGGCGAACGCGAAGTTGAGAATAGCCGGTTCGTTGGTTTTGCGATGGCGGAGAACTGTCTGTGTTTCGCGCGGGTCGTGGTCGCTGTCGTGACAGAAAAAAACGATCTCGCCGCCGATTTCCTTTTGCAGCCGGCGTGCGGTCTGGATTTTGGCGACGAGGAAGCGTTTTGGAAAAAAACCACACGGCTGCTGGCCGAAGCAAATGACTGGTGCGGCGCTCATATTGTGTCTGGTTGAGTTTTTGCCCTGTTTCCGAAAATCTTTTGAAACGCGACACTGAAAATCACACAGGCGGCAACGCCAATCGGATTGAGCCAGAGATAACCGATCTCGTGGCTCGGATAGGCTTTGCCGAGAAAGAACAGCGCCAGAACGAGAATCTGCGCCACCAGCGCCGCCACAAAAACCGCCGAGCCGCCGACGCGCTTCAGAAAGAACGCAACGACGAACACGCCGAGCAGCGCCGGATAAAAAATCGAGGCCACGATGTTCAAACCTTCGATGAGGTTTTCGGCGGAACTCACATAGAGCGCAAAGCCGATGGCGAAGAATCCCCAAAGCGCGGTGAACCATTTTGCGTTGCGCACGTTCCGCGCCTCGTCGTGCGCCGCGAGCGGACGGAAATGCCGCCACAGGTCAATCGTGCTGGTCGTGCCGAGCGCGTTCAGTTCGCCGGCCTTGGATGAAAGTGCGGACGCAAACATCACCGCGATCAGCAGGCCGACGACTCCGTGCGGCAGTTGCGTCAGGATGAAGGTGATGAAAACGTAATCCGAATCTTTGACCTGCGCGTTTGGATCCACGGACTTCAACGTGTCGCGCGCTTCCTGGCGCAAGCTTTGATCCGCTTTTTGAGCCTCGGCCATTGCGCTCCGCGCGGCGGATTCCTCCGCGACATCGCCATGGTCGCGGGCGGCAATCCACGCGCGGATTTTCGTCTGCTGGTCGGCGTGCAGCACGGTGTATTTTTCCTCGATGGCTTTGAACGCCGCGCCCTGCGGGCCTTCGACATGACGCCGCCATTCGGTTTGATTGAAAAAAACCGGCGTGTCCGGCTGGAATTGATAGAACACAAACAGCATCGCGCCGAGCATGACGATGAAGAATTGCATCGGAATTTTGAAAACGGCGTTGAACATCAAACCGAGCCGGCCTTCGCGCAACGCCGCGCCGCCGATGTAGCGTTGCACCTGCGACTGGTCGGTGCCGAAATACGACAGCGACAAAAACAATCCGCCGAGCATCCCGCTCCAAAACGTGTAGCGCCGCTGCAAATCCGGCGTGAAGTCCACCGCCTGCAACTTGCCCATCGCACCGGCGATATGCAGCGCGTCGGGGGGCAGTTTCGTGAGCAGCACGACAAACGCGGTGATCATGCCACCGAAGATTACACCCATCTGCAATTTCTGGGTGAGGTTCACCGCGGCGCTTCCGCCGGTGACGGTGTAAATGATCACGAGGATCCCGGTGAAAATAATGGTGAGATCAAGCCGCCAGCCCAGCACGGTCGAAAGGATGATGGCCGGCGCATAAATCGTGATGCCCGCCTGCAGGCCGCGTTGCAAAAGAAAGATCGAGGCGCCGAGCAGCCGCGTCTTGGTGTCGAAGCGTTTTCCCAGGTATTCATACGCGGTATAGACGCCCAGCCTGCGGTAAATCGGCAGGAACACCGCACAGACAATGATCAACGCGAGCGGCAGGCCGAAATAATTCTGGATGAACGCCATTCCGCTTTCGTAGGCCTGCCCCGGCAGCGAGAGATAGGTGATGGTGCTCGCCTGCGTGGCCATCACCGACAGGCCGATTGTCAGCCAGCCGGTGTTGCGGTTACCCTTGAGATAGGTGTTGAGGTTGTCGGTGTGCCGCGTGCGCCAGGTGCCGTAGGCGGCGATGCCCAGCATCGTGCCGAGCAGGACAAACCAGTCGAGCGCATTCATGCAAAATAGCGCGAGAAGATGGCGAGCAGCACCACGACCAGCACAAAAAACGCGAAGACAAAAATGTAAATTCCGCGCCAGGAGCGGAAGACTGGCACTCCGGTTTCTTCAGTTTCACGCGCGGATGGTTCCGTAGCGTCAGTTTTTTTCATTTGCCCAGTGAAATTAAATTCGCAAATAGCCGGTAGGCGCCGGGGACTCCTGCGGGCAATTGTCGGAAAAATGCCAGCCCGGTATAGACGAAATAGCCCTTGCCGTATTTCGCGACGAGGACGCCGCCCTTGAGCGGCTGCTCGCCGGGGTCGTTCATCGCGAGCAGCGGCGTGTAGTGGTTATCCCACGAACTCGGAAAATAAGCGCCGCGCTCCTGCACCCAGCCTTTGAAATCATCGGATGTCAGACGGTTTGGCGTGGTCAAGGCCGCGTTGTCCGGCGCAAGAAATGTCACCGGCGAATTCTCGTCGGTCACACGCTGCTGCGGCGCCCCGCCCGCGATGGAAAGATCATAGGGTCCGAGCTGCGGCGTCTTCAGGCCGTTCGGACGATTATATTGCGCGACCACCGTGCCGCCGTTCTGGACGTAGGCAAACAGCCCGGGCAGATTCGCCGCGAGGTCGGTGCGCTCGTTGAACGCGCGCACGCCGATCACCACCGCGTCCAGCCCGCCCAGTTTTTCCGGCGTCAGATCCGCGCCGGTAAGCGTCGTGACCGCGTAACCGAGTTGCGTGAGGTCTTCCGCCGTGTCGTCGCCCGCGCCGGGCAGATAGCCGACATTTCTTCCGTGAATCGCGTAATCAAACGCCACGACCTTGAGCCGCGCCGCTGATTGCAGCAATTGAACGGGAATGTGGTCGTAGCGAATCTCATAACGTCCGTTGCTGAATTTTTCCCCGCCGATCTCCGCCACGGCAAGAAAACTGCCTGAATCCGCCTGCGCCGGCGAGGTCACGGTGAACTGAAGCCGCGTTTTGTCGCCTGCCTTGGAAATTTCAAACAACCGGCTTGCAGGCGAGACGCTCCAGCCGTCCGGTGCTTCGAGGTGCAACGTGCCGTTCATGTTCGCGCGCGCCGCAGTGACTTCGACTTCAACCCTTTTCCCGGCGCGCGGCGCGAAGAGCGCCACGCTGGAACCGAACTTCAGCGACACCGGCGAAATCACCGCCAGCCGGCGCATCGGTTTTCCCGGCTGCTCCAATGCCAGCGGTTCGTCGGGAATGACGAGCGTCTGCCCGCCGACCTCAAAAACATATTCGACCGGAAATGGCGGCGGATTTTCCGGCTGTCCGATCAACCTGGTCTCCGCCACCCGGAACATTCCCGCCGTGCTTTCTTCGCGCAGCCAATACGGCTGCGACAGCGGCGTGTCTTTTGGAATTGTAAAAGTCATGTCGCCGGACGCCGCCACGCCGGGCTTGAGATCAACCCCCATTTTTTTCACGTCAAGGTCCGGCACGCGCACTTCGACCAGCTTCACCGGAATCTGGGAGGCGACGACCGCGCTGCTGTGCAGCTTCAACTGCTCGCCCGGAACGATTTCAACCGCAGGCGCAACCGTTTCAACCGAAAGCCCAAGGCACGCCTGAATGATCCGGTCAAGCTGCTGGCTTTTCTCTTTAACAACCGGAGTGGACGGAATCGCGGCGATGCGGCTGCGAAGATCAAGAAGCGCCGGCACGCTGGCTGCGGGATTTTCTGGCCGGAATTGTGCAATCGCCTCGCCGGCGAGCCGGGCGATTTCCGCGCCGCCCGCCTCGCGTGCCCACGTCGTGTCAATGCCGTCCATGATGTCCGTCGCCGCCGGTTCGCCGGCGAGCGTCAAAAAAGTTTCGCGCCAGGTGCCTGCGCCCGCGCCGCCGCGCCCGCCGCCGCCGTTGCCAAAACCCTGGGTCTTGTGCTGCGCTCGGCTCCGCGCCGCCATCGCCTGAAAACTTTCGCCGGTCACGGAATCCTTGCCGCCGGCCTCAATCGTGAACGCGCCTTCGCCCCCGCTGTTTTGCAGGATGCGCACCGGCTGCCACGGCGCAAGGCCGTCGGCAAACTGGTCGGGGAAGGCCTCCGGGTTGCCCGCGAGCTTGAAGGCTTCCAGCGTGAGCAGCGCCGACGCATTGTGATGACCATGGTTGCCGGGCTGTGACTGCGGGACAAACCGGGTGATGACCACGTCGGGCCGGAACGTGCGGATCACGCGCACGATGTCCGCCACCACCTGCTGGCGGTCCCAGATGGCGAGCGTTTCGTTCATGCTTTTGGAATAACCGAAGTCCAGCGCGCGCGTAAAAAATTGCCGTCCGCCGTCAATCTTGCGTGCGGCCAGCAGTTCCTGCGTGCGCGCGACGCCGAGGCGTTCCCCGAATTCAGGGCCGATTTCATTTTGGCCGCCGTCGCCACGCGTCACCGAGAGATAGGCCGTGCGATAATTGCGCCCGCGCGCCAGATAGGTGATCAACTGGGTGTTTTCGTCGTCAGGATGCGCCGCCACGTAAAGCACGCTGCCCATTTCCTGAAACTCGCGCATTTCCTGAAGGATTTGCGCGGAAGAAACCGGATCGCCGGCAATCGCCGGAGCCGCAAAAATCGCGCCGGCAATGGCGAAACAAAATAGGCGCCCGAAGACCGGAATAAATGGGGTCATTGCTTCACCACCGTGAACGCCGCAGAATACTGCGTGCTCTCCCACATCAGTTTGATCAACCCGCCGCCGCCCGGATTTTTCCCGACGCCCATCGTGAACTGCTCCACCGGCTTGTCCAGCGGGTCCTTTGTCAAATCCACCTGCGCCAGATCATGCTTCGTGTCCACCGGAATACCCCACCCGCCAAGGCCCGTGCTGACGGCCAGTTTGGAAACGCCCGTTTCGCTCGGCACCATGTAAAGGGTGTAGACGCCTGCGGGAATGGCCGTCCCGCCCAAAACGATTGGCTTTTGCGTAATGAGGGTCGTGGCTTCGTCCGCGCCCATGCGCCAGGGCTTGTCGTAGGGCACCAGCCCGCCCCAGATTTTGCGAACCTCGGTCGTTCCGGGCTTGATCGCAAAGGGCCGGCCATAAGTGATGGTGACTCGGTTGCCATCAATGACCGAGCTAAGGGTTTCGTGCGGGCTGACATGCCGTTCTTGAGCCATCAGCGGGAACGCACAGAGCAGCAAGGCTGCGACAACGAGGGTGGATTTGATTTTATTCATAATTATTTCCTGTTTTGGTTGTTTAAGTCAGACGTTTTGCGTTGAGCGAAGGTGACAGGCCAGATTAGACCGGCCCCATGCGAAATAAAAGACGAAAAAACGATGATTTCCTGCCAGTGTCACTCATTCCGCGCCGCCAGGAACCGTTCCGCGTCAATCGCCGCCGCGCAGCCCGCGCCCGCAGCCGTGATCGCCTGCCGATAAACCTGGTCCGCGCAGTCGCCCGCCACAAACACCCCCGGCACATTCGTCATCGTGCCGCGCCTGGGAACAATGAAGCCATGCGCATCCATTTCAACCTGCCCCTTGAAAATTTCCGTGTTTGGCCCGTGGCCGATGGCGATGAAAACTCCCGCGCACGGCAAGATGCTTTCCGCCCCCGTCTTGAGATTCTTCAATTTCACGCCCGTCACCTTGTCCTGCTTCACGTCCAGAACCTCCGTCACCGCCGAATCCCAGACCGGCTTGATTTTCGTGTGCGCGAGCGTGCGGTCGGCCATGATTTTTGACGCGCGCAGCGAATCGCGCCGGTGAACCAGATGCACCACCGAGGCAAACCGCGTGAGATACGTCGCCTCCTCGCACGCCGAATCGCCGCCGCCCACCACGACGAGCGGCTGGTTGCGGAACACCGGCAGCGCCCCGTCGCACGTCGCGCAATACGTCACGCCCTTCGTCTCCAGCAAATCCTCGCCCGGCACGTCCAGATGCTTGTGGCTCGCGCCCGTGGCGATGATGACCGTTTCCGCCGTGACCTTTTCGCCGTCCACGACCAGTTCAAACGGCGCCTTTGAGAAATCCACCTTCTCCACCGTGCCAAAAGTCGCCTTCGCGCCGAAACGCTCCGCCTGCTTCTGCATCCGCGTCATCAGTTCATAACCGTCCACGCCTTCGGGAAAGCCGGGGAAATTTTCCACGATGCTCGTGGTGGTGAGCAAACCGCCCGGCTGCGCGCCCATGAGCACGAGCGGCGCAAGGTTGGCGCGCGCCGTGTAGAGCGCCGCCGTCCAGCCCGCGCAGCCCGATCCGATGATGACAACTTTTTCCATAGGGACGGGCAGGATAGTTTGCAACTGCATGTGTTGCAAGCATCGTGCGCCGCGCCCCTGCGGCATTCGGAGCGCGGCTGTCCCAGCCGCAGCGGTTGAACAGCCCAGTCCGCATCCAAAAAATCCCACGCTGTCAGGTCTGGCGAAGCTGCTGCGGGTGAGGACACCCGCGCTCCTCCCAAATCAGGACAATGCCGGAATGGAAAATCCGCAGATGACGCAGATTGCACAGATTTCTTTTCCCCAATCTGCGTCATCCGCGAAATCTGCGGATAAATCTTCCCGTCCGCCTGCATCAGATTTCCGTCGTCGCCCAGCTCCTCGTGCGCCGGACCGCCTGCCAAAGCGCCAGAGGGCTGGCGCACTCCAAGACGCTTCGCGTTCGCCGGGGGCGTCACAAATCTCCGTCAAGTCTTGGACTGCGGCCCTCCGCCGCTTTTCCACCGTTATCGCTACAAACCCATGTTCCGTCGGCCCGGCATCGCCTCAAAACCACCCCTGAAATGGCTTTTTATATGCAAACCATTGATTTTGTGCTTGTTGAACGGGAACCGGCAGCCAAAACGCAGTCTCTACAGACGGTCTATTAAGCTCTACAGATCATCTGTAGAGCTTCCCAGGTCGTCTGTAGAGCTTCCCAGGTCGTCTGTAGAGCTCTACAGACAATCCGTAGAGGTTGCTGACTCATCTGTAGAACCTCCCGGAACATCTGGGAAGGTTGCTGAACCATCTGGAAAGGTTCCCAGACCGTTCCCGAAGGTTCCGCGACTGTTCCCGAAGGTTAGCGGAACGTCGCGCGTTCTAAAATCCGTCGCGGAAGGAGGTGGACTATGGCAGTTAAAATAACATTGGAACATCGTCTGGCAGGGCGGGATCTACCGCTTTCCCGGAGGCATGGCCGACTGTTTCCAAAATCTCAGATCAAAAAGCTTGGGCTGGAATTTGTTACACGACATTCGTTATTTCACAAGTTCGATGGCAAAGACTTTGTCGAACTGATTACTGAGCGTGGACGTGGCAAGTTCCGCGTGGTTGTCGTTCCAATAAAGCGACCCTGACGACCACGCCGGATACAAATCGGCGAAAGAGTCTTTGAAGTTAATATCCCAGCCCGCGCCGTCGCCTTTGCCGTATTGTGTAAAAAGATGTCCGGTAAATGTTTTTCCATCCACGCGAATTCCCAAAAGAATGGACAGATTAGTCCAAGAACCGGATTGAATCGGAGTGGTGAACTTCGTGACGGACGAGCCGTCGCTCTGATTGATGACAACTAGGCGGATGGCTTTGACGGGAAGCTCCTTTTGCGGGACGCTCACTTTCCACGCATGAAAATCGGTGAGCAGTGCGAGGTCAGAAGCGGACAACGGAACATCGGCCTTTGAATCAGGAGGATTCCTGCCACAGCCAGCCACAAGCGCAGCGGTAACGATTACAAGACCAACTATATGAAATAATTTCATAAATCTCCAAAGCGAATGATTCCCCAAGCTGAACCGCGTCGCAAGCAACTGCAAGCACGAAGTTGTCCAAAGTCAAACCAACGCGATAATGACTTTGGACATTGGACATTCGACTTTGGACTTTTTAGTATCCGCGCGTGGAAACGGCGATAACGGCGATTTTTGTCTTCGCGGGCGCGAGTTTCTTTTTCGCGCTGGCGGAAACGGCGCTGTTCTCGCTCGGCAAATGGCAGGTGGCGCTCCTCGCGGAAAAAAATCCGCGCGCGGGCAGGACCGTCGCCCGGCTGCTCGAACATCCGCAGGATTTGCTGGCCACGCTCGCGCTCGGAAACACCTTCGCCAACGCCGCCATGCTGGCCATCGCGCTGCGGCTCTCGTTCAACACGCACTGGGCGCTGGCGTTGATCCTGATAGCGCTGGCCGCGCTGGTGCTGCTGGGCTGCGAGGTTTTTCCAAAAACTTTGGCCGTGCGACAGCCGGAGCGATGGGCGTTGCGCGTGGCATGGCTGCTGTCCATTTTCCAGAAAATTTCCAGGCCGCTGTATCGCGCGGCGCAATGGCTGAACGCCGCGCTCCTGAAAAAAGCCGCGTCGCAGGCCGCCGCGCCGCCGGCCATGACGGACGCGGAATATCAGGAGTTGCTGGACATGGCCTTCCGCCAGGGCACGCTCGCGGAATCGGAAAAGGAGATCATCCTGCAAATCATCAGCCTCGACCAGCGCACGGCACGCGACGTGATGCTCCCACGCGGGGGAATGACGTGCATCTCCGACGATGCGACGGTGGATGAGATGATTGCCGCCGCGAAAAAGTTCAAGCATCGCCGCCTGCCGATTTACGATGAGACGCCGGACACAATCGTCGGCATTTTGAACACGCGCGCGCTGCTGCTTGATCCGAGAATTGACCTGGCGGAAGTCATCGAGTTTCCGTCATTCGTGCCGGAGACGATGAACCTGCTCCAGCTTTTCCACAGCCTGCAGAAGCAGCGTCGCGGCCTCGCGGTGGTGCTGGATGAATTTGGCGGCGTCGCGGGCCTGGTGACGATGGAGGACATTCTCGGCGAACTCGTCGGTAAAATCCGCGCGGAATCGCAGCCGGAAGGTTTCGTGATGGAAAAGACCGGGCCCGGCCGCTGGCGCGTGAACGGCACGATGCGACTGGACGATTTCCGCCGCGAATATCCCGCGCTGGGCGGCGTCGCGGAGGTTGAGACGATGGGCGGTTTGCTGACGCATCTGCTCGGCGTGGTGCCGAACGCGGGCGAGTGGGCGACGTTTCGCGACTTGAAATTCACCGCGCAAATCGTGGACGAACGGCGCGTGCGCGAATTGCTGGTGCAACGGATGAAATAAATGGAAACAGGAATTTTCAACTGGCTCGTCCTGATTCTGTGCCTGCTGCTGTCGTTTTTGCTGTCGGGCATGGAGGCGGGCGTGTTTGCGCTGAACCGGCTGCGCGTGCGGCGGCTGGCGCGAGCGGGCAGGCCGTCGGCCAGGCTGCTGAACGGCTTCCTCGAAAAGCCGGAGAAATTCCTGTGGACGATTCTCGTCGGCAATACGCTCGCCAATTTTCTGATCCTCGGCTTCACGCTCTTGAAAATCCACGAGTGGTTTGTCGGCAATACAATTTTAATCGCCGTCATTTTTGCAGCCGCAGTCTTTTTATTTTATGCGTTCTGCGATCTGCTGCCCAAGATGCTTTTTCGCGCGCACCCGAACCAGTTGTGCCTGTCGGCGGCGCGCGTTTTCCGGCTGGTGAATTTCATCCTTGGCCCTCTCGTCTCGATTGTTGAAGGCGTTTCGCAGGCGATGTTGCGCGTGACCGGCGGCCAGACTTTCACCGGGCGGCTGTTCGGCAACCGCGAGGAAATGCGCGCGGTGATGCGCGAATCGTCCCCGGCGTTCACGAGCGACGAACACGCGATGATCAACCGCGTGCTGGACCTGCAAAATTTCAGCGTCCGGCAGATCACCACGCCGCTCTCGGAGCTGGTGACCGTCGAATCGCAAATGCCCGTGGGCATCGCCTTGAATCTGGCGCGCGAACGGAAATTTTCACGGCTGCCGGTCTGGGAAACGCGCGACGGAAGGCCACGCATCGCCGGACTGCTCGCTGTCGGCCCGCTGCTTTTCCGCGACGATCTGGATTTGCAAAAGCCCGCCGTGGCACACATGACGCCCGCGCTGTTTCTGGGCGAGGACACGCGGCTGGAGGTCGCGCTGCGCCGGATGCAGCGGGCGGGCGAGCGGATGGCCATCGTGCTCGCGCGCGACGGCCACGAAATCGGAGTCGCGTCGCTCGAGGATATTCTGAAAGTGATGTTCGGCGAGGTGAAACTGTGAATTCAATTCCTGCTCATCCTCATCGTCATCCTCGTTCTCGAATTTTCAAATTGAGGATGAGGGCGAGGATGACTATGAGAATGATTAGATTATGAACGGGGACGCCACCACAATGAACTGGGACAGCGTGACTGCGGTCACGCTGAAAATCCTGGCCGTGCTCGCGCTCGTGCTGCTGAATGGATTTTTTGTCGCGGCGGAATTTTCACTCGTCCGAATCCGCGAGACGCAGCTCGACACGCTCGTCGCCAAAAACTGGCGGCGCGCGAAGATGGCGCGGCACGTCGTCCGCAACCTCAATTCCTATTTGAGCGCGACGCAGCTCGGCATCACGATGGTCAGCCTCGGTCTCGGCTATCTTGGCGAGCCGATTTTTTCATCGCTGCTCGGGCCGATTTTTAAATTGTTCGGCCTGGAATCTTCGGAATGGATAAAGACAATTTCACTCGTCGTCGGCTTCAGCGTGCTGACATTTTTAAGCGTCGTGGCGGGCGAGCTTGCGCCGAAGTGGCTGACGATCCAAAAACCTTTGCCCATCGCGCTGTGGTCGGCGTATCCGTTGCACTGGTTTTACATCGCGCTGTATCCGTTCAACCGTCTGCTGAACCACGCCGCGCGATTTCTTCTGGAAAAAATCGGCATCTCGCCCGACGACAAGGCGGACGGCAGGCATTCCGAGGAGGAATTGCGCCTCGTGCTCGCATCCGCGCAAAACACGGCGGGCGGGCGCAACATCGTCCTGAACGCGCTCGACCTGCGCCACCGTGTCGTGCGCGAAGTCATGCGCCCGCGGCAGGAAATCGCCGCGTTCAACTCCGAGGCGACCATCGCCGAATGCCTTGCGCTCGCGGAAAAAACCCGCTACTCACGATTCCCGCTTTGCGAGGGCGGCAATCTGGACAAGACGCTTGGTGTCGTTCACATCAAGGATTTATATGCGTTGCGAGACAAGGCGCGGACGGCGGCGGATTTGCTGATCGCGGCGCGAAAGTTGATTTATGTCCCCGAAACCGCGCGGCTGGAAAAATTGCTGCAACTATTCCTTGAGCGGAAACTGCATTTCGCGTTTGTAGTGGATGAATACGGCGGCACGCTGGGAATCGTGACCTTGGAGAACGCGCTGGAATCGCTTGTCGGCCAGATTCAGGACGAGTTTGATTCGGAGGACACGGAACTCATTCGCAAGAGCGAAAACGTCTGGGAAGTGGCCGGCACGCTGCCGCTGCACGAGCTGGAAAAAATCATCGGCACGGTGGCTCACGACGAAAGCGTGACAACCGCAAGCGGCTGGCTGACGGAAAAGCTCGGCGGCTTTCCGAAGGCCGGCGATTCGCTGGTGATTGGGAGTTTTGAACTGCGCGTGGAAGAAATGGACGGCCCGCGCGTGGTGCGGTTGAAAATTTCCCGGCGTAGTGAAAACGTAACTTGACGCGTAGAACAGCTTGCAATAAACCTCCAACAGTCAGGCAAAGTTGCCACGATAATGAGAAAGTCCGCTTTCATCATAATGTTCACACTGGCGACAGTGTGTTTTGAACGCCAGAGTCACGCTCAAGGTGTGATATATGCGCCGCTATTTCTGTTCACCAGCGGTGCGGGCAGCGTCTCTCCTCTCCAAGACGGACAGTTGCTCGAAGTTGGACAGACTTATGACATGGAAGCCATTCCTGATGACGGCTATGTGTTCAGCAGTTGGCAGCCGGTCAATGTCTTTAATTTCTCTCAAATTGTTTACGACCCTATCACTTTATTGCCAGCCTCCACGAATATGTCAACTGTTCCCTCACCAGTGCCGAACTTTATCGAGCAGCCTCTTTTGGCATTCACCATGCAGCCTGAATCAGTGATTGTGGATACTCCTAGTCTGATGACAACCGAGAACAGTGGATGGCAGGCTAATTTCGTGCCGGTTCCAGAGCAGTCTAGTTTCGCGCTGATTGTGTGTGGGCTGACAACAATTGCATTTCTTCGGCATAGACACTTTCACCACCGCGCGCCGCGAATGGCGAAAATTATCGCAACGATTCCAATCGCCGCATCGGCGATGACCGCCGACCAGAGCCTGCTCTGCGCGCAGGCGCTTCCAAAAACCAAAATGCCTCCCAGCCAGACGCACAGCGGATGAAAATCCGGCGTGCTGCGATGGCTTAATTGCTTGCTGATGAGCGCCGGCGTGGCGAACGCGAGGATGAGCAGCGTCACGATTCCCCAGCTTAAAAAATTCACGAGCGGCGCGTCCTGCCACGTCAGCGGAAATTGCGCCGGCGTCCAGAACCAATAATGTTTTATCCGCGAAGCAAACGGGTCGAGCGCAAGAGTGAACAGCATCGTCAGCGCCGCCGTCAGGCCGATGAGCCAGAAGCCGTAGGTTTTGGTTTTCCGCCACGGCCGCAAAATCAGCCGCGCCACGCCGCGCGAGTTGAAGACGGCCACGACCCAGAGCAGCGGCACGGCCCACGGAAGTTTGCCTAAAAGCCGCGGGCCGATTTCCGTGGTGAATGTGAACGGGCCGAATGGAATGCCGGTCACGGTGCCCAGCAAATGCGCCGCGCCGCCGATGAGCGCGCAGAGCGCGGCGGCAAGCAGAACATTTTCCAGCGGCAACTGGCGGGCCATCCCGAAGATGGTGCAGCCGGACGCCAGCAGGAGCAGCGCGACTTCCGGCGCGGCGGGATTTCCGGGAAGACGCAGGCCCGGCGCATAAATCGTCGCGAGCACGACCGCAAAGGCAGTCGCCAGCAACGCGACGGCAAACCAATGAAACCATGCGGCGAATTTCACGGTCTCAGCCGTGTTTGAAAGCGACGGGGATGACTGCATGGATTTGTCGGAGAATAGCAAAATCCGGCGGCGCGCACTATAAAAATGTGATCCGTTGAATCATTAAATTGTAATCGGCTTGAACCATCGTGCTTTCACGATTCCACCATTCAACAATTCAACAAATCACCTTCCTTTGGAAAATTTCATCGTTGCGCGCTTAAGCTCGCGGTCGGAATCGCGTTTCTTGATGTCGTCGCGCCGGTCGAACTCATGCTTGCCCTTGCCGACGCCGAGCGCCACCTTCACTTTTCCATTCTTCCAGTAAAACGAAAGCGGGATCAGCGCGTTGCCCTTGACGGCGATCAGCGCAAACAATTTCCGGATCTCCGATTTGTGGAGCAGTAATTTTCTTGGCGCCTTGGGAACGTGGTTCTGGAGATTGCCATGCGAGTATTCGTCAATGTGCGCGTTGTGCAGCCAGACCTCGTCCTTGTCCACGCGCGCGAAGGCGTCGGCGATCTGCCCCTTGCCCGCGCGCAGCGACTTGACCTCCGTGCCATGCAGCACGATGCCAGCCTCGAACGTCTCAAGGATGTGGTAATCGCGCCGGGCTTTGTGGTTGGTCACGATGTCGGACATGAATCAAGTCTATCCGCAGATCACGCAGAATTCACAGATTAAAAATTTCTCACGGCAAGCTGAAATAGAAAACCCGCCGTCAAGCGGGTCTTTTAAATCTGCGTAAATCCGCGAAATCTGCGGATGAAATTTATTAACGTTTCTTGCGCTTCTTGGCCACCGGGCGCGTCAGGGCGACAATCTCCGGCATGTCCCAGCCGATCTTTTCCTCGATGATCTCGCGCAGGGCGATGTCCGCCGCGCCGAGGTTGCCCACGTTGTCAATCAGCGGACGGCTCAGGCCGCCGGTCCCGGAATTCAACTGGCGCACGCGGCGCGACACGAGGTTCACAAGGACATTCGGGTTGCCAACTTTTTCATTGGCCTTTTTGCAGAGTTCAGCGTTCATGTTTTTTCTATTCAATCGAGCCGCATAGATTAATTGATGCGCGCCCGAAGGCAACAAGAAAAAAACGGAATAAATCCCAATTGGCGACTCCGTTGACAAAAAATCAAGGATGCTTTTGCGGCACGGAAAACGCGTGCCAATAATAAACCGACCACAACGTGTCGAGTTTGGCGTATTCCACATGGCCGTCCGCGATGCCCACGTTCACCCCGCCCGGAAACGGCGTGGTAGTGGACGCAGCCGTTGGCGGGATGGCAATTCCGTGGCGCGCGATTTCAACTCGCTCCATATGCTGCCCGTTGCCAGCCCCCGAACCAAGACCCGTGGCTAAATTCCCCGTCGGCGTATCTCCTGCCCCAGCGCCCCCAGCCGCTAATGCTGAATGTCCTCCATCCGGCCAACCGTCTTCCCACACACCGTCTGCAAACATGACTGTTCCTGAAGTGTTCTTGATATTGTCCTGCTTATGAAATAATCCTCCTGCTCCGACGGCTGAAGCTTGGGATCCGATAAATCCTGTAACAGCCGCATCAGCTGTATACATCCATCCGTTCATAAAGTAACTGCAAGTGTTGGTCAGTTGGCCGTTATTTCCAACCCAAGGAAGTTTATATGTGCCGTTTACGGCTCCGCCGGTCAAAGCAAATCCTGGACTGTTGGTTGTTGCATAAGGACAGTAGGCTGCGCCCCATACGCCTTTTTGAACAGAAGCGAGATATGGCACCCAGTTGCCTGTTCCGCCGGTCGTTCCGTCGCGGGCAATCGAAGTGAAGTCGCCCAGATACATGAACAATGCCAAATCCATCTGTTTGAGATTGCTCCTGCACTGGATGTCTTGAGCCTTGCGCTTGGCTGCCGCCAGCGCCGGCAGCAGCATCGCCGCCAGGATGGCGATGATGGCGATCACCACCAGCAGTTCGATCAATGTGAAGCCGCAACGATAATTATTTTGTGATATTGATTTTGCCTTCATGAAGATTTACGGGTTGGTGATTTTCAAAAGACTAAATCTGAAGCCTCTCCCGTCAATCAAATAATTCCGATTCTGGCTTGCGCCCGCTTCACCCGTTTCCTAAAACATCCGCGCATGTCCGCAACAAAATCTTTTGACCTGAACCAGTTCCTCGCCACGCGCACCGACGCCGTCAACGCCGCGCTCGACAAATTCCTTCCTTCCGAGAAGACCAGGCCCGCCACCATCCACAAGGCCATGCGCTACTCGCTCTTCGCCGGCGGCAAGCGGATGCGCCCTGCCCTTCTGCTGGCCGCAGCCGGGGCGTGTGGCGGCAAGGAAGCCGACGCGCTGCCGCTCGCCTGCGCCGTTGAGTGCATCCACACCTACTCGCTCATCCACGACGATCTGCCGGCGATGGACAACGACGATTTCCGCCGCGGCAAGCCGACCAACCACAAAGTCTTCGGCGAAGGCATCGCCGTGCTGGCGGGCGACGCGCTGCTGACGCAGGCGTTCGAGATCGCTGCGCAATGTAAAAAGTTCCCGCGCTATCCGCACGACAAAATCATTTTGGAGATCGCCCGCGCGTCCGGCTCGCTGCAACTCGTCGCCGGGCAGGTGGCGGATTTGGAAGGCGAAGGCAAAAAACTTTCCATCGCCGAATTGAAATTCATCCACGAGCGCAAGACCTCCGCGCTGCTGTGCTGTTCCGTGCGGCTCGGCGGCATGAGCGCGAACTGCCCGCCCGCGCAGCTCCGCGCGCTCACGGATTTCGGCCATCACGTCGGCCTCGCGTTTCAGGTGATTGACGACATCCTGGACGTGACGCAGACCAGCGAGCAGCTCGGCAAGACGGCGGGCAAGGACGTGGCCGTGCAAAAGGCGACCTATCCGGCCATCGTGGGACTGGAGAAATCGCGGAAGATAGCGGCGCAATTGACGGCCAGGGCGTTTGCCGCGCTGGACATTTTCAAGGGCAAAGCCGTCGCCCTCGAAGCGCTGGCGGAATTTCTTTTGAAGCGGGAGAAATGATTTTAGCCGATGCCTTCAAGCCGGTCGGAATAGACATTCACCAGCTTGTGCGATTTCAGCAGCGTTTCGATCTGTGGCCAGACGCGCGCGAGCAACGCGTGAAAATCATTTCTGCGAAGGTTGCCAAACCGCAGATGCACGACCCACGGCGGCGGCGATTGCGTGATGATGCGGTCGGAAAAATCCGCGTCCTTGCTGACGATGACCAGTTTGTTTTTGCGGGCGAATTCCCAAATCTGTGAATCGCTTGGCTGCTTGCCGATGGTTGGAGTTGAAATGATTGGCAGCTTTGGCGAAAAGCGCAGCCGTGACGGCAGATTATCGTCGAAGAGGAAACCCTTCATGCCGTCTGCACCACGGAGAAATGATTGCCCATCACGCGCGAGGCGTAGTCGAGGCACGCCTGCACGTCGGCGCGCACGAGGCTGGGATATTCTTCCAGCACATCTTCAATCGAATCACCGGCGGCGAGAAATTCCAGGACCGTCTGCACCGCGATGCGCGTGCCACGGACGACGGGACGCCCGTTGCAAACATCCGGGGCGATTGAAATTCGATTCGACATGATTTTACGTTAATCTAAAATGGCCAAAAGCCAAATGCAAAACGCTGGGATTATGTAGTTGACATATAATTGGGCAAAACTGGTAGGGCGGGCAGTCCCCTGCCCGCCGGACGCGTGGATTGACAACAGGCGGCGCGCACGGAGTGACGCGCCCTACCGGATTATCT
>Ga0181529_10002061_pt1 | contig 24754 bp, 21 predicted proteins | sample PEATcosm2014_Bin_36_FD_119763 | JGI IMG/M metagenome (GOLD analysis project Ga0181529, IMG submission 119763) | Peatland microbial communities from MTU Mesocosm Facility, Houghton, MI, USA - PEATcosm2014_Bin10_30_metaG | ecosystem: Environmental > Terrestrial > Soil > Wetlands > Peat | place... | reverse complement strand
TCGCTGAGCGCATGGGTCCAATCCCACTCGTTATTGTCGCTGGCAAGATAGAAAGTCGAGCCGTTGGGAAAGAGCGCGACGATGATGCCGCCGGAGCCAGCCATGTTTGGCACCCAGAAGCTGCACGAGTAGGTCATCTGGTCGGCATGAAATCCATTGAAATACATATCCACAGGCGGACCGGTAGTGGATTCGGGTATGCCAAAGGGCGCGCCGGTTCTTTGCAGTGTCTCCTGCAAACGGACAGGGTCCAGTATTTGTTTGCCGCCGATCATGCCACCGTCGTTATTCAGCAACTTGTCGATCTTGGCGATGTCATCTTGAATGACGAACAGGCCGGAGTATCCCAGCGACTTTCCAGTTGCGCTGTTATCGGTGCGGAGCGTGTCGAAGCCCGCGCTGATATGGATGGGCGCAAAGACATCGCTGCGAGTCATGTTGAAGATGTCGGCGCTGCTCCCCTGTTGCTGTTGCAGGTAGGCGTTCATGGCCTGATTCGCAATGAATTGGTCCGTGCTATGGTAAACAAAAACCGTTCCCGGAGGAACCTGGCTCGGGAAGGCAGAAAAGGCATCGCTGATCTTGGTCGCATAATCTTCCGCATCAATGAACGCGATTGCCTGAGGTGTGTTTTCATCTGACATGGAAACCGCGCTCAGATAATTTCCCGTGGCCAGATCGATGGTATTGTCAAATGTCACATTGCTCCAGTCGCCGCCATCGACATATTGAGGAAGATAATCTTTTATCAGTTGGCTGTAGACGCCAGGGCCGTAGAGCTGGCCCAACCGCAGCATAGCAACGCCGTTCAACATGGACTTGGAAACAGAATAGGTGGTCAGGCGCATTTCACTGCAGTAGGCGTACTCTCCGAAACGCGTCGGGCATCCGCTCGTATAAATGACGCCGTTGATGTACAGTCCGTACGTAATGATGTACTGTTGCGCTTGGTAGGCGCTAATCATATTGGCCGGCACAACTCCGGAATTCGGATAGTCTGTGGTCAGCGCGCTGAGCGGTTTGACCGGCAGGCGATTGGCGACCTCGGCTTCGTTATTGCTTTTGATCGCCGCGTCGTTCGCAACGGAATAAGGCGTGTAAGTGGCGGCGATCTTCCCCCACATATTGAATCTCATGTACCCGCACGTTTCCTGCGTAATCTGGTAACGCACATTTGAGATGTTGGGGGATATGCTGTTGCTGAACAGAAAAGTCATCTCCCCGTTGTGCGTGCAGTTATCGTTCCGGTTGACCAGCGCGAATGGAAATGAGGCGCGAGTGTAGCCTGAATCGTCGCTCTCGGTCCATGCCCGCCCAGGACCGACGATGTAATTCCATGCCTCGCTTCCGGTATAGACCAAGCCTTGCTGGGCTGGGATAAGATAACTGCCATCCTGCACGAATTCAAAGCTGAAAGGTGCCAGGTGCTCCCACGGGGAATCGCTTCCATAAAAAGCCCCATAGGGATCTGTAATGACTGTTACGCTGCCGTTGCTGGAGGTGTCGCCCAACGCCAAGCGGCCCTCAAATATGTCAGTGGGCGCGGCGGCATTGGCGGGCATGGCAAAGCCGCCATCGTCGGCAGGCGACGCCGGCGCTGCACTCGAAAAAAGGTCGCCATAGCTGAGCGCTGCCGGGGGCGTCTGGTTGCCATTGGAGGCGGGCGCGCCACCGCAGCCGCTAAGAATCGCACTGAGTAATACTGCGGGGATGATGAGTCTCACTCGTTTCATCGGATCTCCCTCTTCGGTAGTGAACGCTACGGGAATTGTAAGACAATCTACCGAAGGATTGAGGATTCTTCAACAGAATCCGTATGAGTGGCATGCAAAGACCGATGAGTGGCCACTAAGGGCAAATGACTGGCTTCGGATATGCGCTTCGGTCCTGGTCAAAGACGACCTCGCCTTCCAGCAGCGGAGCTTTCGAAGTCGCTGCAGGAGTTGTAACGACCTGGAAGCCTTCCTCAGCAAGCTGAACAGCGGCGGATTCTGTAGGATTGATCGCCACGCTGCTGTCTGAAGTGCTGTTGTCTTCGTTCGTCAAGGTACTGGAGTCGGCGGTAGTGACAGCTTGCTCATTGTCCGCGATAATCGCAGCGGCTAAAGCGTTACCGGCTGCGGCTCCTAACTGCCTCTGAGCATCGGCGAGATTTTTGGCGGCGGCCTGTGCAGCGGTTGCCTGTGCAGCTGAACCGTACCTTTCATCGCCAGCCGGTCGCTCGTTGAACCTTTGAAATGCTACCCTGTTGATACCGTGATTCTTTCGATTTCACTTTCGCTCACTTCGCTGTTGGATACTACTTACCGGCACGAGTCGGCTTTACATAAAGTGAGTTATTGTGAGCATATATAAAGCGCATCTCATGTAAGTTGTTGATTCTAAAAGTGGCCCCGTAGCTCAGGTGGATAGAGCAGCAGTTTCCTAAACTGCGTGTCGGAAGTTCGAGTCTTCCCGGGGTCACCACTCTTTCTTTTGACTTTCCCCTCAGTCCCGTTTATAAATGTTGATGGCATGGAAGTCTCTTCCACGCCATAGAGGCTGCTCCCCGATAGGGACAGCGCAACCTACCACGGCAATCGCCAGGATGCTCGGGAAGGCGGTGAAACTCCGCCACTGCCCCGCAACTGTGAGCGCCCCTGCCAGCGGCCCGATTTGCGGGCGGGGCAGGGAACCAGCCTGGGTCTTTCCGCCAAGTGCGGTGAGCTCCCATGTGAACCACTGCAGGCCGATTCTCGTCTGTGGGAAGGTGGCTGGCTAAGCGCAAGTCAGGAGACCGGTCCTCGCGCCCCCAACCCGCTTGCGTTCCGAGGGGAACGAAGGAGCCATCATGCCTGTTTCCGAGCCAATGCTCTCCCGCTGCTTCTACAATTCATTCATGCGCGCGCTGCCCCGCGTCCTTACTCTTCTTCTGCTCGCCGCTGGCGCAGCCGCATGCCCGGCTGCCTCCATCCGTGGCGTGGTCACGGACGCCACTGGCGCCAAGGTCGCCGGAGCCAATGTGGTTATAATCAGCGGCGGCAAAGCCGTCGGCGCCACCGTCTCCTCCGCCGACGGCAGCTTCCAGATTCTCACCGGTGTTGAGGGCCGCTTCTTCCTGGTTGTCAACTCCTCCGGCTTTCGCCAGTTGGAGACGCCCAGCTTCTACGCCGGCAGTCTCGACTCGGTGGAGCGCAATGTGGTGCTCGAACCCCAGTGGGTGCGCCAGTCCATCGTAGTCACGGCCACCGGAACACCCACGCCGCAGCCGCAGACCAGCGAGGCCACCAGCGTCCTCGGCCTGCTTGATCTGGCGCTGCGCGACGACCTGACCAGCGCTCTGCGCCTGATGCCGGGAACGACCATTGTGCAGTCCGGCCAGATGGGTACTCTGACCTCGCTCTTCATTCGCGGAGGCAACTCGGACGCCAACAAAATCCTCCTCGACGGCGTAAGCATCGATGATATGGGCGGAAACTTCGACTTCGGTCCTCTCTCGACTACGGCCGTCGAGCGCGCCGAGGTCTATCGCGGCCCCGATTCAAACCTCTACGGCGCCGGTGCAGGCAGCGGCGTCATCAGCCTCACCACCCCGCGCGGCACCACCAGCTTTCCCTCGATCCTCCTCCAGGCCGATGCCGGCAATCTCTCCACCTCGCGTGAAGAATTGGAGGTAGCCGGCGCGCACAGCAAGCTGGATTACCTGGGCGCATTCAGTTGGCTGCAAACCGCCAACGATCTGCCCAACGACGAGTACCATGTGGCCACGACCGCAGCCAACCTCGGCTACCAACTGAACGGCGCCACACAGCTTCGCGGCACGCTGCACTACGGCGTCGATGCCACCGGCGTTCCCAACGCATGGGACTTCTATCACATCGTGGACAGCGCCACGCAGAAGGATCAGGACCTGTTCGTCAGCGCCTCCATCGACAACCAGACCACGGAGGCCTTTCATAACATGCTGCGCTACGGGGCGACGCGCAAGCGCGAGCAGTACACGCAATGGGCGCAGGAGGGCGGCGGCGATTATGACGTTTACGGAGACAGCCTGGGAGAGTTATTGACCATCACTGGCGCCAACGGCTATTCCGTCACGGGCCAGGCGATCCAGGACTACGCCGGCGCCTATCCCAATGGCTACCAGCAAGTCTCCAATCGCGATCAGCTCACTTACCAGGGCGATTACAAGTTCACGCCGCACCTGATCGCGTTGATCGGCTTTCATTATGAAGATGAGAGAGCCACGCTGACCGATCCCTCCTATGACGAGAGCTATGCCGACGAGCGCACCAACTACGATTACCTGGCCAGCGTGCATGGCGACTATAAGAACCGGTTCTATTACACGCTGGGCGGCAGCCTGGAGCGCAATTCGCTCTTTGGAACCGATACCTCGCCGCGCGCCGGAGTTTCCTATGAGGCGCTGCGCCCGCGCAAGAAAATCTTCAGCGGAACCCGCATCCTCTTCAACTACGGCGAAGGCGTGCGCGAGCCCAAGCTGACCGATAAGTTCTACTCGCTCTACTTCAACCTGCCCGCGATCGCGCAGCAGCTCCACATCGGCCCCCTCGCCGCTCCGTCCACCAGAAGCTATGAAGGCGGAATGACGCAAGCCTTCTTTGGCGAGCGGCTGAACTTCCGCGCCAGCTACTTTCACAATGAGTTCGGCAAGGAGATCGAGTCGGTTCCCGCGCCCTTTCTGCTCACACTCTTTCCCAGCTTGACGGCGGCGGAGTTGGGATCTTTCTACACGAACGATGCTGATCTGACCTTCAACACCCAGGCCTTCCGCGCGCAGGGCGTCGAGACCACCGTCGAGAGCGGCATTGGCAAGAATCTCTTCTTCCGCGGCGGCTACACCTATCTCGACGCCGTCGTGCAGCGCTCCTTCACCAGCGACAATGCGGCGTTGATCGGCGGCTATGCGCCCACCTACCCCGACGGCTGTTCTCTCGGCACTCCAAACTGCATCGCCCTGGGCGCTTACTCGCCGCTGGTGGGCGCGCGTCCCTTTCGCCGCCCGCCGCACACTGGCTTCTTCACGGCCAGTTACGCCTCCCGACGCATCACTGGAGTTTTTACCTCGGCCTTTGCCAGCCGCAGCGACGACTCCACCTACCTTCTGGACGCCAACTACGGCAACTCGCTGCTGCTGCCCAACCGCAATCTCGACTGGGGCTATGCCAAGCTGGACCTGGGCGGCAGCTTCAAGCTGTTCTCTTGGCTCAATGTTTACGCCCAGGCGGAGAACCTCACCGACAGCCGGCACATTGCCCCCATCGGCTATCCCAGCCTGCCTTTTAATCTCCGAACCGGCCTGCGCATCGAGTGGACCAAGGCCAGTAGCCAGTGAGAGGTTTCCTGCTCTGAAAGCGCACGTACTTTGAAAAGGCGCGCCCAAGCTGATTGACGCGCTGCGCATTGCTTTGAAAGGCACGGCTTCAGAGCTTATCCGTAAATTGCCTAATGTGTAGCGCTGCTCTCCAGAGCGGCTGTCGTGCAGGTCTCCTGACCTGCACTCACTGTCTCTGGCGGCTTGGAAGCCGCCAGTACTGCCGGTCTGGAAACCGGCGCTACAATTTGCGGATAGGCTCTTAGCCCCTGAGGAATGTAATTTGAACAGCATACATCCCTTCGGCAGTGAAAGCCGGACCCTCGGGATCGTTGCGCCCTCTGCATCTTCCATCCCGAAAGTGAACGCTTTTTCTATATTACTTAAACAAGATTTCATGAAATCAAAGTGACTTTATCAAAAAGTTACCAAAGGGGACAAAAGGTATCCTTTTTTTAATGAAGTTGTTGAAAAACTTCCCCTAATGATATTAAAGTTGATTTTTCCCCGTGATTGTTGTGCTTGCACTGCGCTTGTCGTGCTTTTTTCCAGAGGTGTGCCCATGATCTGCCCGAAGTGCCAGTCTACGTCCTTGTTTATCGTTCCAGCCGAGATCCGGCTCTACCGCAACTGTCACCGCACTCTCAGCCATCCCCCCATGACGCCTTCGCCCGACGTCCGGGTTTGCTTGGATTGCGGCTGGTCGGAGTTCTCGATTCCGCGCTCCTGGCTCTCCGCCGGATGGCTGCGCCCCATGAGGACGCAGTCTGCCCCAGCCACGGCATCCGCGCCGTCCCTGGTCTCCGCAAATGCCGCCGTGCTGACCTCCTAGCAGGGCAAACGGCCTCTGTTGGGTTTTGTCCAGTTCTTGAGTTGGCGTGTGCGTGCCGGGTTTTACCGGCACACAATCGATCCCGCACAAAAAGGCCCCCAGCCGAAGCTGGAGGCCTTTTGCTTTTACGCCGAAGGCTCGTTTGCCTGGACGGCAAGTCCTAGTACATTCCGTCCATGCCGCCGCCGTGGCCGCCGCCGCCCGGAGCCGGCTTGGGCTCCGGAATTTCGACGATCAGGGCTTCCGTGGTCAGCAGCAGACCGGCGATCGAAGCCGCATTCTGCAAAGCCGTCCGTGTAACCTTGGTCGGATCGATGACGCCGGCCTTCACCAGGTCTTCGTAGACCGAGGTCTCAGCGTTGTAGCCGAAGTGCGGGTTAAAGGTATCGCTCTCCTTTTCCTTGCCCAGGAGCACCTTGGCCACCACCACCGCGCCCTCTTCGCCGGCATTGACAACAATCTGCCGCAGAGGCTCTTCGAGCGAGCGGCGAACAATCTGCGCGCCAATCTTCTCGTCGCCTTCCAGCGTCTTGATCAGCGTGTCTACCGCGGGAATGGCGCGAACCAACGCCACGCCGCCGCCAGGGACGATGCCTTCCTCGACTGCCGCGCGGGTTGCATGGAGTGCATCTTCCACGCGCGCCTTCTTCTCCTTCAGCTCGGTCTCGGTGGCCGCGCCAACCTTGATGATGGCCACGCCGCCGACCAGCTTGGCCAGCCGCTCCTGCAGCTTCTCCTTGTCGTAGTCCGAGGTGGTCTTCTCGATCTGCGCGCGAATCTCCTTCACTCGGCCTTCAATCTCGGAGGACTTGCCGCCGCCGTCCACAATGGTGGTATTGTCCTTGTCGATGGTGATGCGCTTGGCCTTGCCCAGATCCTCCAGCTTCACGCCTTCCAGCTTGATGCCCAGGTCCTCGGTGATGGCCTTGCCGCCGGTCAGAATGGCCACGTCGCCCAGGATGGCTTTACGCCTGTCGCCGAAGCCCGGAGCCTTGACCGCGGCCACGTTCAGCGTGCCGCGCAGCTTGTTCACTACGAGCGTAGCCAGAGCCTCGCCCTCCACGTCCTCGGCGATAATCAGCAGCGGCTTGCCGCCGCGCGCAACCTGCTCCAGCAGAGGCAGAAGGTCCTTCATCGCGCTGATCTTCTTCTCGTAGATCAGGATGTAGGGCTCTTCCAAAATCACTTCCAGCCGCTCGGCGTCGGTCACAAAATAGGGACTCAGATAGCCGCGGTCAAACTGCATACCGTCGACCGTCTCCAGCCCCGTGTGCATCGTCTTCGACTCTTCAATGGTGATCACGCCATCCTTGCCCACAACCTTGACCGCCTCGGCGATGATGTCGCCGATCTCCTGGTCGCCGTTGGCTGAGATCGCGCCTACCTGGGCCACGGAACTCGGGTCAACCGGCTTCGACAGTTGGCCCAGGGCGCCGCCTGTGGTCCACTTGCCTTCCTTGTCGCGTGTGCCAATGATCGTGGCCACGGCCTTTTCGATACCGCGGCGAAGAGCCATCGGGTTCGCTCCGGCAGCCACCGTCTTCACACCCTCGCGGAAGATCGACTGCGCCAGAACCGTCGCCGTCGTGGTGCCGTCGCCGGCTACGTCCGAGGTCTTGGAGGCAACTTCCTTGACGAGCTGCGCGCCGACATTCTCCATCGGGTCCTTCAGCTCGATCTCTTTAGCCACTGTTACGCCGTCCTTGGTGATGGTCGGCGATCCGAACTTCTTCTCGATGACCACGTTCCGGCCCTTGGGCCCGAGCGTCGCCTTCACGGCGTCCGCCAGCGTGTTTACGCCGCGCAGGATCGCCTGACGGGATTCCTCACCGTGCAAAATCTGCTTTGCCATTGCTGTAACTCTCCTTGTTCAGTTGTCAGCCGTCAGCCGTCAGCTTTCAGCTATCAGTTGTCTGTGATCAGTTATCAGGATGTGGAACTCAACGATCAGCGAACGCGATTTGCATCCGGCGTTCTTTGCTGAAGGCTGAAAGCTGATAGCTGTCAGCTACTTCTTCACGATGCCGAGGACTTCTTCCTCGCGCATAATCAGAAACTCCTGGCCGTCGAGCTTGATCTCGGTGCCGGAGTACTTGCCAAACAAAATCTTGTCGCCCGCCTTCACGTCCAGCGGAAAGACCTTGCCTTCGTCATTCGACTTGCCCTTGCCGACGGCGATCACTTCGCCTTCCTGGGGCTTCTCTTTGGCGCTGTCGGGGATGATGATGCCCCCGCGGATGGTTTCGCCCTCTTCCAAACGGCGGACGAGGATGCGGTCATGAAGCGGTGTAAACGAGGTTGCTGCTGCCATTGCTTCGTTTCTCCTTCACACGCGGAGAGGGTGATCCCCGCCGCGAGATTTGAGTTGGACTGATAAAAACGCTTTGGAATCTGCGGGTTGCTGCTCCAATGCACCGAGCGGCTTACCCGGACGAGCACTTCTGCCGGCACGCTGCTAGCACTCTCGCCTTCCAATTGCTAACGATAGGAGAGTTGGAGTCAATTGTCAAGAGACAATTGTTAATATATGAGCGTACTACACTCATAAAGAATGACTGTATGGGCAAATAGACAGTCCGTCTTCGTCTGCCTCGGGACAATCAATTGGCCATATCCTGTCACCTAAGCATCTTCCCTTCACCTTGACAAACACACGTTCCTTGACGCCCACTAGTCGATGTCATCATGCACGACTCCGCACGCACACCGTGGGCATTATCTCTCAGCTTTCCGCTGGCTCTTCTGCTCGCCATCGCCAGCCTTGGTGGGATCGTTTTCTCCCATGCTTATGGCGCTGAAACGCAACTTCATGCCGCGCAAACCGTTGGAAACGACATCGGGAATCTGGTGGCCGTTGTGCCCGTTCTCGTGTTCGCCACCGTTTTTGCCCTGCGCGGCTCTCTCGCAGCGCGGCTTGTCTGGATGGGAACCATCGTCTATCTGATCTACGTCTTCCTCGTGTACACATTCGGCCTCCACTTCAACGGCCTGTTCCTGGTCTACTGCGGCATTCTGGGCCTCAGCTTCTACGCCCTTGCAGGAAGTCTTCCGGCTCTGCCGATCGCGGAGATTGCCCGCCGGTTCGGTACGCGGGCTCCGGTAAAAGTAACGGCCGTTCTTCTGTTGCTGATCTCCCTGGGCACTGCTTACCATTGGCTGGCCGAGATCGTTCCAGCCCTTCTTGCGGGCCAGGCGCCGCAGACCGTGCGCGATTCCGGCAGCTTCACGGAGCCGATCGCGGTTCTAGATCTGGCCTTCGGGGCGCCGGCCTCCATGCTCGCCGCCATCCTGCTGCTGCGGCGCAAACCGCTGGGTTTCGTCTTCGCCCCGGTGCTGCTGACGTTTCTTTCCCTTAGCAGCCTGGTGCTGGTCCCGGTGGGAGTGGAAATGGATTTGCGCGGCTTCCATGCGGGTTATGCGTTGTATGTGATCGCCCTGGGGATCGCCGCGGTCAGCGCCGTTCTTCTGGCGCTCTCGTTGCACGAGAGCAAGCCGGATATGCCATCAAGGTAAAGCAATTGCCGTCCGCACGGCATCCACAGATGACCTGCTCCGCTGGAATTGCGCCTGTTATGCGAGGCCCTGAATTCCGGAGGCTCCGTGTACTGCCGAACCGGTTACAATGAATCCTATGCAACGCCGTTCTCTCTTTCGTCTCAGCATCGTCGTGGCCGTCTTAGCCCTGATCGTCAGCACGCTCGCCGCCGGCGCCCAGCAAAGCCCCGCCAAGCGCGGCCGCAAGTTCAAAATGCCTCCGTCCACCGCGCGCATCGAGGTCACCATCGTACGCGACGCGAGCGGCAAGCCCATCGAGAACGCCTCCGTCATCTTTCACGAGGTGGTGGGAAACAAAGAGACAGGCAACATGGAGCTGAAGACCAACGAGGATGGCAAGACCATCATCGACGTGCTCCCCATCGGCACTACGGCGCGCATGCAGATCATCGCCAAGGGCTTCCAGACCTTTGGAGACGACTATGTGATCGACAAGGACCAGATGGCCATTGAAATCCGCATGAAGCGCCCCGGCGAGCAGTACTCGATCTACAAGAAGCACCCTGAGGCGACCGAAGGCGGCAAGGATTCAGCCAAGCCGGCCAATCCGCCCGCGCCCGCGCCGAAAGACAAGCCAGCCACGCCGCCGGATGCGCCGCCCAGCCAGACGCAGACGAAGTGACGTGCGCCTCGGGCTGTATTGACCTTCGAATCCTCGTGGTTTTGATGGGGCATTGCCTTCGATGACCAACCAACCCCTCCTCGGCAAAACGGCGCTGGTCACCGGTGGAGCCCGGCGTGTGGGCCGGGGGATTGCGCTGGCTCTGGCCGAGGCCGGCGCGGACGTGGGCCTCACCTTCCGCAGCTCCCGCGCTGAAGCTGCCCAAACAGCGAGCGAAATCGAAAGCCTGGGCCACCGCGCGCTGGCCATCGAGTGCGATGTGCGCTCCGAGGCCTCGGTGCGCGCCGCCGTCGCCGCGGCCGTCGGCTCTTTCGGACGGCTTGATCTGGTCGTGAACAATGCCGCCGTCTTCGACTCCGCCCCGCTGGACTCGCTCACTGTCGGCCAATGGGATGCAGTCTTCGAGACCAATGCCCGCGGGCCGTTCTTGGTCTCTCGCGAAGCCCTGCCGCATCTGCGCGCCTCCCAAGGCAGAATCGTCAACATCGGCTCGCTGGGAGGCATTCATGCCTGGGCCAACCACGCGCACTACTGCGCCGCAAAGGCCGCGCTGCATTCGCTCACCCAGGCGATGGCCAAGGCCTTTGCCCCCGAGGTGACCGTCAACTGCGTCGCGCCCGGATGGATTGCGCTGGAGGCAATGGAGACTGAGCGCGTCGCTGGCCAAGCCGCGCATTTTGCGGCCAAGACCCCCATGCGGCGCAACGGCAGCGTGGACGACGTGGCCCAGGCGGTGCTCTTCTTTGCCGCAGGGCCGCACTTCATCACCGGACAGGTGCTGGCCGTCGATGGCGGCCTGGGACTGTAGAAGAAGTTATATATCATACGGCTCATTAAGAAGATCTACCCTAACAGCCTTTGGTAAAAGTCAGGTTTTGAAAGGGCACGCTTTCGCCGTGCCCTTTCAAAGCCGGTTTGAGATAGCTTCTGCTGCATTTCACTATCGGCGCAAAAACGGATTGCCGCGGCGTTCCGCGCCGATGGTGGTTGCGGGGCCATGGCCTGTGAGGACGCGGGTCTCGTCGGGCAATGCGAGCAGGCGGGTGTGGATCGAGTCGATGATCTGATCGAAGTTGCCGCCGGGCAGGTCGGTGCGGCCGATGCTGCCTTCAAAGAGCGTGTCGCCGGCGATGAGCAGCTTGAGCGGGGCAAAGTGGAAGCAGACCGAGCCTTGCGTGTGGCCGGGGGTGTGTAGCACCTGCGCGGGATAGCGGTCCAATCCCACCAGAAGGCCGTCTTCGAGGCTTGCGTCGGGCGGGGCGGTCTCCGGCGTCTCCATGCCGATCCAGCCGGCTTGCATGTCCATCATTTTCAGCAGCGGCAGATCGTTCACGTTCAGCAGGATGGGTGCGCCGGTGAGCCGCTTGAGCCGCAACGCGCCACCCACGTGGTCAATGTGGGCGTGGGTGACGAGAATCTGCTTGAGCTTGAGGCCAAGTTCGGTGAGGCGGCGATGGATGCGGCCGACCTCGTCGCCGGGATCGATGACGATGGCCTCGCCGGAGGCTTCGTCGCCGAGGATGGTGCAGTTGCAGGCCAGCGGGCCGACGGGAAAGGTTTCCAGAATCATGGTTTCATTGTAAGGCGCGCCGGAGTGGTCAGGCTTCCGAATCAAGAGTGATCGTAGCCGCCCATTCCAGTAATCTGTCTAAGACTCCAGGCCGTTCCTTACTTCCGGAAGGCAAAGCAGCCGCCTGATTCCACAATCCAATCATTGCCAGTGCAACGAGATTCGGAAACAGCAGCGGCGCCAACGGCGGCGCGCCGTAGATGGACTTCTCGAAGAGGCTGTTCGCTGGGGTGTAGTAGTTCATCTGGAGATGCAGGCCAAAACCGACGACACCGACGAGAGCTTGTAGACCGAGAACAGCGAGGCAAAGGTCCAGGTAGCGGCGCGTAACTGGCATCAGGACCGGAACGATGAGAAAGCCTGTGGCCAAGGCGCTGGAAACAACGGGAACCCACTCGGTCTTGAGGAAAAAGCCATTGGTGGCGTGGTCGGTCAGGCAGAGAACGAAGTTCCCGAAAAATCCGCCCGTGGCCAGTAGAATGACCCAGCGCGCCCACTCCATCGACCGTGCCGCGACCATGCGATTGAGGATGAGCAGAAAACCCAGTCCGGCATAAGCCAGAGGAGCGGCGAATGGTGCGGCATACGTAAGGCTACGCAGCGTTCGCTCGGCAAAAAAGCTACTTTGCAGGTGGAAAATCACTCCGGCGAGGCCGACCAGCACGGAGATCCCCCCTATCAGGAAGCCGATGTCGCGCCATGCGTCTGGGCTTCGCCAGCGGCTTTTGGCGAGATGGGCAACCAGCAATAAAAACGGCGCGCCTGCTGAAAAGTAGAGCGGGATATACTCTGCCGGATTGCGGAATTGGTTCACCGAATGGGCCAGCACAATGTCGCCGGCCAACACGGCAAGGTTGGCGGCAACAAACAACTCCAGAAGAAATTGCGCATCGAAGAGCCATGCGAGACGCGGTGAGTGAAGCATTTTCTTGAAGAAATCGAGGGAGTTATTGATGAGCGCCATGCTCCCTCCGCAATCCCTCGGCGTCGTGCTTCAACTGGACGGTCTTTTGCAGCAGCCCATAGTTACCGTGCCACTGTACAAAATCGGCGCCGCCCATGAAGGCCGCGTGCTTGCTGGTGCGGCCGTCGTAGTGCCATAGGTCGAAGTAGGTGAAGTCGATGGGGTTGGTGAAGGGCGGTCCCGTGAGCAGGCCATCCTTATGCAGACCGTCCACAATCGCTTTGGCGGCCAGTACCTTGCCGTTGGTGTTGGCGACCACCTGCTCGGCCTGCGCATAGACGCGGTCTATGAGCGCCTGCGTGTGGCACTGCGCGCAAACTTGCTTCATGCTGGTCTGTGCGCGCAGATAGTTTGGGCGCTTTTCACTGACCGGATTGGCCAGATACCAGCCGAGACGGTCGGACGGGTCGTGCGTGACCTTCAGGCCGTTGATGCCGCTCATGTGGCAGGTGGCGCAGGTGGGCACAAACATATCGCGCGTGCTCAGCGTCTTGGGATCGGCATCCAACTTGAGCAGCCGCTCCTGCGCGGCAAACATCACACCGTGCTTGGATTCGTCGTAAATCTCTATCTGCGAGTGATCGGGGCCCATGTGGCACTGACCACAAGTTGTGGGTCGGCGAGCCAGCGCCACCGAACTGGTATGCCGCGAGTGGCAACTCGTGCAGCTTCCTATCGTACCGTCATCGTTGGGCTTGCCCACCGCGTGGCACTGTTCGCAGCCGGAGATCATAGCCGCGCCACCCTCCGCATTCACAAACGGATGCGGCGGCCGTTTGGTTCCTCCCGGCTGGAACTGCTCGCTGAAAGCAACCTGCTCCGGACTTAGGCCTTTTTCGCCGTAGATGGCCGCCCAACTGGGCGCGGCATGGCGGCTGTGAAGGAACTCCTGATAGACGTTCTCATGGCAACTGCGACAGTTGCCGGCCGTGAGTTTGGTGCTGATGACAAAACCATGGTGGTCCTTCTTCTGCTGGCCCGCGGCGGCTTGATGGCAGTCCAGGCAGTTCACGCCTTTCTTGGCGTGAACGCTCATTTCGTACTCATGCACCACGGAGTACTGGAGCCGCGCGTGGCACTCGGCGCACTTGCCGTTAGCCCTCACAAAGTCAGCCGAGGGCTGGTCGGTCTCGACCTTGGGGCGGGCGCGATTGATCAGAAAAGCGCCAAGAATCAGCGTAAAGGCAATCGTGACGGCGATGAAAACAGTGCGAAAGGACATGGGATCCTCTGGAAAGCTGAACTCAGTGCGCGGCCAGGACGCAACTTAAGGGCCCATCCGAGCGTAGCGCATACTAAAGGCTTTGGGAAGCGACGTTGTCACCGCGGGGAACGTATAGCCTGGCGCGGTTTGAGCCCCAGGCTCTCCATCACTCCCAGTGCAAAGCGGGCGGAGACCGTGGCTGGGCCGCCGCCCATCTCGATGCTTACCTCGATAGCTTCGAGCAGCTCCTCGTAGGTTGCGCCGCCGGCGGCTGCCTGCTCAATGTGCCACTGCATGCAGGATTCGCAGTTCTTCACCACGGAGATTCCCACGGCGATCAGTTCTTTCTGCTTTTTGGGCAGAGCGCCGTCACAATAGGTAGCCTTTTCCATGGCCAGAAAGCCTTTGTAGACCTTCGATTTGCTGGCCAGCAACTGCGCGTGGGCGCGCTTCCTCTGGGCGGTAAGCTCTTCGAGTTTGTTCATGACGCGCAATCCCTTTCCAAAGTGAATAACAATAGCGTAACAACTATTAATCCGGCGCATTGTCTGGGCTTTTCTTGCCGAATGCGGATGGCCCCACCGCAGGTGGTTTGCGGAAGGTGATGGCGTAGAACTTGCCCTCCTTGAGCATTTCAACGTGAATATCCTCCATCTCCGGCGGCACCAAATCGATGGGCACCGTCACCGCTTCCTTGCGATCTCCGTAAAAGCTGCTGGTGTACGGGATATTCTCATAGGTGCTCTTCACATACTCTTCAGTTTCATCCTCGATCATCAGATGGCCGCCTGGCCTGGTGATGCGAATCATCTCGCGGACGGCCTTGGCGCGGTCGCTGAAAAAGTTGAAGCCGCCGCACGTAAAGACAACATCGAAGCTGGAATCGGCGAAGGGCAGGCTCTCCGCATTGCCCAGATAGAGGTCGGCGTCCATCTGCCAGCGGCGCAGGTTCTTCTGGCAGTTGCCCAGCATCTCCTGGGATAGATCGAGGCCGGAGAGCTTTGCGCTGCGGGGCAGGTACTTGAAGTTGAGGCCAGTGCCCACCGAGGTCTCCAGCACCGAATCGCCCGGTTTGACTTCGAGCAGACTCATGTAAATATCGAAATACGGGTCCAGATCCAAGCCTCTGAAGGCGCTGAAGAAGCGCTGCGTATCGTCATAAAACCCGCCGATGTTTTCATACAACTTGTTGTACTTGCCGTTGTCGCCGGTGAGGTCTTCGGGCTTTAGAAAGGTTGGGATTCCGTCGCGGATGGGAAAGTGCTCGCCCGACGAGCTGACCAGCGCCTCACGGCCCTGCTCGCTGACTACATGCAATGGAGCTCCAGTGAACGGGCTTTGCAAACGTGAGATCGTCTGCGGACGTTCGGCCCAGGTCCGCTGTTTGATCGGGCGGAAGAGCGCCCAGACGCTCAGGAACAGGGCCGCGCCAAGGCAAATCCACGAAAACGTCGCGCCGGTGAGCGGATTGGTGAGCAGCACAACGCCGCTGAAATAACGGAAGAGCTCGAATCCGCCTACAACGATGACACCCGCCCCGAAGACAAATTGAGTGGCGCGAGATTGCTGGTTCCACAACCATACGACCGTCGCCGCAAACCAGAAGATGAGGAAGGTGGATGGTCTGATCATGGAAGCTGCTCCGCCGGGCAGCGCATGAACAAGCGCGGGAATCGCCACAGCCGCCAGTGGCAGGGGAAGTGTGGAAAGAAATCCAGGCAGGCGAACGCTGACGAGCCGGTGGAAGGTGAAGGGCAGAACGCCGAGCACGGCGGCCAGCAGAGTCCAACCAAGATAATGGAGAGCCTGCTCCGGGCCGGTCAACGGGAAGTTGCGCCAGCCGAAGATCAGGCTGGGAATAAAGCCGAAAGCGAGCATCCAGAGGAATCCGCGCCGGGGCTTTTGCGTGCCCACGAACCACGCGCCCAGAATGGGGCCGGTCCACGCTCCAACGGAAGAGAGAAAAAAGCCGAGGACAAAAAGGCTGGTGATAGCCCAGGCCACAATCTGCGACCGGCGGCTGGCTTTAACGATGGTAGGCATTTTTGCGATTCTCCTTTTCTAACGCTTTTCATGAACGATGAAAGTTGAGGTTCGTGGTTTCCCACCTAGCCGCAATTACAAGAACGCGGCGAGGGTGGGGCGCCCAGTTTTGTTTCAATCGCTTAGGGCTTGTGCGGCATCGATGGCAGCAAGCTCAGCCAGTGCGGATTCGCCCCAGTCAAGGGCGGCGCGGGTCATCGCCAGACCGAGTCCCAGAGTCAACATCCAGTACGGCAGATTCGGATCCTTCGATTGGTACGCGTGAGCCATCTTCTCAATCCCCTCCAGCGTAGCCAGCATGCGCCGGTTGCGCTCGTTAAGTTCGCGGACGTGCGTCAGCGCGACGCCCGGCGCAGCCTCATGGCCAAAAAACAGTTTAAGCATGAATTCATTGCGGGGCGGATCGTTCTGGAAGGGCTGGGCGAGCCACTCGCGAAGGCAGATGCGCCCGGCATCGGTCAGCGCATACGTCTGCCGCCGCTTCCTGGGCGCGGATTCGGGTTTGCTGGGTTCGATCAGGCCTTCGGCGACCAGACGCTTTAGGGTGGGGTAGATTTGTCCGTAGCTCTCGCCCCAAAAGCTGCCGAAGTTCTCTTCGATGGCCTTGTGAAGCTCATAGCCGGAGAGATTCGGCTGGATGGAGAGCCCGCCGAGGAGGACGTAAGCTGTGCGACTGTTCTTCATATAGCTGTAAGATATATCTGTCAGATATTCTTGTCAAGAGATATCTTCAAGTATTTTTCGGGGGCTGGGGCAGACACAAAAAACGGCAGACCAAGCGGCCTGCCGTTTTCTTGCAGATCTGAGAGGCGGAAAGGGTTGCGGCCTACTTGCCAGACTTGGCCGGCGCGGAGACAGGCGCGGGCTTGGAGCTGTCCAGCACCGAACGCGAGCCGCTTCCGGCGCGCACCATGAGCACGGTCAGAGTGATCGAGGTGAGCATGAAGATGATCGCCGAGTATGTAGTAAGCCGGGTGAGTACGTTGGCCGCAGCGCGCGGGCCGAAGGCCGTCTGCGAGCCCTGGCCGCCGAAGGCGCCAGCGAGGTCGGCCGAGCGGCCTTGCTGCAAAAGCACCACGCCGATCAGAAAAAAGCATACAATCACATGCACGCCGAGAACGAAATAGAGAAGTACATTCATCTTGTAAGCTGCTTTCCAAGTCAGTCCGGCTGACCCGGACGCGAGAGATTTGGTGCGGAAGAGGGGACTTGAACCCCTATGCCTTGTGGGCGCCAGCACCTCAAGCTGGTGCGTCTGCCAATTTCGCCACCTCCGCACACAGGTGAACTCTACGAGTATAGCAAAAGTCGGGGGCGGACGGAACAACTTCCCGTTGCACAACATCTGAACCCTTCTCCTATCCCTGCCAGGATGTTTCATTCGTGTTAATATGGAGCCTCAAGGAGCCGGCAGCCCCTTACGCCCCCGCCGGACCCATCCCAATGAATCTTTATCTAATGCGCCACGCCAATGCCGGATTGTCCCGCGGGAATCCAACTCTCGACGCCAAGCGAGCCCTGATCAAAGAAGGCAAGGAGCAGTGCATTCTGATGGCGCGGCTTCTGAGCGCGCTCAAGGTGCAGGTGGACGTGATTGTCTCCAGTCCCTTGAAGCGCTCGCTGCAAACCGCGCAGCTTGTAGGCACGGAGATGGGCTACGACGCCCGGGTCGAGATCAGCGCGGCGCTCGAGCCGGACGCCGATTACGCCGACTTCCAGGAGATGCTGGCCCATTATGCCGGCTATGAGGGCGTGCTGGCCGTGGGACACAACCCCAACGTCTTCCAGTTTCTGGGACGGTTGGTCACCGGTAACGGCGCCGCCGCGATTCGCATGAGAAAAGGCTCGGTGGCCCGCGTCGATCTGGACCGCCATCCGCCACTCTTGCAGTGGCTGATCGATCCGCGTATGGCTCGCGCCATCTATGACAGCGTACAGAAGAGTTCGCGCCCGAAGACCTCGCGGAAGTAGGCGGCCTCCTTGCGCAGCGACCACAGTTCCAGTTCCGCCCCGGTCCGCCCCGGCTCGACCTCCAGATACACGCGCTTGGGATAGACCTTGACCGCTACGCGCAGCACGTCGCTGGCGCGATCCTGATTGAGCGCCACGGCCAGGCGCAGCAGCACCACCGCGCGCTGCACATGCTCGTGCTCGCCGGCGGGAATGTTGCGCAGGGCGCGGTCGCCCGGCTGCGGGCGGCTCTTGCCCAGATAGCGCGCAATGGCCGAAACCAGCGTCCGCTGCACCGGCGTGCAGCCGAAGAGCTCGGAGCTCGAAACAATGTACTGCGTGTGCCGGTGATGGCCCTGGTGGTTGATGAACTTGCCGGTGTCGCGCAGCATGGCGGCGGCGGCCAGCCAGCTTTCGTACTCGGGTGGCAACTGGTGCAGCGCATGCAGCTCACGATAAAGTTGCATCGCGTGTGCGCGCACCGGCTCCGCCTCTTGCGGATCGACCCCGTAACGCCGTGCCGTGGCCAGCACGCTCTCCCAGCGCTGGTGCTCGAACTCGCGATGGACGGCGGCGCGGGCGTCCTGCTCGGCCAGCATCTGGACCAGGATGCCATCGCGCAACCCCAGCGGAGAGTAGCGGAAGCCCACCAGCCCGAAACTCTCCAGCAGCTCGGCAAAGACCTGCGCGCCGGCCACGATGATCTCCGCCCGCCGCGGCCCGATGCCTTCGACCGCCGTACGCGCGGCGAGCGACATCGGAGCCAGCTTCGCGGCCAATTGGCGCACTGCGAGTGTGGGGGCAATACCTTCCGGCGCGGTGATGCCAGTTGTCTTAAATGCAGACTTCTTGTCTGCCTTCGCTCTGGCCTTCCCCTCCGCCGCAATCGCCTCGCTCAGCGCCGCGGCTGTGCCCGAAGTGCCGATCGCCAAAGAAACATTCTCCGGCTGAATCTTTTGGTGGGCCAGGCGCAGTTCGCGGTCGATGAACTGCCGCATCCGCGCCAGACCCTCGGCCGGCGCCGGATCGGCGTGGAGGAACTCTTCGGTCAAGCGCACCGCGCCCAGCGGCAGGCTAATGGTCTCCAAAATGTGCTTGTTCTCGGAGAGCGTAATCTCGCAGCTTCCGCCGCCCAGGTCCACCAGCAGCACACGGCCCGCCGCGCCGGATTCGGTTTGCGGCTCGGCTTCGGGTTCGGCATCGGCGATGGCCAGTCCCATCACGCCCAGGTGAATGAGCCGGCCCTCCTCCAGGCCGGAGATGATCTCCATATTCCAGCCGGTTTCGGCCTTCACCCAGGCCTGAAAGGCCAGCCCGTTGCGGGCGTCGCGCATCGCCGACGTGGCCACCACGCGAATCTGATCCGCCCCATGCAACTGCACCGCCCGCTGAAAGCGTTTGAGCGCTTCCAGCGTAACCGTCATCGCCTCCGGCGAGGCCATCCCGGTTTCGAAGACGCTTGCTCCCAGCCGCGTCACCTCGCGATCCTCGTGCAGCGTCTGCAGCTTGTGCGCCACAACCTTGGCAATCTTCAATCTGCAGGAGTTGGAACCGATATCGATGGCGGCAAAGGTGGGCATTAGGTGGAGGCTCCGTACAACGAAAATTGGCTCTGGGGCCAAGATACACGAGCAGGCCGGGTGGGCGTAGCTGGTTCAGGCGCAACCGGCAATCGCGGGCGCAACCTGGCCGTTGGTTCCGCCCCATCAGCGCGGCTGTTATCCTGTTTGCAATGGTATTCCCGCAATGACAAACGAATCGGCAACTCTGAATCGCCCGCAAGCCGCGCCATCGACGCTGGCTGTGTGGCTGCTTTTTGCGGCGATCTTTGCCGCTGTGCAGATTGGCTCCCTCTTCAACCCGCCGCTGATGGACGACGTGGACTCCTCCCACGCCCAGGCCGCGCAGCACTTCTCCGAGAGCAGCGACTGGATCACGGCCAAGGTGAACGGCATCCGCTACATCGAGAAGCCGCCGCTGCCCTACTGGATCTCCGGCGTGCTCTACAAGGTCTTCGGCCAGAATGTCTTTGCCTCGCACCTGCCCAATGCGCTGGCCATGCTGGGACTCGCCTGGCTGGCGTGGCTGTGGGCGCGGCGAGCATGGGGCCCCCGCGCCGGACTTTACGCCGGACTGGGCGTGCTGACAGCGATTGGACCGTTCCTGTTTACCCGCTTCATTATTCCCGAGGCGCAACTGAGCCTGTTTCTGCTGATTGCGCTTTACTGCCTGCTGACCGGCTTCGAGCCGGGCCGGGGAGCGCGTTTTTACTGGATGTGGGCGGTGCTGGCGTTGGCGGTGCTGACTAAAGGGCTGATTGCACCGACCTTCTTTCTCGGGGCGGCCATTCCCTACCTGATTATTTCCCGCATGTGGCGGCGCTGGCGGGCTTTGAAGCCGGTCACCGGACCGCTGCTCTTTCTGGCCATCGCCGCGCCCTGGCACATCCTTTGCGGCCTGGCCAATCCCGACCAGGGACACCCTATCGGCAACCATCCCACCTACGGCAATGTGCACGGCTTCTTTTACTTCTACTTCATCAATGAACATGTGCTGCGCTTCTTCGGCCAGCGCTATCCGCACGACTATAGCAAGCTGCCCTTTGCCGCCTACTGGCTGCTGCACCTGGTCTGGCTCTTTCCGTGGAGCCTCTTTTTGCCAGCCTTGATCGCCGTTGCATGGAAGACTCGCCGCCATTGGATGCAATACCTGCGCCACGACTCCGGCCAGACAGTGGACTTCTTCCTCAACCAGAAGATTCGCGCCGATGTGGCCGGCGACCTCTCTCATCTCAAGTTTCGCGCGCGCACCATCTGGCTGCTGAGCCTCTTCACCGCGTGGACCTTGCTCTTCTTTTCGATCTCGACGAACCAGGAGTACTACACCTTCCCAGTATGGACGCCGCTCTTCATTCTGATCGCCGGCGTAGTGGCGGGAATCGAAGAGAATCGCGGCGCGGATTGGACTTCGGCCGACAGCCCGGAGAACCGCAATTCGCTGCTCTCGACCGCATGGCTCACCGGTGCGCAGATTGTCTTCACCGTGGTGGGCGTGCTCTCCGCCGCAGTCCTGGGCTGGGGACTATGGGAGTCGCGCAATCTGCCCTTTGTCGCCGACATAGGCACCCTGCTGGCTCGTCGTGGCGTGGGGAATTACGAGCTCTCGATGTCGCACTTTTTCGACCTCACCGGTGCCTCGTTTGCCGCGCTACGCCTTCCTGCCGCCCTGGCTGCGATTGCCCTGCTGATCGGCCCGGTCGTGGGACTGGTGCTGCGCCTCAAGCGGAAGCAGATTGCCGCCACCGTCAGCGTCGCGTTGACCTCGGCCGTCTTCCTCATCGCAGCCCACATCGCCTTTGCCCGCTTCGATCCCATGCTCGGCTCCAAGCAGATGGCCGACACCATCATGGCCAAAGGCTCGCCCACGGACACCTTCATCATCTACGGCGACCAGACCTTTGCTTCATCGATTGTTTTTTATACGCACAAGTTTTTCGGCGGCAGGCCGACCCTGATGGTGCTCCACCGCTGCGGACAATTTGGCGAGGGTTCAACGCTGCTGTGGGGCTCCTGCTATCCCGACTCGCCCAACATCTTCCTCACCGAAGATCAGCTCAGCAAGATGTGGGGCACGGGCGAGCGCAAGTGGCTCTTCGCAGACAGCGACAATTACAACGATCGCTATAAAGCCGAGCAACTGCTGGCCGGGCGTCTGATCTTCGTCCAGGCTTTGGCGGGCAAGACTCTGTGGACCGACCGGCCGCTGACACAGTAGAAGCTTTCAGCTATCAGCTATCAGCTTTCAGCTTGGGAAATTGAATCCGAAAGAGGGAAATATCAATGCCGCAAGATTTTCATGATCTGACGGTTTGGCAGCGGGCTATCGACTTGACGGTCTGCGTCTACAAACTAACCCGTGGATTTCCCAAGGAAGAAGTGTACGGGTTAGTTTCGCAATTACGCAGGGCATCAGTTTCTGTGGCCAGTAACATTGCAGAAGGGCGCGGCAGGCTCAACCGGGGCGAGTTTCGCCAATTTCTCGGAATCGCATTGGGATCGGTCTTCGAGGTCAAGACACAGTAATAGTGGCTCGGAAACTGGAGATGGGAAAGCAAGCGGAACTCGACGAAGCAGCATCCCTATGCGAGGAGGTTTCCAAAATGCTCACCTCGTTGATTCACACACTGGAATCTTGAGTTAGAGGCTGAAACCTGATAGCTGATAGCTGACGGCTGTATTAGGAGTGAGCATGGACGTACTCGTCGTAGGAGCCGGATTTGCCGGCGCGGTCATCGCCGAACGGCTGGCCAGCGCCGGGCGCGAAGTGCTGGTCATCGACCGGCGCGACCACCTTGCGGGCAACGCCTACGACCATCCGGACAGCCACGGTGTGCTGGTGCATTGCTATGGTCCGCATCTCTTTCACACCAACTCCGATGCGGTCTTCGAGTACCTTTCGCGCTTTACCGAGTGGCGGCCCTACGAGCATCGCGTGCTGGCCTCGCTCGACGGCCGGCTTTATCCGCTGCCCATTAATCAGCAGACCATCAACCAGCTCTACGGCTTGAATCTCGACGAGGCCGGGGTCGAGCGCTTTCTGGCTGGCGTGCGCGAGCAGCGCAGCCCCGTGCTTACCAGCGAAGACGTTGTGCTGAATGCCGTGGGCCGCGATCTCTGCGACAAGTTCTTCCGCGGCTATACCCGCAAGCAGTGGGGACTGGAGCTGGCCGATCTTAGCTCCAGCGTGCTGGCGCGCATCCCCACGCGCACCAACCGCGACGACCGCTACTTTACCGACAAGCACCAGGCCATGCCCGCCGAGGGTTACACCCGCCTCTTTGAGCGCCTGCTCACACATCCCCGCATTCGCGTGGAAACCGGCGTGGATTTCGCCGCCGTTCGCGAAGGCCTCGGCGCGCGGCTAACGATTTTTACCGGCCGCATCGACGAGTACTTCGGCTTCCGGCTGGGCAGGCTGCCCTACCGCTCGATCCGCTTCGAGCACCAGCACCTGGCCGGCGTCGAGCAGTTCCAGCCCGCGGCCACCGTAAACTTTCCCAACGACTACGAGTACACGCGCATCACCGAGTTCAAACAGATCACCGGCCAGCGGCACACGGGAACGTCGATTGTGAAGGAGTTTCCTACCGATGAGGGCGATCCCTATTATCCGGTGCCGCGCCCGGCCAACCAGGAACTCTACCAGCGCTACCGGGAGCTGGCCGCGAGCGAGACGAATGTCGTCTTTGTGGGACGGCTGGCGCAGTATCGCTACTACAACATGGACCAGGCGGCAGCCGCCGCGCTGAAAACAGCCGCGGAGATTGTGGGCGGCTGAAGTTGCTAGGCCGATTTGCCCGGCAGGTGCATTGTGCCTCCCGGCTCCAGCTCGAAGACTCTGCCATGCCAGTGAAGCCGGTTGCTCAGGTAGCTGGCTGCCCACAGGAAAAACCCGATCAGGTCGCGCAGCGGATACAGGAAGCTCAGCAGCACCGATTCCCGGCTGCGAACCACCAGTCCGCCTACAATCATCGACTGCGCGGTCTTGAGCAGCAGCGTAAAAACCAGCAGCGCCAGGCCCAGCAGCGGACGGCCCAGCAGCACTCCGGCGATCAGCCCCAGCAATCCGAATGGCACAGAAAAGGTGAGCACCGTGCCCAGGTGGCCCATGGGGCGCGAAAAGCGCGTGCTGCGCATCCAGCTTAACTGGTGCTCAATCGACTTCCAGAATCCCGCGCGCAGAATCAGGTGTTCGACGACGAGGTCGGAGATCGCCACCGTTTCGCCGGCCTCCGCCACCAGGTGGCCCAGCATATAATCGTCCGCCGCGTAGCCGCCTATCCGCTCGAATCCGCCCATGCGCCGGAGCGTAGACTTACGCACCGCCGACGAGGGCCCCAGCGTGAAGCGCACGCCTTCCAGCATCTGCGCCACCAGCACGCCCGAGGTCATCTCGACAGACATTCCCAGCGCCTCCAGCCGCTCGCCAAAGCCGCCATCAATCGCAATCCCGCGATAGAGGCTGAAGGCTGCGCCCACTCCGGAGTTCCGGAACGGCGTCACCATCTCGCGCAGATACTCCGGCCCCACGGGAATGTCGGCGTCTGCCACCACCAGCAGATCGTGCCGCGCCGCCTCCGCCATCAGGTGCATCGAGTAGCTGCGTGCGTTCATCCAGGGCGGTTCGCCGGAGGTAAGGATTCTCACCGGAATCTGCTTGTAGCGCGCCGCCAGCTTGCGCGCAATCGCCAGGCCCGCATCATCTTCATGGCGCGCGCAAAACAGCAGCTCGTACTCCGGATAGTCGAGCTGGAAATAGCCTTCCAGGTTCTCTTCCAAATGGGCCGGCGAGCCGTGCAGCGGCTTCAGAATGCTGACCGGAGGGGTGAAGTCGAGCGCCTGCCGCCGTCTGCGCCGCCTGCCGGAGAGATATTTCCCAGTTGCGACGAAGGCCATCGTGGTAAAAATCGTGGAGGTAAGAATCCCGGCTGTACTTAGGAACAACAAGAAATATGCCACGACGACGGCTCCTTTGCCGCTTTGAAACGCGCTCTGGTTCACTCTATCGGATGAGGAACCCGGTGTCCAGCCAGGCCTTCGCCGCGGTGAGGCCTCGCAAAGCTCACGGCAGAACCTGCGGCATGACTCCTTGGCCGAATGCGCGAAGAACCAGAGCTGGCCCGGCTGGGCTCCTAAGCTTT
>Ga0181529_10002058_pt1 | contig 24768 bp, 20 predicted proteins | sample PEATcosm2014_Bin_36_FD_119763 | JGI IMG/M metagenome (GOLD analysis project Ga0181529, IMG submission 119763) | Peatland microbial communities from MTU Mesocosm Facility, Houghton, MI, USA - PEATcosm2014_Bin10_30_metaG | ecosystem: Environmental > Terrestrial > Soil > Wetlands > Peat | place... | reverse complement strand
GAAATCCGCGTGTTTTGGAGCCGCGCACCGCGGTCGCCGACCGGTACAGTGCCTGAAGCGCAGGCAGAATGGCCTGTAGTAGTAGGTACGTCCAGATCTTGCCGGTTTTCGGCCGATTTCGGCCGGGCTAAACTTTTGCGTCGCGCACCCCACCCCGTCTTCAATAAGATCGATCCCGCACATCCCATGCTAGAATAGGGCGATTTTGGGGATTCTACGACGCATATATCGCTCCCGGAGGTGCGAGAGTATGATCAGGCGTAGTGTTGTAGCCCTGGTGTTCCTACTGGCCGCGTGGGGGGGCAACGCCCAGCAAAACAAGACTGCCGATTCGACCGCCAGGAAGTCCAAGGACGATTCAACCCAGAAACACGCCAGCGAAGGAGCGCGCGAGTTGTTCTATCTCGCCGTCGCCCCGAAGGACAAGCTGCCGCCCATACCCCGAACCTCGGCGCCGGTCCCGAAGAAGAGCGCCACCGGGAATACGGCCTCGGCACAGCCCCCAGACCCGGTCTCTGCCACTCCTGCGGCCGTGCACCTGGGAATCCGTTACAACCTGCTGCTGGTGGACGCCCAGAACCACGGCGTTCCCGTCGATTCCGATCGCGTCTTCCGCAAGGGAGACCAGGTCGCCATCGAGATTGAAGCCAACCGTTCCGGATACCTTTATGTATTGGCCCGCCAGTCCAGCGGCTCCTGGCAGGCCCTGCTGCCGTCTCCGGAGATGTCCGACCAGAGCAACATCATCGATCCGGGTAGAAAGATCCGCGTGCCCGAATCCTACACCTTCGAGGTCCAGGATCCGCCCGGCTCCGAGCACCTGGTCTTGGTTTTCTCGCGCGATCCGCAGGATTTCTACGAGCTATACCAGGGCATCCAGAAGCAGAATTCCGCCCCCGCGCCGCCTCCGCCGGCCGAACGCCAGCCTTCGGGATCGCCGCAGTTCGCCGACGCGTCCCGGGTCAACAGCGCGGTGGCCAGGATGGAGAAGCAATTCGGAACCCGCGACATCGTCATCCGCAAAGTTAGCCAGCCCTTGAGCGCCGGAGAACCCACCGGATCGGTTTACGTGGTGAACTCCTCCGCCAAACCCGCTTCCAGCGTCGTCACCGAGATTGAACTGAAGCACCGCTGACATCCGCCCATATTGTGGCCCACGTACGCAACGCCACAACCAAACACCGGCATTGATTGAGGCACGCCGGCTGTCTCATGCGGGGCAGATTGGCAAATCGGGTCGAGTGACGGGGATTGCGCCCTGTCGCCCTCCCACACCACCGGACGTGCGATTTTCCGCATCCGGCGGTTGAACGCAGCGGCCTTACCGCGCCGCAAGGTCCGATGGTAGGAGAAAGCCCCGCCGACGAGAAGACGCGCAGGCTCGCGGAAGCTACGGAGTTATTGAACGATACTGTCATGATCGCCCTCGAGGCGCACGCCGCTGGGTTGAATGCGTGTGTCTCCCCGGAAAACAATCCGGGCGTAGACTTATCGTATGCTGCACATTCCGGGTAAACCGGATCGGCGGTTTATTAGGGCACTCGCCAGGACGGTCGGAGTGCTGGTAGTTCTCGGCCTGGTTTGGATCGCGGCCGCGTCTCTCCTGGTGATCCGCGCGGCCCGCGGCAGGACCTATTCCGACCCCGCAGCCATTCCGGCGCGCCATGTCGGACTAGTCCTCGGCTGCTCCCGGTTCTTGCCCGACGGCCGCCGGAACAGTTTTTTCGATAACCGGATACAGGCCGCCGCGACGCTGATTCGTGCCGGGAAGATCCGCTACCTCGTGGTCAGCGGCGACAATCACGTCCGCGGGTACGATGAACCCAAGGACATGAAGGATAGTCTGGTACAGGCCGGAGTGCCGGCCGATCATATCTACTGCGACTTCGCCGGTTTCAGGACCATGGACTCCATCGTGCGGGCGAAAGAGATTTTCAGCCAGACTGAAATTACCGTCATTTCCCAGGAATTCCACAACCAACGCGCCATCTTCATCGCGCAAAATCGCGGCGTCGATGTTATCGCATTCAACGCTCCCGAGGTCGATGCCTATTACAGTGTCAAGACCAAGTGCCGCGAATCGATCGCCCGCGCGAACATGTTACTCGATCTCTTCGTCTTTCACCGTGGGCCGAAGTTTTTGGGCGAGAAGGTCAGAATCCCGGCCTGACTTACTCCGCTCTGATGCACATTGGTCACCTGTCCGAAGAATGCACCCTCCGACCGGCCTTCGCCTCCTCACTCAGGCGGCGGGATCGATTTCGACCACTCCCGCGAAACTCGACGTTGGGGGCACCGACATGCCTTCTTCGCGGATGCCCTGAAGATGAGAGTCGATGGCCTTCTGGATTAGCCGTTCCACTTCGTCCCGCGAATCGCCGACCGAGATCGCGCCCGGAAGGTCGGGAACGCGGTTGGACAGAATCAATCTCCGACAGACTCCTGGCGTGGAATGCCAGTTCCATGCGAGAACTAAAGTCGAACTCTCTCAACTGATCCAGGGTCCAGCAGGCGTCCTCGCGCTCTGCGAGTTGAAGCACCACGCCCAAACCGTTCATCTGGCAGAGGCCCGCCTGGAACTCGCGGATTCGGGCCCACAACCGCGCCTGGTCCTCGCTATCTTCACCCGGTCCCCCCGACCGGCAGTCGGTGACACTTGGTCTTCTGCGCCATCACCGTGACGAGAGACCCACTCTTCAGATCGCTCTCATACCCAACGAGGATCGCCTGAAAGTCCGCGTCCAGTATCACGACGATCGCATTCGTAGCCAGCGAGAATGCGAGTATCTCCTCATCGGAGGCTTTACTCATAAGGGGCGCGGCGTCTCGCGGAACGCCCTGGTCCACAACCACACGAATGGCCGAACCGGTCAGGCTGCGTCGCTTTCTGCCGCGCTATCTTCGAGATTGGCCGCGGCGAAGGCGAGCGCCTGGCGAACGTCGTCCGGCTCAAGCTCGGGATAGTTCCGGAAAAGGTCGTCCCGATTCGGATAGATCGCCACAGCCTCCACCACCCGCCGCACCGTCAGCCGCATGCCGCGGATACAAGGCTGACCGTTCATCTGGTTCGGGTTCCAAGTTATGCGATCAAAGCGCTGCATCACTTCTATTCTGATACGTTTCGGCCCGCGTTTGCGCAGTCCGCGAGCATCCGGGCTGCCGATCACCCCTTTCCCCAAAATCTCACCCCAATAATCCCTTTCCTTTCTTCACCACCACGCTCCCGATTTCAGACTCCAGTCAGAGCCCCGGTGCTATAGCTGAAAGCGGAAGCACCTATGCCGCCCCCCACCCAGACCCTCGCGACCCCGCACACCGCCGCCACCTTCCCTTCCACACATAACAACCCAAAAATACAGAATGAACCAATTTCTCACCGCAAACCCATAGAAACTAGACCACTTACGCTCCCTAGAATGAACCCAACCAGCCCCTCCGCCCCCAGTCCTCCCTCGCCGCCCGCCCTCGCCACGCACCTCGCCATCCGCTACTATCAAGTTTGGCATCAACCATTTCGGTCGTCTGGACGTCTAACCCTTTTCAAGATCCCACGATGAGCCTATACCTGCGTCCGTTCCTGAGCGTGGCCGCTGTCCTGTTGCTGGCTTCCTGCAACCGGGTTTCCCCGCCTGTCACTCACGCCGCCTCCCACCCGCCGCCCGCCGATGCCGGCCCCGTCAAACGCGAGCTCCGCATCACCGGTACCATTCAAGCCGTCCACTCTTCCAAGGTGCTGGTGCCCCAGATTCAGGGAAACTACAGCAGCATGACCCTCACCCACATGATCGCCAACGGCTCTATCGTCAAGCAGAGCGACGTCATCGCCACCTTCGATCCCACCACTCAGATGGATGCCGTCCGCGATGCCACCGGCCGCTATGGCGATCTCAGCCATCAGGTCGATCAGAAACGCGCCCAGAACCGCGCCGACGCCGAGCAGCGCACTTCCACCCTCCGCCAGGCCGAAGCCGATCTCGCCAAAGCTGAAATTGAAATCCGCAAGGGCCCCATCCTCAGCCAGATTGAGAATCTCGAAAATCAGCAGAAGGCCGCCATCGCCCGCGAGCATGTCGAAAGCCTCAAGAAAGCCAATACCCTCCACGACCAGGCCGATGCCGCCGCCCTCCGCTATCTCGAGCTCCAGCGCGACCGTCAAAAGGTTGCCATGGAACGCGCCCAGACCAACCTCGACAAGATGACTCTCAAGGCCCCCCTCGCCGGCATGATCGCTCAACTGAACGTCTACCGTTCCAACTCCATGGGACACGCCCAGGAGGGCGACCAACTCTATCGCGGCCAGCCCATCGTCAGTATCTTCGACCCCACCGAGATGCAGGTCCGCTGCCAGGTGGGCGAACCCGATACCGCCGCCCTGGCGCCTAACTCCCACGGGATAGTCTACCTGGACGCCTACCCCGACGTCGCACTCCCCACCCATCTCGAATTTGCCAGCCCCGTCGCTGCCTCCGGCTGGGGCAGCCCCATCAAGACTTTTTCCGCCGTCTTCCGCATCGACAAGACCGACATCCACCTCCTGCCCGATCTCTCCGCCGCGGTCGTCATCGATCTCGCGCCCGCCGGTCCGCCCGCCACCGGAGGTTCCAAATGAGCGCGCGCTCCAAGCGTATCCGCGGTTGGGTTATCTTCTTGACCGTCCTCCTGGTGCTCGGCGGCGCGTCCGCCGGGGTCTATCGCATGCGGCAGGCCCAGGCCAGCGTCGCCTTTCCCGTCGCCCCCGCGCGCAAGGGCGAGTTCCTCGTGCTCATCCGCGCCCGCGGCGAACTCAAGGCCGCCCGCTCCGTCCAGGTCTACGCCCCCGTCGTTCCGCAGCTCCGCATCGCCTGGCTGGCTGCCTCCGGCTCTCTGATCCACCAGGGCGATCTCATGATCAAGTTCGATTCCAGCGCCTCCGAGCAGCAACTCCAGCAGAAGGACGCCGCCCTTCGCCAGGCCCAGGCCACCCTCGACCAGGCCGTCGCTCAGTCCAAGATCACCGCCGATCAGGATAAGAGCGACTTCGCCGACGCCCAGTTCAATGTCGAAAAGGCCAAACTCGAGGTCTCCAAACAGGAAATCGTCGGCGAACTCCAGGCCGCCGAAAGCCGCATCGATCTCGGCCTCTGCGAACAGAAGCTCAACGTGGCGCGGGCCACCGCCGACCTGCACGCCGCCTCCGACCGCTCCCGCATCGGCTCCCTCACCCGCGTCCGCGACTACAACCAGAACGACGTTGACATCACCAAACAGCGCATCTCCCAAATGGAAATCAAGGCGCCCATCACCGGGTTCGTCGGCTTCTCCATGAACTACTCCCAGGGATGGATGAACGCCAAGCCGTTCAAAGTCGGCGACAACGTCTGGGCCGGCATGAGCCTGGCTGAAATCCCCGATCTCGGTACCCTCCAGATGGAAGGCAAAATCGAGGAGATCGACCGCGGCCGCATCTTTGTCAACCAGGACGTTCGCGTCCACATCGATTCCCTCCCCGAACTCTCCATTGCCGCCAAAATCGGGCAGATCTCGCCCCTCGCCGAGGCCACCGGCAACGAATACCCGCCCACCCGCAGCTTCAAAGCCTGGGCCCCCATTTCACATCCCGATCCGCGCCTCCGCACCGGCATGAATAGCGGCATGGACATCATCATCCAGCGCATTCCCAACGCCATTAGCATCCCCGCCAAAGCGCTCTTCACGCATGACGGCAAGCCCGTGGTCTTTGTCGCCGATGGCGCCCACTACCGCACCGTCGAGGTGCAACTGCTGGCCCGCAATCCCGATGAAGTCGCCGTGTCCGGCATTCCTCCCGGGGCCATGGTCACCCTGGTCGATGTCGAGAAGAAGGAGAACAAGCGGTGAAGCTCCGCGTCTTCGTCCTGTCCATCGTGCTTGTCGTTGTCGGCGCCGCCGCCTGGACCACCGTGAAGCTCGTCCGCGCCGCCACCGCGTCTACCCTCGCCGAAACCCCCACCACTCGCGTCAAACGCGGTAAGGTCGTCATCTCCGTGGCCGCCCGCGGCGAACTCCAGGGCGGCAACTCGGAAATGCTGGTCGCGCCCATGACCGGCAGCGATAGCATGGCCATCACTTTCCTCCGCGAACCCGGCGAGCTGGTGCAAGCCGGCGATACCGTGGTTCAATTCGATACCACTCAGCCGGAGTACAATCTTCGCGAAGCCGAGGCCGACCTCGCCGAGGCCGAACAGCAGGTCATTCAAGCTAAGGCTACCGCCGCGGCTACCGACGTCGAGAGCGCCTACACCCTGGCTTCCACTGCGTCCGATGTCAAGCTCGCCGAACTCGAGGTGCGCAAGAATCCCATCCTTCCCAACATCAATGCCCGCCAGAACCTCATCGCCCTCGAGCAGGCCCAGAACCGCCGCCGCCAGGCCGAACAGGACATCAAGAATAAGAAGGCTACCTCCGCCGCCGCCGTCGCCATCCAGGATGCCGCTTACAATAAGGCTAAAGTAACTGCCGAGACATCCCGAAAAGTCATCGAGAGCATGACCTTACGTTGTAAGAGCTCCGGCTACGTCAACATCCAGAACAATACTTCCAACCTGATGATGATTTATACCGGGATGCAGCTCCAGGCGTTCCAACTCGGCGATACCGCCCGTCCCGGCCTCGCCGTGGCGCAGATTCCCGACTTGAAGTCCTGGGAGGTCAGCGCCCAGATCGGCGAACTCGACCGCGGCCACCTCAGTACCGGACAGCCCGTTTCCGTCAGTGTCGTCGCCCTGCCCGGTAAGTCCTTCCCCGGTCATATCAAGAATATCGGCGGCACCGCCGGCACGCCCTGGGACCGCCATTTCGAGTGCCGCATCGGCCTCGACCGCCCCGCCCCCGAGTTGCGCCCCGGCGAGACATCCAACATGGTGATCACCGTCGAGACCCTGGAAGGCGTCACTTGGGTCCCCTCTCAGGCGCTCTTCGAAAGCGACAGCCGCAAGTTCGTCTACATGCGCACTCCCAAAGGATTCCTGCCCCACGACGTCACCCTCGTGCGCAGCAGCGAAAGCCAGGCCGTCATCACTGGCATCGACGAAGGCGCCGTAGTCGCCATGTCCAATCCCGATCAGCAGAATAAGCCCGCCGGCAATAACGGGGGGGCCATGAAGGCTTTGCAGAAATGATCTTTCGCCTCTCCGATATCACCCAGGCCCTCTCCAATTTGCGGGCCCAGAAGACGCGTACCATGCTCACCGCTCTGGGCATCGTTTTCGGCGTAGGATCCGTCATCGGCATGCTGGCCATCGGCTCCGGAGCCAAGGAGGAGTCCCTCCGCTTCATCGAGCAACTCGGCGTTCGCAACGTCCTCATCGATTCGCGCCCTACCACCAGCCAGGAAGAGCTTCAGCAGCGCCGCCGCTCTTCTCCCGGCCTCTCCCGCCGCGATGTCCGCATTCTCAAGGCCAATGTCGAAGCCCTCGAAACCCTCTCCGCCCGCCGCACCCTCCATCCCTCGCGCGTGCTTCCCAAACCGGCCCGCGACATTCCCGAACTCTACGGCGTCAATCCTTCTTATAGCGCCATCCACAGCCTGCACCTCGCCGAAGGCAAGTTCTTCGACGAATCCGACGACGCCTCCAGCGCCACCGTCTGCGTCCTGGGCGAGGGCGCCAAGGTCAACCTTCTCGGTTACGGCGCCGCCCTCGGCAAATTCGTCAAGGTGAACGATACCTGGCTGGAAGTCGTCGGCGTCCTCTCGGAGCAGCTTATGGCCGGCTCCACCAACACCGGCGCCTCCATGCAGGATCTCAATAACATCGTCTACATCCCGCTCAATACTTTCGAGTATCGCTTCTACGACGAGAGCAGCGAGATGAAAGACGATCTCGACGGCATCGAGATCCGCCTCAAGGCCGACGCCGATTCTATCGAAGTCGCCAAAGTAGTCACTGCGATCCTGAACAACACCCATCACAACACTCAGGATTTCAGCGTCACCATTCCCGCCGCCCTGCTGGCGCAACAGCAGCGCACCCAGACTATCTTTACTTATGTGATGGTGGCCATCGCCGCCATCTCGCTTCTGGTCGGCGGCATCGGCATCATGAATATCGTGCTGGCGACCGTCCTCGAGCGCACCCGCGAAATCGGCATCCGCCGGTCTATCGGCGCGCGCCGCTTCGACATCGTCCGCCAGTTCCTCACCGAGAGCGTCCTCATCTCCGTGGGAGGCGGCCTCCTCGGCATCGCTTTCGGATTCTTCCTGGCCTGGCTGATCGCGCGCACCGCCGAATGGAAGACCATCGTCACCTCCGCCTCCGTGGTCATCGCCTTTAGCGTTTCGGTCGCCGTGGGCGTGATTTTCGGTATCTATCCCGCCATGAAAGCGTCCCGCATCAACCCCATCGATGCGCTTCGCTACGAGTAGGTTCGACGTTGTGGCGGCACGCACGAGTGCGTACGCCACGACTTCCGGCATTTCGACCCGTGAGATGAACGCGTCAATCCTCCGGGCCTGCATCCCGCGCCTACTCGACCGCGCGCGCCCCGCGGCTACTTCCACGCCTGGAACAAGTTGCTGTAGCCGTCCGTCCATACGCGCCTAACCCGCTGCGGCCTCTCCGCATCGCCGTAGGCGTTCGAGTCCGTCACTACAGCCCAGTCCGCCGATAGCGTCTGCCGCTCCGCGTCGCCCACACTGTGGATCCGCACCACCCGCTTATGCGCCGCCGCGGCCAGCGCCTCCACTACCGGGTTCAAGTCCAGATACCGGTTGGTCAAATGGATCGCCAACGGGCAGCCCGGCCGCAGCCGCGCGAAATACAGCGCGAAGGCCTCCTGCGTCAACAGGTGAACCGGGATGGCGTCGTCGGAGAACGCGTCCAATACGATCGCGTCGAAACTCGCCAGCGGCTCCCGCTCCAATCCCAGCCGGCCGTCGTCCTCGATCACGTCCGTAGACGCTTTCGAGTCGCCCAGGAAGTGGAAGTACTCCGAGGCCGCCCGAATTACCGCCGGATTGATTTCGTAGAACCGGAACGAATCGCCGCTCCGCCCATAAGTCGCAAGCGTCCCCGCCCCCAGCCCGATGAAGGCGATCCGCCGGTTCGGCGCCGGCGACGCTTCCAGCACAATGCCGGCCCCCGATTGTTCCCCGTAGTAAGTCGTCGGCATCCGCCGCAGCGCCGGCGATAGGAATTCCAGGCCATGCACCGTCCTGCCGTTGTACAGCGTGCGCACTGCCCGCTCTCCCTCGCCGCTGTCGGCAATCTGCATCGCCCCGTAGAAATTCCGCTCGCGCACCACGCTATTCTTTCCGCTGGAATAGGTCGAAGCCACCGCAAACGCTCCCACCGAGACCACCGCCAGGCGGATCAACCGTTTCGCCGACGTGATTCCGTATAACAGCATCAGCGCCAGGAATACCGTACCCACAATGCCGATCGGCAGTTCCAGGAAGGTCGGGAACAGGTTGGGCGCGGCCACTCCCACAAACACGCCTCCCAGCGCGCCGCCGGCCGCCACCGTCAGATAGAAGAACGCCAGCCCCTGCCGCGGCGCCGGTTTCAGGCGGGCCAATTCGCCGTGGCAGAACATGCAGCAGACGAACAGCCCCGCCAACAATATCGGGAAGTCCAGCCGCAGGTCTCCTCCCGCTCCCGCCAGTCCGATGCGCGAGCCCATCGCGATCCAAGCCACCGGCAGAAGCCAGCGGAACCACAGCGGCCGGTACCAGCCCTCCCATTCGAAACACAGAATGAAAGTGAGCAGATAGAGCCCTAGCGGAACGACCCAAAGGAACGGGATAGCGGCCACTTCCTGGCTAAGGTAATTGGCCGTCGCCAGCCACAAAATGGACGGACCCGCAGCCAGCGCGATCCACAACAGCGGACGGCTCCCGGTGTCCCGCGCGCCTGTCGCATCCGGCTCGCCGCCGCGCCACGAGCGGTTGGCGATTGCCCCCAACATCAGCAACACGGCCACCACCAGGTAGCCGCCCGACCACCACCGCAGTTGCTCGCTCACCGCCAACGCCGGCTCGACAATCACCGGGTACGCCAGCAACGCCACCAGGCTGGCGGCATTCGACAACGCGAACAGCCGATAAGGGAAGCGCGCCGTTTCGGTCCCCGCGTACCACGTTTGCACCAGCGGGCCGGTGGTCGAGAGCACGAAGAACGGCAAGCCCGCCGAGGTAGCCAGCAGCAGCAGAATATCGAGCGTAGGATGGCCGGTCGCCGCCCTCGGTAGCGCGCCGAGCGGCAGCACCGCCAGGCTGGCCACCACCAGCGCCACATGGACCACGGTGCTCACCCTGGCGCCCAGGTAGCGGGTGATCCAGAACGAGTAAAGGTATCCCAGCAGCAGCGCCACCTGGAAGAACAGCATGCAGGCGACCCACACGCCGGCCGTTCCGCCAAACCGCGGGAGAATGGCTTTCGCCATGATGGGCTGCACCACGAATAGCAACGCGGAACTGCAACCGATGGTTAGGGCGTAGGGAAGCTGCCGGATGTTGAGACGATGCAATCCATAACTATAAGGCGGTTAGATCGGAAAGACAAACTTCCGGCGTTTACGGCAGGTTCGCCTCCACCGCCAGATCGCGGCGCAAATAGAACCGCTCGCCGTACTGTTCCGTCAGCAGCCGGTAGTGCGAATGGATATACGCGCCGATTGCCGGTATGGTCTCAAAACCGTACACGCTCCGGTCGTTCATAAAGCAACACGAAACGTCCAGCGCATCCACGATCAGCTCGGCCGGCCGTTGGCGCAGATCGCGCAGAAAGCGCGCGCGATACGCGTCGGCGACTTGCTTTCCATGCAGGAAAAAATGGCCCATATTGGTGTCTCGCCCGGCCGGGGCACGGCCAGCATCCAGATAGTTCTCCGGCCTCCAGCCCCAAATCAAAAGGGTGCTGCCCGGGCGCGTCAGACTTCGCATTAGACGGCCCTCGGGTTTCGCCATCCGGAATTGGGCGGAATAGAAGTTGGACGGCAGCTCCTCAATGGAAACCCACGCGCTGCCCACCACCAGGGTCGCAAAGACCAGCGTGAAGGAGAAGCGCGTGCACGGCCGTAGTTGCCGGACGATTGGGCCGACGCGCAGGCTCGCGGCGCCAGCTCGTGAACGGTCGGTCGAATGGCGCATGAGCAACCATCCCATCGCCGTCGAGAGCGGAATCACCAACAACAGCAGGTAGTGAGGAAAGGCGTTGCGCGGAGCGCTCTGCGCGGCCAGCGCACCCAGCAGGGCGGCTCCGGCCACCGCGCCAAACCACCCCAGGCGGACGCCCGCAGCTTGCCACGTCAGCACCAGGAACGCCACGGCCGCGGCGGCCGCCAGGAAGCCAAGCGTGTGCCAGTAAGTGTGGCCGGCCGAACCGTCCGCCTGCTGGAAACAGAAGAGCGCCTGAATGACGGCGGCGCTCGCCGCGCCGAGTTCAACCAGCAACACGCACTGCCGCAAGATCGCCGATCCTCTTCGCTGCTTCCTGCGCAGTGTCAGCCAGAGCGATGCCACCAGCAGCGCCAGGAATACCGCGATCAGGGCACGGATCTCCCTTGTATCCGCGATGAAGGCCGACAGTCGGCCGATTTCCGAAGAAAAGGCGGTCTTGTCTCTCGTGTAAGCCCAGTTGGCCACGAGGTAGGCATTCCAAAAGTCTCCCCATACGCCGGCTGCCGCGCAGACCCCCGCGTTCAGTATCGGCAACGGCGCGAACCCGGCTGCCAGGAACAGTAACGGCCGCCAGAAACGGCCGGAACAGCCACTCCGGTAAACGCAAACTATAGCCACCAAGGTAACCGCGCCGACGATCGGGACGGCCTGCATCTTAGCGAAGAAGGACGCTGCAACCAATGCGCCCAATCCGGCCAGCGGCCGCGCGTAGCTACGCGGATCGCGTATGGTGCGCGCGGCGGCATACACGGCCAGTGCGATGAGCGGAAGCGAAACGTGTTCCGAGCTGTAGTGTACGAAATCCGGGTTCGTGACAAATCCAAAGAAGCCCACTAGCGGCAGGATGGCGATCCGCGCAAGCCCATCCTCGCCCATCAGCCGGAATGCCTGGTACAGGAAATAGATGCTGAAAAAGATGAGAGCCACTCCAACGATCCGGCTGGATGCATAGTCCGGCGAAAAGCCCGCTAACGCGGGTAACAAAAGCGGATAAATATTGAGAGGCCCGCTGGTGTTGCAATCGACAGCTCGAAAATAAACCGGATCGAGAGTAAGCTTGGTTGCCGACGCCGTGAACTGGGCTTCATCGGGGTTGGAGTCGCCGCCAAGTAACAGAGGATAGCGGCACACTAGCAGGCACAATAAGATGCTGAAGAACAGCAATCGTCGCGATCGGAAAACTCGGGCGAGCCGGCCGTCCCAGACGAAAACGCCGCGCGCCCCGTAGTGATCCAGGAGAGCCAGCGCCACCGGTATTAGAAACGCTACGAAGCACACCCGTCCCCAGTTCTCCGCCGCCGCTTCACGGGTAGGGAACTGCCCGAGAAACGCGGCGTATAAGGGCCACAGGATTGTGTGCAGAGTACCGGGCGCATCGAGCGGCTGCAACTGGAAATGCGCGGTTCTGTAAACGCAAAACGCCACCGCCGTTGCGCCCAACAATCCAAGAACCGCACGCCGCGGCACTCCTTGTGTCCATAAGGATCGTTTCCCCATGCGGTTATGAACTCACTATTTGAACACAACGGGGTATCCGGGGTCCGCTGGCTGAACCCGCCCGGAAGATTGGTTTTCTCGCGGCCTCGCCGTGCTATACGGTGAATAGCGCTCATGCCCGCTCGCCGTTGCGCCGGCCCAACACAACAGGTACCGGGGCAGCGTGAGACCTAGGTCTTCGACCGCGTGACGATGTTCGGTTGCCGGCCACCACTCCCTTACGTTCGTGGCTCGGGTCGGAGCCGTGAGCGTCAGCGAGGGGTTTCGTAATCGCACCAATCTCGCGGTCACGCCACTAGCTGCCGCCGCCCGTGGTGTTAGCCTGGGTCAAACTGCTGTTTGCGGTGGACCAGATGCCTTTTGTGGCGCCGCCGACAGCTCGGATGAGTCCAATGAAGGCGAGGGTCAGCCAGACGAGGAGAATGGCGTACTCCACGATGCTCTGGCCACGCTCCCGGCGCTGCAATGGCTCGGGCAATGCCTCGGGCGATTGCTCGACGGGCTCGTCAGGTTTGCTGCCGGCGTCCCGCCACCAGGTCAATAGGAATCGATACAATCGTTCTCCCCGCTTCCCCAGTTCAAATATTAGGAAGTGTGGCCGGGTAGTATCAAGATGACCAAAGTTAGGGGGTGGATGCTACCGGGGTGGATACTGCCGTTCCGGATTTTGGGCGCTTCCCGGCAAGGCGGAACAGTACCGGCGCCACCCCCAGCGCGGCAATGGCCAACCAACTCAGCCAGCGGCACAGGCGGAGTTCCCATCCGCCGTCGTAATCCAGCACCACCTCGCAGGGGCCGTTGCAACCCGGGCGCAGCCACATCAAACCCAGTCCGTCTTTGAATATCTTTTGCGATCTTCCACCGACCGTGGCGTGCCAGCCGGGGTGGTAAGTCTCCTGTATGCTCAGGACGTTTCCGGGGGCGGCGATAGTACGAATGCGGACGCGGTTGCGGCCCTCCCAGTCGAATGAAGTGCCGGGTAGCGATGGGTCGTCCAGCCCGGCGACGTACTTTTCGACGTCCTTCGTGTCGTCCGGCCCCTTGGGGATACGGCGAACGATGGCGCTCGCGGGCACTATGTGCGCCAGAGCGACCTCGCGCACCGGAACGCGGTAGATGGTGACCCCGCCGCAGGTCCACAGCGCGGGCATGACGGCGTCGAGCCTTTCGGCTTTCATAAAGGCATGCCAGAATTCCGTACTGTCCTTACGGCCGGCGGCGGCCGCACCCACACCGTACGCTTTGAGCCACGTCAGCGTGTCCCTTAGTTCCTTCTGCGGATCGGCGTTGCCGAACGCAATGGCGGTATCGGCCCGCTGCTGCACCTGGTTGACGGCCATGGTAAAGGATTCGCCGGTGAACTGCTGGATTTCGGTGAAGTTGTTGGTCCATTGCGCGATCGACCCGGGCATGAAGAAACGAAGGTTGGGGTAGTTCCGCTGCGCCCAGTTGGCGGCACGGGCCTCCACGGTTTCGTCGATGCCAATGGGAAAAGTGAACTTCTTTTCGGACCGATGGTAATCGTGTATCTGTTCGGCTGCCAGGGCCAGCAGCAGGAACGCCGCCGCATACCGCACGCGCGTGGGGATGCGTTTGCACAACGGGCCCAGGGCGAACACCGCCACCAGGCACACGGCCAGCTCCATCTCGAATTTGTAACGGTTCGGCTGCGGCAGGAAGTGGTCCTGCAGCCATTTCTGGGCCAGCGGAATGCTGCTCATCACCCACGCCAACAGGGCGAAGAACCGAAAGCGCCAGTCGGAAGTCCAGCGCGGCAGGTACTGCCACAGAATCGCGCATCCCAGCAGAGTGAAGGCGAGAGCCGTGAAGGAGCCGATGGTCCAGCCTTCATCCGTGGCGGCATTGGCCTCGCGAATGGCGGACATGAGCGACGGAGAGAGGAACGGCGCGGCGATGGCCCATCCCCAGGCGCCCAGGCCCACCGTGAGGAGCAGGTTCCGCTTCCAGTTTTCCGTCTGCAGGCAGCACAGCAGGCACACCGCCGCAAGCACCACCATCACCGGTCCGAAGGCGCTGGACAATGCGGCGCCACCGATACATGCCGCCGTGGCCGCGTAGTAAATGGGCCGCCGGGTTTGGATGGAGCGCGCCAGGAAAAGAATCGCCAGCGGCAGCAGCGTCAAAGCCGCCACGTGCGGCGTGTCGTCCCAGACCACCGTGCCGAAAAGACGGCGGGAGTCCCAAAAGTTCTTCCAGGCGAAGTCCCCGTCGGGAACCAGGATGTGCGTGACCGAAGTCAGCGAATAGACCAGAGCGGCGGTGAAACTGGTGCCGGGAGCACGCGTCAGCCGCCAGGCCGCCAGGAACAGCGTCAAGGGGCCGAGGATGTAGCAGAGGCCGGTGACGCTCTGAAACCCAACGCCCGCCGAAACGCCGCGCAGGGCGGCGATGGCCGCGGCCAATCCAGGAACCATCGGAGGATAGGTGTATTCGAAAGGAACGCCCATCTCCCAAAACGGCCACCAGGTGGCATGAAACCAACTGCCGCCGGCGTGAGCCGCCAGGGCCGTCCAGAAGCCGTGCATCGACCCCATCTGATGCGACGATGTGACAAACGTTTCGTGGACGATATAGCCGTTGATCCACACCAGAATCAAGGCATACAAGCACGCTCGCACAGCCTCGCCGCGCGAAGTCTTGTCCAATCCGGATGGCAGCATAATATAGTTATGTCGGAGCTGCGGCGGAGCCGCTAAGTATTCAGTTTACAATTATTGCCCGCGGGTCAAGGCGCCGGATTACATTACCATTCCAACTTATATTCGCCTAGGATCTTCGATCCGCTCTCCGCGGGCAGATCGGTGTAATACACGGGGCCGGCGGGCGTGAGCGCGAAGTTCGCCTTCGCGAGTGCGTAGAACCCGGTACTCGGATTCAGCAGCCACACGATGCGGCCGCCGGCGGGAAGCGCGACGCTCAGTGGCGCCTCGCCTTGCACCCGCCGCTGCAGATTGGCGCCCTTCCAGATGGCGATCTCGGGCGGGGCACCGGCGCGGATCTTCTGGCGATCGAGCACTGCGGCCGGGACCTCGCGCATGTAGTAACAGGCTTTGCGCCAGCTCACCAGGCCATGCTCCCAGATCAATATGGTTTTTCCGGGGCGCTCGGCGGACAAGCGGATCGCCTGGCGCAGCGAGTGATCGTCTACCGCCAAGGTGTTTTTGATGTGGTTCAGCGAGGTGAGCGCCAGGCCGCTATTCAAATCCTCAAGCACGCGATCGCCAAACGCCGCCAGGCCTGAAGTGCCGCTCCCCTTGTAATACCAGTTGTTCTGAAACAGGCCGAACTGCACGACGACCATGGGCGCCAGCAGGAACGCCAGGGCGGCCAGGCGCGGCAGGTAACCCGCGTTGGGAACCCGCGCGAACTTCAGCAGCAGACCGCAACCGAGCGCGATGGCGGGGACCCAGATCACCACCGTAGTGGTGTCGCGGAATTCGATGAACCAATACATCACCAGGCTGGCCACCACCAGCGTTACGGTTTCCCAGCGCGAAACCCGGGCGCTCCAGTTCTCCAGGGCGCGGTTGAAAAGGTGTCCGCCGAAAAGTGCGATGGGCGGCGCCATGGCGAGCGATTGCCCCGGATCTTCCAAATGCACCAGGATGGCGAAGAGAAACGGCGGCAGCAGCCACAGTCCCAGAAAGGCCAGCTTGTCGCGGCCCGCGGCCCAGCCTTCTTTGCGCTTCCAGGCCAGCACGGCCGGCAGGGTCCAACTCAAAAGACCGCAGCCGGTCCATGCGACGAGCCTCCAGAAAGTGGTCTGCCACCTCACCGGAACCGCGCCGAAGAGGCCGGAGCTGACCGAAGCCTGGTCGGCAATGTAATCCAGGTTGGCCTTCAGGTAGGTCACCGGGCCGCCGGAGGCGAACATCGCCGGCAGAAGCCAGAGCAGAACCACCGCCGTCATGGCGGCCAGCGCGCCGGCCCATTCCCGCCGGGAGACCTTGGCGCGCCAGGCGGAGACCGCCCAAAGGGGGAACAGCAGCGGCCCGATTTCAGGGCGCACGCCAGCCGAGAGGCCCAGCACGATAGCGCTCCACAGGACCCACTTCCGTTCGCCGCCCCACGCGCGCCAGCACGTCCACGCCACCGCCACCGATGCCACGGCCAGTTGCACGCGCAACGCCGAGGCGATTCCCGAATGCCAGAATACCGGATGAAATACCAGCAGGCAGGCGGCAAAAAACCCGGCCAGCCCGCCGAAGAAGCGATGGCCGAATTGCGACAGAAGAAGCAGCGCGGCGATACTGCCGGCCAATGCCAGAAACAGCAGGATGCTCTCCACGCGCTGAAAGCGCAGCCAATGGAGCATGCGCATTTCGAAGACGAACACCGGATAGCCGGGCGGCTGTGGCTGGCTCATGCGGACGTCGAAGTGGCCCACGGAGTAAGCCAGGTTGACATCGTCGAAGGTGAAGAGCTGGCCGGGCGCCTGGGGATAGCGTGTGGCCAAGACGACGATTCCGAAGAGCAACAGGGCAAACCAGGGCCGGCTGAGGAGATTCACGCACCCCATGATAATCCACGGCGCCGGGCGGGGGCGGCGGGGTGGCGCGCGGGCAGTGGGCGAGAGGGCAATGGCGCGCGCGGGGCGGCGGGCAACTGTCCGAAAGATAGATGGCGGAGGAGGGTGAAGCGAATTAGATTGAAGGCGTTGTCCGGCAACCGCGGCGTCGTGGTATTCACCCGGAGCCGCAAGCCGTCGGACAGTACTTAAATCCGCTCCTGGATGCGGCCGACGAACTCCTCAATGGGCAGGATTTCCTACCCGCGCCGGCCGCCTTTTTTTTGGGGGGCCGGACAACTGCAAACTGCCGGGGTATCGGAATCCGGCTTCCGCCGCCCGTAGCGAAGGGGAAGCCGCTCGCTCCAACAGGGTCGAAAACACACCCGCCGGCAACCGCTCCCTGACGGTCACGGCTCGGACGCGCATCGGAGCCGCAACCGTGAGAAGCCGTGAGATAATTGGCGCGCCGACGTGGCGCGCGCACTCATGCGTGCCGCGTCGCCACTCGTGGCGATGCCCGGCGAAGAACCTCTGAATCTACGGGTGTTTGCCGAGCATCCCGATAAGTCGGGATGCGGCGCGCATGAGTGCGCACTCGACGAACTGCGGTCTCGCCCTTGTGCGGGGGATTCTTTCACAGCTTCCGAGGGAGCGATCGGCATTGCCGGGCGGAGGCCCGACGTCCCGCAGACTCGGATTTTCAAGTGTTTTCGCGGGATGTCGGCCCAGGGCCAACAGGCTACAGTCTGGCGCCGGACGATCCGCGCAGTTGGCGGCTCCAGGCCCGTTCAACGGCGCGCCGTGACGGCCGCCATGTACAATTGACAAAGCAGCACGAGATGTTCGCGCAGCTTGCGGACCCTCACCCGAGACGCTCCCGTCTCCAGCACGGAACGCGTGGCGCCCGCCATGGCTGCAAACATCATTTCGATGGCGAATCTATCCGGCGGCGTGGCCGTATCGGGCGCTGTCCGCAGCATCGCCTCCAGAGCCTTCCGCGACCGCTGGGCCACCCGTTTGATCAGCGCGGGCCCGCCCACATCCGCCGCGATCCGGTAGAGCGCCATCGAAATGTCGGGGCGCTCCATCTTGGCATCTACGAACGCTTCGGCCACCTCTCTAGTCATTTCGCGCAGCGGCTTGTGGCGCGCTTGCTCGCAGGCCGTCTCCACCGCCGCCGCCACCTTGTCGAGATGGTTTTCCAGCACGGCAAACAGTAGCGACTGCTTATTGGGGTAGTACTGGTATAGCGTTCCGACGGATACGCCGGCGCGCTCGGCGACGCGGGTGGTGGTAAGACGGTCCGCGCCGTCGCTGAGCAAAACCTGAATAGTCGCTTCGGAAATCGCCTCCACCGTGACGGCCGCCCTCGCCTGAACCGGCGTCTTTCTTGGCTCAAACGCCGGTTGCGCGTCAGCGGACATATGCGAATTCCAAACCTGAAGGAAACTTCATATAATCATTGTAGAGGAAACGGACCCAGAGAGGAACAAGCATGCAAAACACAACCAAGAAAACCGCGCTCGTCACGGGAGCGAACAAGGGCATCGGATTTGAAATTGCCCGCCAGGTCGCCGCGTCCGGCTGCACCGTCCTGCTCGGTGCGCGCAACCGGGCGCTGGGGGAAGAAGCGGCGGCAAAACTCGTGGCGGAGGGCCTTGATGTACGCTACATCGCCATCGATCTCACCGTGCCTGCGACGATCGCCGCCGCCGCCGATCGCATCGCCGCCGATTTCGGGCGTCTCGATATTCTGGTGAACAATGCCGGCATCGTCACCCAGGGCGACGGCCCGCCCACGGCCTGCAGTCTGGACGCGATTGAAAAAACGCTGCGGGTGAACTTCCTGGGCAGCGTCGCGGTGACTCAGGCCATGCTTCCCCTATTGCGCAAAGCGCCGTCCGCGCGCATTGTCAATGTCTCCAGCGGCCTTGGCTCGCTCACGCTGAACGGCGATCCCGCATGGCCTTACGCCGCCCATAAGTATCTGGGCTACAGCGCCTCCAAGGCGGCCCTCAATATGCTCACCGTGCAACTCGCCTACGAACTCCGCGGCACCGCCATCAAGGTCAATTCGGCCGATCCCGGCTATACCGCCACCGACCTGAACGGCCATAGCGGAACACAGACGATTCCCGAAGGGGCCGCCGAAGCCATCCGCCTGGCGCTGCTGCCCGACGACGGTCCAACCGGCACCTACTCCAACAGGGAAGCCGTGGTTCCCTGGTAAAGGCGGCCGCGCGTCAGGTTGAACGGAGGGCCGCATCGGCGTCGCGGAGGAATTGCCGTCGCAGGAAGTCGCCATCCTGAAGCGGCGTCTGTTGGAACAGGTCCCAGAAACGGACTCCGGCCTGCGAACTTCCGACGCGGGCAGAAGGAGTTCTTTGGGAACGGGGCGGCTGGCTTTCAGACGAAAGCGCGGACCCACCGTACAGCGGCGTTGTCAACCGGCTAGACGCCGCTTCGCCGCTAAGGCGGGACGCGTCAGGCGACGCGAAGGGGGACGTCACGGGAGTGAGCCGCCCGGCCGAACGTAACGGCGCATTCTCCGAGTGGGGGGACGATTCACCCGCTGGGTCTGGAAGGTAAGCGCTACTGCGGCGGGAAGGACTTATCCACGATTGCCGGCGCCAGGGGAATTCGAGACGGAAACCGGCCCGGATTCGTCATCGAAAGGGGTCGATAATGGTAAGGCCCTCCACCACTTGTCCATGATTCAGGTCTTCGGTATAGAGCCGGTCGCAGCCCAGAGTCCGCGCCGCCGCGACGATCGCGCTGTCCCAGAAAGAAAACCCATGCGCTTTGCGAATCTGCAACGCCAAGTTCAGAACAGGCATCGTCATGTCCTGAATGCGAAATCGGCACCAGGACCCGATCAGGCTGGCGGCGAACTCATGGGGAATGGCGTCGGCGCGACTGCTCCGCGTCGCCTGAACATAGAACTCCTGCAGAACCTGAATGGACAGCGCACCCGAATCTTCGTCCAGTAGCGAGATGGCACGTTCCCGCTTGAGGGATTCGTCCGGATTCCGGCTGATGGAATACAGCAAAACGTTGGTATCGAGAAAATGGAGCACTATTGCGATCACCGCCGGGAGTGTAAGTCTTCGCGAGAGAGCCTGTCAGACGCACTGAAGGCTACGATCCGACTTCTGATCTCCCGCTCCTGGCGCTTCAGGCGTTCGGTTTCCGTTTCCCGCGAGGCGAGTTGTTCGAGATAGGCCTTCACCAGCGCCGAGACCGAGGTGTCACGTTCGGCAGCGGCGACGCGGGCACGAATGTACGTCTCATCGTCCACGGAAACTGTGATATTGCGCATTACACCACAGTACCACAGATTGCGATGCTGTTGCGGCAGCAACGGGCGGCAGCCGTCATTGGGCCAATCGGATGACATCCAAATCGATTCCGAGCCTACTGCTGCCAAGGGGATCTCGTGGCAGGAATGGGTGCGTGCCATGGGCAACGCTCAACCAGTTTGGCCTGGGGGCCGCTTTCCGAGTCGGGGATGATAGGGACGGAGGTCAGCACGGAGTCCATCCGGCGATCACGTCGTCAACGAATGTGTGCCGAGGAGGCGAGCCCACCCGTCGGAAGCCCGCTTCCGGAGTAGACACAAGATCTGGAACGCTACAGGGGCAACCACGTGCCGGCGCCGGGATTCGGTGGCACTGTTGGCCCCAGGGGCCTCCTTAGCCTAAAGACCGCCGTCGTGCGGTGATTCAGATAGGTGCGCCAATCGGCAGGATTCACTTCTACGTTGCACCACGTCGGAAACTCGTCATAGGCGGCGTCAGCTTCTATCTGAGCGACGCCCAAGTCGGAATGATTGTCGTCCAAGCGTAATCCCATAACGAAGTCCCGGATCACCCAACTCCCTCTGTCCCTATTGTGGTCGAAGTATACCAACCGGTCGTCGGCGACCAAGTTGGGGAGGCGAATGTTAGCGCCGGTTTAAAAGAGCGGCGTTTTCGCCGGTTTTGACGGAGGAACCGACCTGGTGCGATTTCGTTCGGCAGAACAGGCCGACCGTGCGCCGGATTCCGCCCGAAGCGTCCTTCTATGGGGTAACTGCTCATGCTACGATACACCCAAACATGGCTAGCCAACCTCCCGCGATTTCAAACCGTATCGACGTCGAGTCCTTTGCGCGCCTCTTCGACGATGAAGCGAGCCTGCGGCAAGCGCTGGTTCAACTGCTCGTCAGAATGAACCGCGAACAGGTGACCCCGACCCACGGCGCTCAGGAAAAGGGAAAGGATATTATTTTCTATTCGCCTGGCGGCTTCGGAGAGCGACGGCTATTTGCGTGCGTGGTCAAGAATGGACGTATCACTGGGCAAGTGGACTCTCCATCCGGCGCAGGAGCCCTCATTGCGCAAGTCGAGCAGTCCTTCGATGAACCCTACATTGATCAAGATGGGACCGCCCAGTACGTAGACACAGTCTATGTTATCTCACCACACGATATCTTACCCTCTGCCCTGGAATCCGTGTCCCACCGCCTGAGGCGACTTGGGCAAGTCGAATTCCTCTGCGGAGCTAAGCTGCTCGACAAGTTCCAACACTACTATCCCTCCTTCCTGATAGAACACGCGGGCTACTTGGAGGCTTACCTTGAGTCCCTCTACCGCCAACTGATGTCGCCAAACGCCCTTGAGCGGCTATTTAGGCAGACCCCAGGATTGGGGCCCGTGCCCAAGATCCCTGTTGGCTTCTATATCATGGCTGATTGTTACTACAGTCTCAATCGATACTCACACGTTCTTAGCCTGGGAGTGCTGGAACCTGGCGTCGAGCTAGACGTCGAGTCATACATCAGGGATCTGCTGCCGATCGGCAACCTCATCCGCGTCTACAGCCAGCTATCGGAAAACCTAGATGCTGAAACTGCCGCTAGGTACCACCGAGTGGCTACGGGCTTGCTGAACTTCATTACTACCATGCGTGAACGGTTGGCATCTGGGGCGTACCTCGGCGATTCTAAAGGTACGGAGGACAAGCAGAACCCACAGCCAAAACGATTCCCCATTGAGGCGATCGCATTAGAGGATGCGGAACGGGCAACATTAATCGACGAGGCCCGGGTTGTCGCTAAGAGCGCACTCGCAGATGTTATCGCGCTGATTGCCGAGGCCAACCAGCTTTGCCTTGACGATCTCCCCAGATCACCCGCTGACGCATTGGCAGATAAGAAGCTCGTCGGGCACAATCGAGTTGAATGCATGTCTCGCACGTTACCCTCCGTTATCCGAGTCGTCGGGGCCGACGGCCAACTCACGTTAAACGCCCAGGACGTCCGATGCATGACTTCATCGGTGCTCCTGACCGGCCCCCCAGGTTGCGGCAAGACAACCTTTTGCCGGTGGTCGTGCTGGCAGGATATCCGGGCATTTCACTGCGATCCTGCGAGTGCGATACCCATATACATACCGCTGCACACGTTATCCGACGTTCCCGCCGACTACCGGAAGGCCCTATTCTCAGATCCGCTGCTCGATGAACTTCTTAACCTCCATTCCGGAACCGATCATCCCTCTAGAAGGATTCGCCTCTATCTTGACGGTCTTGATGAAATGCCGGCCGAACTCCAGCAACGACTCCTTGACGTCACATTCATGGCTATGGGTCAGATGCCCGGGCTCCAAATATTTGTGACCGCAAGAGATCACGTTTCGGGTGCGCATTTGAGCCGGCTTCCTCGGCTTCGAATCCGTGAAGCAGACGACCACACCTTAATGCGTCTAGCTTCGGAGTACTATGGCGGCGATTCTCATTTGCTCGATGATTTCTCAACACAATTGCAGCGAGTGCCCAAGTTCAAAGATGTCATTCGGGTGCCTCTGTTGGCAATTTTGACAGTGGGGTATTTCCGGACGTCGCACAACCTCCCTAGGACCAAGGTTGAGCTCTATGAGTTATTTACAAAGTTATTGTGCGGTGGTTGGGACCTCGTGAAGAACGTGCATCGCAGCTGCCGATTTGGTGAGCAGTTGAAACGCGATGTTTTGACGTCGTTTGCGTACAGGCTTCATAAGAAGAAGCTTCGCGAGGGTACGGCTGAGGATTTCGAGGAAGCAGTCAAGTATTGTGTTTCAGGTTACGAGGATATCGGTGCAGCGCTGCTTGAGGAGACCTTAATAGATGGAATACTTCTTAGGGCCGGGGTTGGGTTCTCGTTCCCTCACCTGTCGTTTCAAGAGTACTTTGCATCCCGAGCGCTGGCGACTCCGGATATGGTAGCGGCCAACGATGCCCTGCGGGAGTACATGGCCGGGAACGATTGGTGGCTTGACGTGCTGGAGTTCTTTCTCATGGGCGTCGCGAAGCCATTTCGGGTTGACTGGTGGATTGCCGAACACAAGGGCAATCGGGCGACATCTGAGCTGGCTGATCGAATTCGAGTGCTTTATTCAATACTGCGCACCAGATTTCCAGACCATGTCTTTGCCGAACCTCTTGGTGTCTGATCGCGCGCAGCCGTCGCCGCAGAATCCATACGGACGTTATCCAAACGCCTTTGCCTACGGAGGACTTCCTGCGGTTTTTCTTGGGGTGTGGACGCGTTGGTGCTAAGGCCGGACGTTAGAGAATGCCGGGTACGACCGAGTTGGAGAGGCAGGGCCTGTCGCTCTCTCCGCAGCAGAGAGGGCTAAGGAGCGAAAGCTCGACTAGTGGGTGCCGACCGGGTACCGCTTCGTCCGTATCACGCGCCACTCGGACAGAGCCCCGTTAACCACCATTATCGGAATGCAATAGAACTCGCCTCGTTAGGATTCGGAATGGCGGGATTGCGCGGGTTTCAACGGCTGCCCTGATTTGATTCCCGCTGTGAACCTACCGATGCAGTGAGAATCCGGTCGGCAACGCTGCCTCAAGATTGATTTGTTCTCCGGTGACGGGGTGGTCGAATTTCAGAAATTGGGCGTGCAGGAAATATCCTCCATCGCCGGGGAGGCCGGGGAGATTTTCAAGAGGCTGGCCGGTTAAGCCGTACAGAGGATCGCCTACCAGGGGATGGCCGATGGATGCCAGATGGATTCTGATTTGATGAGGGCGGCCCGAATTTAGGCTTACCTCAAATGTTGTGGTGCTGGTGGTGCGTGAGATCACCTTTGCCAATGACTTTGACGGTTTGCCACTTGGGTTGGCGGCCCACACGGAGCCGATGAGCGGGTGCGGTACGAGGCCGATGGGTGTGAGGATTTCGTAGGCGTCGTGCTGTGCAATGTTTTTAGCCAGCGCCCGGTAGATTTTTCGAATTTTGGGTGTATTCCAGTTTGCGAATAGATTAGAGGCCGCCTGCGGTGTTTTGGCGAAGAGGACGATGCCGGTGGTGGCTCGGCCCAACCGGTGGACAGGGTTTGCGTTGGGGGTTTGCTTTTGCACCAACCGCAGGAGGGTGTTTTCCATGAAGCCGCCGCCGGGAAGGGTGGGCAGCCCGCTGGGTTTGTTGACGGCCAACAGATGGGGGTCTTCAAACAGGACTTCGAAGTGCTGAGGGGAGTCTGGTTCGATCCAGGGTGGACGGTTCCAGACAAGGGTTTGGCCTAAAGTGACCGATTCGCTTCCGGTGGCGGTGACGCCGTTGAGGGTGACTTCGCCG
>Ga0181529_10002054_pt1 | contig 24784 bp, 17 predicted proteins | sample PEATcosm2014_Bin_36_FD_119763 | JGI IMG/M metagenome (GOLD analysis project Ga0181529, IMG submission 119763) | Peatland microbial communities from MTU Mesocosm Facility, Houghton, MI, USA - PEATcosm2014_Bin10_30_metaG | ecosystem: Environmental > Terrestrial > Soil > Wetlands > Peat | place... | reverse complement strand
GCTGAGCGTCGGTGGCTTGCCACCTCAGAATGAACGGGAGCCGTCCGCCCGCGGGGGAACCGATGCCTCGGTTCCCCCACTTCGACAGTTTCCAACATCCCGCCGATGCTTTATAGATACAAGGATGACAGCTGTGAATAAATACGGCCGCACCACGAACCGCCGCGAAGCGCGTCCGCTGCATGCAATGCTGGCTACTGCCCGGTGCCGCCCACCGTCATGCGGTCCAGCTTGATGGTGGGCATGCCCACGCCTACCGGTACGGACTGTCCATCCTTGCCGCAGGTGCCAATGCCTTCGTCCAGCCGGAGATCGTTGCCCACCATGGACACGTACTTCAGCGCCTCCGGGCCGTTGCCAATCAAGGTGGCGTCGCGGACCGGTGCGGTGATCTTGCCGTCCTCGATCAGGTAGGCTTCAGAGGCGGAGAAGACAAACTTGCCGTTGGTGATGTTCACCTGTCCGCCGCCAAAGTTCACGGCGTAGAGCCCGCGCTTTACGGAGCGGAGAATATCTTCCGGCGCGTCTTCGCCGGCCAGCATGTAGGTGTTGGTCATGCGCGGCATGGGGATGGACTGGTAGTTCTCGCGCCGTCCTGATCCGGTGGACGCCGTGCCCATCAGCCGGGCGGAGAGCTTGTCGGTCAAATAGCCGCGCAGGATGCCGTTTTCAATCAGCACGGTCTCGTGCGTGGGGGTGCCTTCGTCGTCCACGTTGAGGGAGCCGCGGCGTCCGGCCAGGGTGCCGTTGTCCACCACGGTCACTTTGGAGCTGGCCACCTTCTGCCCAATCAAGCCCGTAAAGGCGGAGGTCTTCTTGCGGTTGAAGTCCGCCTCCAGTCCGTGGCCCACGGCCTCATGCAGCAGAATTCCGGGCCAACCGGGGCCCAGCACCACTTCCATCTCGCCAGCCGGAGCGGGCACGGCGGTTAGCTGCAAGACAGCTCCGCGCGCGGCCTCCGTGGCCAGGGTCTCCGGACTTTTGGAGCCTGAAAACTGCTCAATCCCAGCGCGTCCGCCGCCGCCGGCAGCACCCTTGGTGGTGGTCTCGCCATCCTTGGCAATCACAGAGACGTTCAACCGGCACAGCGGCTGGGTATCGCTGGCGTAGTCGCCGTCGGAGGCGGCAATCAGCACCCGGCGCAGCTCCTCGGCATAGGAGGCGCGGACCTGGGTAATGCGGTTGTCAAAGGCCCGAGCGGCGCGGTCGGCGCGCAGGATCAGCTCCAGGCGCGCGGCCAGATCCAGCGAGTAGCCGCCCAGCGGCACCGGATAAAGATTGGGCGAAGTGCTCTCGACAAAGCCCTGCACGGTTTGTTTGGCCGGCGCGGAGGCAATCAGCGCGGCGGTGCGGGCGGCATGCAGCAGCCGCTCCGGGCTCAGATCGTCGGTATAGGCGTAGCCAGTGCGCTCGCCGCTGAGCACGCGAATGCCGCAGCCGGCGCTGGTGCCCTGGCTGGCGGACTTCACAATCTGCTCGTCCACGCCCAGCGCGGTGGCGGTCACCGACTCAAAGTAGAGGTCGGCGTAGTCGCCGCCGGCTGAAAGCGCCTCACCCAGGCAGCGTTCCAGCAGCCGCGCGGTAATGCCAAATCGATTCTGAAAGTACAGCTTGTGGTCTGGGGCTACAGGCATTTCACTCATCGTGGCTCCAGTGTACGATGCCGCTACAGCAAAACCAGAGTTGCTGTATCCCGAAGCCCATGCATTCAAGTCGACGCGACCATCAGGGAGCGGCGACCTTGTAGAAAACTGCCAGGACACACCGACTCTGGTTTTGCTCTGGGCGTTTCTTGTTGGATGCTTCTCATACGCTTGAACACGTCGCGGCCGACTCCTGCGTGCTAAAGTGACCCCATGAAGAAGATTTTTGCCGCCCTCCTCTTGGTCGCGTTGTTCGCTACACCGGCCTTTGCCGCCAACCACAGACATGGCCACCACCACCACGCGCACCACACCCACCACAAGGCGTAGTTCCGCGCACATTCTCCAGGACTGGAACTGGCGTGCCCGCGACTGCCAAAAGCTGAGCGGGCAAGCCATTTGGGCGCTGCAGCGAAACCAGAGTTGCTGGATCCCGAAACCAGTGCGTTCAAGTCGACGCGACCATCAGGGAGCCGCGACCTTGGAGCGAATTGCCAGGACACGCTGACGCTGGTTTCGCTCTAAACCCATTGGCTGCACCGCCAATCCGTGGTAAGTTCACTGCATGAGTGAATTGGACGACCTCCGCTACCCGATTGGCCCGTTCGTTGCACCCGCCAGTTCCATGCCCGGCATCCGCGCTGCCCACATCCACACCATCCAGGCTTTGCCGGAGCATGTGGAAGCGGCCATCGAAGGCCTCAGCGATGAGCAGTTGGACACGCCCTATCGCGAGGGCGGCTGGACTGTGCGCCAGGTGGTGCATCACATCGCCGACAGCCACGCCAACGCCTTCCTGCGTTTCAAGCTCGCCCTCACCGAGGATTGGCCCACCATCAAGCCTTACGACGAAGCTGCCTGGGCTGAGCTGGCTGACAGCAAAACCCTGCCTCTTACCGCTTCGCTGACCATGATCGAGGGAATCCACGCCCGCTGGTTTGCCCTGCTGGATGCGATGAGCTTTGACGATTTCCACAAAGGTTTTCTGCATCCTCGGGAGGGCCGCGTGTCGCTAGCCACCGCGCTGGCCATGTACGACTGGCACTCGCGCCATCATCTGGCGCACATTGCCGGGCTCAAGAAGACCAAGGGCTGGTAAGGAGCCTCCCATGGCGGCTGAAAGCTCTCCCTCCGTGGATGTGCTGGTGGCTGCGCTGGAGGACTATCTGGCGGAACATCCTGCCGCGGCTGTCCTTGAGGAGGGCCGCGTGGTCTTTGACATGCGCTCGGCCCGCTTCTCCGTCGCCGGCGATCATGGCCGCTGTTTGCTGCAGTTGTGGAGTGAAGAGCGCAACCTGATCCGCACCGTGGTGGGCGTGGAGAAGCGCCGCGATTGCCTGCGCGTGCTCACCCGCCGCATGGGCGTCACCCGGCCGCAGGCTCTGGAACTGGTGCCCTCGAACGAGCGCCGCACCCCCACCACGCGCGAAGCGGCCCGCAAAAACTATCAACGCCTGCTGGAGCGCGTGCTCGCCCGCCAGTTCATCGGGTCCAAGGTGGACGGATTCCGCTCGGCCATGGATCTGGAGCACAGCTTTGGCCCTGCCTATGTGCGCGGGCGGTTGCTCAAGGGCACGGCGGCGGAGGCGGTTATCGGCGTTGCGGAGGCGGAGCCCGGCGCGCTGGTGGACGGCATTCTTACCCTGGGCATTCTCTGGCTGGACTACTGCCGCCAGCACGGCGATGCGCGCCGCCACTTTGGCGGGCTCAAGGTGATTGTGCCGGAGGGTGCCTGGCGCACCACCGCTGAGCGCATGGCCTGGCTCAACCACGGCGCTGCCCGCTTTGAGCTCTACACCCTCAACGAGCGCAGCGAAGAGCTTATTCAGATTGACTGGCGCGACACCGGCAACCTGCAGTCCATGCTGGTCCATGCCTACTCCTCCAGCGCCGCCGTGGACCGTTGCCGCCAGGGCCTTGACCGGCTCTGGGCACTGGTGCCGGAGGGCGCGCGCAGCCGCGTGGAAGTGCGTCCGCGCTCCAGTACAGAGGTGGGGTTGGCGCTGCATGGGCTGGAGTTTGGCCGGGTGCGCGTGGGCGCTTCCGCCACCTCCTTTGCCCAGCAGCAGGAGGTTACTTTCGGCGCGGGCGCCCATGAGACGCTGTTGGATGCCAGCAATGAGCAGATGGCGCGCACCCTGGTGATGAGGCTCTTTCACAGCCGTTATGCCGACGGCGCGCACACCGACGCGCTCTTTCGCATGCAGCCCGAGCGCTGGCTGGAAGCCGAGTTCCGCCGCAGCCTTGCCGACCTGCTGCCGGGCATGCGCGGCGACTTGTTCTACTCCCAGGTGCCAGCGCTCAGCTCCGGCGACCGCGGCATGCTGGACCTGCTCACGCTCGACCGTCAGAACCGCCTGGTAGTCATCGAACTCAAGGCCAACGAGGACCTGCACCTGCCCTTGCAGGCGCTGGATTACTGGATTCGCGTCCGCGCGCTGAACGCCGATCGCCAGAGCCTCGCGGGCGGCAGCCATGCCCTGGGAGCATTTGAGCGGCATGGCTACTTTCAGGCGACGGAGATCTCCGAATTGCCTCCGCGATTGCTCTTGGCCGCGCCCGCCCTGCGCATTCACCCCACCAACGAAACTGTTCTGCGCTACCTGGCCCCGGAAGTTGAGTGGGAGCTGATCGCCCTCGGCGAAGGCTGGCGGCGCGAGCTGAAGATCGTCTTCCGCAAGCGCAGCACGGACGGCAGGGCGGGGTAGCATGTCGGCGGGTCAGCAAGCCAGCGATTCGGCGAATGAGCGATTCAACGTACGGGCGGGTACCCCAGGTCTTGATTTTGAGACCTGGGAAGCCGAGATTTTTGCCTTGTCGCGCCTTCGCCACGAGCCGGGTGCCCTGGTCCCTCGCTTTTGGGAACCAGGGAGAGATGGACGCTCGCGGGGAGCAGAGATTTTCACCTCGGCGCACCTTCGCCCCGCGCCGTAGCGCAGCACATATTAGCCCCACGTTTCAACGTGGGGAAAGCTTCCTTGAAAATGCCACCGGAGTCCCGTAGGGACGACACGAACCTCCTCACAAAGGCATCGTGAGCATCGCGAAGCGCAGCTGGCCGCACCGCAGGTGCCGACCACCAAGGAAACATCCTCTATCCTGAAGACAGATGCCCACCCCGCACACATTCGACGTTGTTGTTCTTGGAGCCGGAGCCGCCGGCATGATGGCCGCTGCCACGGCTGGCCAGCGCCAGCGCCGCGTGGCTCTGGTGGACCACAACGACCAGCCCGGCCGCAAGATCCTGATCTCCGGCGGTGGCCGCGCCAACTTCACCAACCTGAACTGCACGGCGACCAACTACCTCTCCGCCAATCCCCACTTTGTGAAGTCGGCGCTGGCCGTCTATCAGCCGCAGCACTTCATCGAGCTGGTGAACCGCTACCAGATTCGCTGGCATGAGAAGACCCTGGGCCAGCTCTTCTGCGACCACTCTGCCCGCGTCCTTGTGGAGATGCTGCAGGAGGAGTGCCGTCTTGGCGACGTGGAGTGCCTCTACTCCACGCGCATCCTGGCCGTGGAACGCGACGCCGGGGGCGGTTTTTTGATCGAGAGTTCGCAGGGGGAATTGAGAGCTGGAGCCTTGATTGTGGCCACCGGCGGCCTGTCCATCCCCAAGCTGGGCGCAACCGGTCTGGGCTATGAGATCGCGCGCAACATGGGCCTGCGGGTGCTGCCCACTCGCCCGGCGCTGGTGCCGCTGCTGCTGGCCGGCGCGGAGAAGCACTGGACCGAGCTTGCAGGCCTGGCCGTGGACGTGGTGGCTCGTGCCGGTAAGGCCAGCTTCCGCGAAAAGCTCTTAGTGACGCATCGCGGCCTGAGTGGGCCGGCCATTCTGCAGGCATCGTCTTACTGGCTACCGGGCCAAGAGCTGACAGTGGACTTTGCGCCTGCCCCTGCGGCGGGGCTGCTGGAGCCGCTGCTTGTGCCCCGCGCCCGCCGCGATGCCATGGCCTTTCGCCACGTGCTCCGCGAGAACTTTCCGCAGCGGCTGGCCAACTTTTTGGCGGAAGAAGCTGCGCCTCAGGGCTGGTCCAATGTTCAGTTGGAAGCGGCGGAGCACGGGCTGCGCAACTGGGCCTTCCGTCCTGCGGGAACGGAGGGATTTGAGAAGGCGGAGGTGACCGCGGGCGGTGTGGACACCCGCGATCTGGACTCCCGCACCCTGGCCGCGCGTGCCGTCCCCGGCCTCCACTTTGTGGGCGAAGTGGTGGACGTGACCGGCTGGCTGGGCGGTTACAACTTCCAGTGGGCCTGGTCCTCGGCGGTTGCCGCCGGCAGAGCCGTCTAGCTCCGCCAGCCACTCCGTCTCTAGCTCCCTATGAACAAAAAGGTCGAATGAAGAGGTTTCTCTACAAAATCAGCAGGTTTGCTTCCACTTCGCGGAAATCGCGGGTTGGCAAGTTGGCGGCAGTTCATTTCAGTCGTAACTCGTTGCGTCGAATCGGACTGCTTCTTGTGTAGGCCGTCGCAAATAGCGTCATTTTCAATCGAATCACATTGACGTCGAAATGCCTGAAAACCTTCCCTCAGCGGCTAAAGCCCCTCTCATTTCAGGCCGGTTGCGGCACGACTGAAGAAAACATAAACGACCATCTGTGGGACGGGCACCACGAGCTCCCAGTCCCTCAGTGCCTAGTCCCTAGTCCCGAGTCCCTCGCTCCCTATTCCCTAGCCCCTTGTCGCTGGCCCCTCCTATAATCTCGGCATGACTTTCTTCAGCGATCCACGGCGGCGCTCGGTTGCTTTGCTCGGAGGCGGCACGTTGTTGCTCATCGCTCTGCTGGGCAGCTTGAATGCCTTCAACACCCAGCACGTCACCTTCCTGAGCTTCCTCAATCCTGAAACCAGTGCGGAGACGTTGGCCTTCACCTCCGTTACGGTGGTCATCTTCATCCTGCTGATGGTGTTGCTCATGCTTCTTCTGCGCAACATCCTCAAGCTGATTGCCGAGCAGAGCACCGGCGCGCTGGGCGCCAGGTTGCGTACCCGCATGGTGCTGGGCGCGGCGCTGATTGCGGTTATTCCCGCGGTCTTCATGTTTCTGTTCAGTTTTCAGCTGATGAACCGCTCCATCGATCGCTGGTTTTCGCCCAATGCCAGCGAGCTGCGTAACGACTCCACGCAGGTGGTACAGGAACTCCAGCAATACGTAGCTTCGAACGCCCGCTCCGAGGCGGAGTCCATTGTTGCCTCCGGCGCCACCGATCACGATGCCAGGCAACTCCAGGAAGCGCTGGCCTCCCGTCGTATCACCCTGGAAGGTGGTTTCCTGGTGGCCTATGACGGAGCGAAGAACGTGCTCGACAGCTATCAGGCTCCCGCCGCCACCACGCCGGTGCGCATGTACAGCTGGCTGGATGCCGGGGTGCGTGAGACCGCTCCGGTGATGCACGGCAAGGTTGCCGACATCCTTTTGCCCGCGGCCCAGCGCAGCGATGAGCCGGTGCTGGAGATCGGCGGCGTGCAGTATGCGTTGGGCATGGCCGTGTCGGCCTCCGGCAAAGTGGTGGTCGCGGCGCTGCCCATGCCGCAGGGGTTGAGCCAGACAACCAGCCGCATCCGCGCGGGCGCCGATGAATACATGCGGCTGTATCGTTCCCGCAGAAGCATTCGCGATACCTTCTTCCTGATGCTGTTGCTCATCACGGTCTTCGTCTTCTTTTCGAGCGTATGGCTGGCCCTGTTGCTGTCCAAACAGATCACCCGCCCGGTGGAAGCGCTGGCCGACGCCATGAACGCCATCGCCGATGGCAAGTACGAGCGGCGTGTGCAAACCCAGGCCACGGGCGAGATGGAAGATCTGGTCAGCTCCTTCAACCACATGGCCGCCGATCTGGAAGCCAGCCGCCGTCTGGCGGAGACCTCCTCCGCGCAGTTGACGGCCGTGAACCAGACCCTGGAAACCCGCCGCCGAGAGCTGGAAACCATTGTGGAAACCATCCCCTCCGGCGTGGTCACGCTGGATGCCGCGGGCATCGTGCTACAGGCCAATCATGCCTTTGCGCTGCTCATGGGCCAGCGCGGATCGGACGTGCTGGCCGGCCAGCACATCGATCAGCTAATTCCCGCGGACCTGGCTGTGGATCTGGCCGGTCTGCGCCGTCGCAGCCATCGCATGGGCGCGGCCTCCACCGAGGTGGAACTGCATGCGCACGGCAACCTTCTTCACTTGGCCATTACCAGTGCCCGGCTGGAGCTGGGCCGCGGCCTCTCCGGTAGCGTGCTGGTGGTGGAAGACACCACGGAGTTCCTGCGCGCGCAGCGCCAGATGGCATGGAAAGAAGTAGCCCAGCGCGTGGCCCACGAGATCAAGAATCCGCTCACCCCCATTGCCCTCTCCGCGGAGCGGATTTGCCGCCATCTGGACAAGCCGCAGACGGAATCGCACAACATCATTCGCAAATGCAGTGAGGTGATTCTGGGCTGCGTGGCCACCCTGCGCACCCTGGTGGATCAGTTCTCGGCCCTGGCGCAGTTCCCCGCGCCCCAGCCGCGCTGCTGCAACATGAATGAGGTCGCCGACCAGGCGCTGGCCATGTTTGGCGGTCGACTGGATGGCATCACCGTGCAGCGCGATCTGGAGCCCGATCTGCCCCCCGTGCTGGCTGATCCGGACGCCATCCGTCGCGCCCTGGCCAACCTGATTGATAACGCCGCTGAGGCCATGCAGGGCAGCCTGCTTCGCATCCTCACCGTCTCCAGTTCGCTGGTGGAAGACGGCACCGCGGTGGAGGTTTCGGTGGCTGACACCGGCCACGGGCTCACCGACGACATTCGCGACCGCCTCTTCCTGCCCTTCTACTCCACCAAGCATCGCGGCACCGGACTGGGACTCTCCATTGCCGCCAAAATCGCGCAGGAGCATGGCGGATCCATCCGCGCTGAGGCCAACACGCCCAAAGGCGCGCGCTTCCTGCTCCGGTTACCTTTGATGGAAACCAATCAGGTTGGTAGTGCGTCCAATGAAGGCGATACCGCGAAAGGGATCTCCGCATGAATCACATCCTGGTGGTCGACGACGAGGTCGAGATTCGTAACTCCCTCGAAGAGATTCTCCGCGAAGAGGGTTATGGCGTGAGCACTGCGGCCTGCGCCGCGGAGGCTCTGGTGCTGCTGCAGGACGCGCCTTACGACGTGGTGCTGCTCGACATCTGGTTGCCGGACCGCGACGGGCTTGACGTGTTGGCCGACATCCGCCAGTTGGCCCCCGAGAACCGGCCGGAAGCGGTCATCATCAGTGGTCACGGCACCATTGAGACGGCGGTGAAGGCCACCAAACTGGGCGCCTACGACTTCCTGGAGAAGCCGCTCTCGCTGGATCGCACCCTGATTGTGCTCAAGAATGCGGTGGAGGCGCGCCGCCTGCGCACGGAGAATATCGAGTTCAAGCGGCAGTTCTCCGCGGCCAGCGTGCTCACCGGCGACAGCGTGCCCGTCAAGGCTTTGCGCCAGCAGATCAAGCTCATGGCCCCCACCAACGGCCGCGTGCTCATCTACGGCGAATCCGGCACCGGCAAAGGGCTCATTGCCCGCGCCATTCATGCCGAGAGCCTGCGCCGCGACCAGGTTTTTATTGAACTCAATTGCGCGGCTATTCCCGAGGATCACATTGAGGCGGAGCTCTTCGGCTATCGCCATGGCGCGCAGCCCGGTGGACCACCCGAGCAGCGCGGCACCCTGGAGCGCGCTGACGGTGGAACGCTCTTCCTGGATGAAGTGGGCGACATGAGCCTGAAGACCCAGGCCAAGGTGCTCTCCGCGCTCGACGACCAGATGTTTACCCCCGTGGGCGGCAACCAGCCCCTGCGCGTGGATGTGCGCCTGATCGCCTCCACCAACAAGGATCTGGAAGAGGAGATTGCCAAGGGCAACTTCCGCGAAGACCTCTTCTACCGCCTCAACGTGGTGCCCTTTTTTGTGCCGCCGCTGCGCGAGCGCAAGCAGGATATTCCGCACCTGGTGCGCGAATTCCTCGCCGAGTTTGGCCGTCAGTACGGTCGCCCGCGCATTGAGATTGCCGAGGACGCGCTGGAAGCTCTGGCCCACTACAACTGGCCGGGCAATGTGCGCGAGCTGCGCAACGTGGTGGAGCGGGTGTTGATCCTGAACCCGCGGGTGCTGCGCATTGAGCGCAAGCAACTGCCGCCCTTGGTGCACAAAGCCGGCTCCCGCTCCACAGAAGAATTCTCCACCCTGCAGCAGGCCCGCGACGCCTACGAGCGCGAGTACATCCTCAAAAAGATCGAGGAAGCCCGCAACAACATCAGCCACGCAGCGGAGCTTCTGGGCCTGGAACGCAGCCATCTTTACCGCAAGATGAAGGCTCTCGGCATCGCCGTCCGCGAGTAATTTTTGTCGGACTTACGTGCATGCGGACCGAAGCGGGTTGGGGCTGATCGATCCGGCCCATCAGCACTGACAACTGGGTGCCCCATCCATCCCGCGTTTTGTGCGGGATGGGTGGGATACCGAAGAAACTCAGGTCTACACCCTTTCAGAAAATGCTCTCATTCGCAAGATCAAACAAAAGGGCCTTCCGGCGCATGCCGGAAGGCCTTTTTCACTTCAACAACCAACCGCTTACTTCACCCGCGAAGGCTTGTAACCGGAGAGGCCGTAGTAGGTGATGAACAGATAGCAGATGATCGGCAGCACGAAGGCGTGCTGGATGCCCATCTTGTCGGCCAGCAGGCCGAAGAGCGGTGGAATTGCGGCGCCACCCACGTTGCCGATGGTGATCACGCCCGACCCTTTGCTGGTCAGCGGACCCAGCTCGGCAATGCCCAGCGCAAAGATCGTGGGGTACATGATGGAGTTGGCCAGACCACAGAGAACCAAGCAGCCCACCGCGGTCGTTCCCGTGGTCGCCATGCCGGCACCCATCAGTACGACGCCGAAGATGCCCAGAACCACGAGCAGTTTCTCTGGCCTGAACTTGGTCATCAACGCGCTGCCCGCAAAGCGGCCAATCATGATCAGCAGGTAGTAGATCGTGATCAGGAAGCCGGCCACCTTCACATCGGTAATGCCCTGCTCCTGCGCAAAGCGCACGCCAATGGCGGCCAGAGCGATCTCAACGCCGACGTAGAAGAAGATGCCAACCATGCCGAGCACGGTGTGCGAATAGCTCCAGATAGACTTGCCGACGGCATTCGCGTCGGACGGGCGGAAGTCGCGCGTCATGCTGACCGCGGGCAGATGCAGGAACATCACGACGAAGCCCAGCACCAGCAGCGAGGCCGCAATGGCAACATAGGGGCCAACCAGCATGTGAGCTTGCTGGGCCGGGGTGGCAGCGGAATTGGCAGAGGAGAGAATGAACGTGGTGGCCACGATGGGGGCCAGAGCCGAGGCCGCCGCGTTGACCGCCTGCGCCAGATTGACGCGCAGAGCCGCGCTGCTTTCAGGACCCAGAATGGCGGCATACGGATTGGCCGAGGTTTGCAGAGCGCAGACACCCGTGGCCAAAAGGAAGATGGCGCAGAGCGTCAGATCGAAGCGGCCCGAGTTGGCTGCCGGAATGAAGGCCAGTGCACCCAGAACCATGATGAACAGCGAGATCACCATGGTCTTCTTGTAGCCGACCTTTTCAATCAGCTTGGCGCTGGGAACCGAGAAGACCAGATAGGCCAGGAACCATGCGGCGGTGGCCAGCATGGCCGCGCCGTATCCCAGATGGAAAGTTTCCTTCAGCTTACCCACCAGCTGATTGTTCAGGCTCGTCAGAAATCCAAAAATGCCAAACAGCGCGGTGACGATAATGAAAGGTACAAGATAGTTGGGTGCGCTGTTGGGCGCCGTTTGGTTCGGTTGTGTTGCCATTCCGTGTCTTCCTCCAACGTTCATGCCGTAAAGGCTAAAAATTCCTATTTGCCAGCCCACGGCTTTACGCCTGGCCGGTTCCCCTGCGGTTGCACGCCTGCACCTGTTTCCACCGCCAGAAACAGATTGAGAAACTCAAACCACTCTAAGCACCGGGGGGAAGGTCCGTCCAGTCGAAACTGAAAATGTATTCATCCCGCGCCCTCCCTTCCACCCTTCCTCCCCGCGTCCTTCCCCTGCTCCGTGGCAACTTCCCCTCTGGAAAATCGCTTCGCTCATCTCTCCCGCGTACCGGTCGCTGAAAACCGTCCCCTGCCGCCTGGCCTCCGCCCACTTCTTTGCCATCTTCCCTTCGGCCCCCGCCGCTCGCGGGGCCCCGGCACGATAGACTAGCAACAAGGTAATCGTAGAGCCAACTGTGCGCATTCTGACCCGTTACATTCTCGGCGAGATCCTCTCCCACGCGCTCATTGGATGCGCGCTGTTCACCTTTATTCTGTTCATGCCCTACCTGCCGCATGTGCTGGAAATGGTGGTCCGCAACAGCTCCAGCTTCTCCTCCGCGCTGGAGATCTTCCTGTTCACCCTGCCCAACCTGCTCCGCGCCACCATTCCCATGTCGGTGCTGGTGGGCGTTCTGCTCGGGTTCAGCCGTTTGGCCTCCGACAGTGAAATCATCGCCATGCGCGCGGGCGGTCTGGGCATCTGGTACTTTGTCCGCGTGGCTGCCATTGTGGCCATTGGCGGCACCGCACTGGGCCTGCTCAACTCGCTCTATCTTGCACCCCGCGCCAATCGCTCCATCCTGGAGATGGAGCAGGCCCTCGGTTCCTCCCAGGCATCCTACGAGATTCAGCCCCGGGTCTTTTACGAGGACTTCAAGAACTTTGTCCTTTACGTGCAGGACGTGCGCTCCGGTACCGGAGCCGCCAACTGGCGGCAGGTCTTCATGGCCGACGTCACCGATCCCGCCACTCCCGTGGTTACCACCGCTGCCACCGCCACCGTGGTCACCGACTCCACCCAGGAGCTGCTCATGCGCCTGCGCGACGGAGCCCGCCATGAGACCAAGACCGGCGAGGCCGATCAGTACAACATCTCCACCTTTGCCACCACCGACCTGCCTCTGGCCCTCAGTCCCCAAAGCGACGTGCATCTGGGCCGCGTGGATACCTCCATCTACGCCCTGTCCATGGGCGAACTCATCCAGCACAGCCACGGCCCTGACGGCCGCCGCTTTCAAATCGAGCTGCAAAGCCGCTTTTCCTTTCCCGCCGCCAGCCTGGTGCTCATGCTGGTCGGTGTTCCGCTCGGTGTTTCCTCGCGCCGCGGAGGCAAAAGCTCCGGCTTTGTCTTCACCATCCTGCTGGTCTTCCTCTACTACTTCCTCTCCTCCACCGGCATGGCTCTGGGCAAGCAGAACAGGCTGCCCGCGGTGGCGGCCGTCTGGTCGGCCAATGTGCTCTTTGCCACCGCCGGCATCTTCCTGCTCTGGCAGATGGCCACCGGCGGCGGCGTCCTGGCCCGCTTTGCCGCATGGACGGCCCAGGCTCCGGGCAAAAGCACGGCCCGCGGCCCGCGCTCCCTCATCGCATGGTGCAGCGGCAAAATCGAGCGCCTGCTGACCCGACCGCGGCGCGCCCGCTCTCGCAACGCCTTTCCCCGCATCCTCGATGAGTACGTCGTGCGCGAGTTCGTCGTCACCTTCCTCATGGTGCTGGCCGCCTTTGTCCTGCTCATGCTCGTGTTCACCTTCTTTGATCTGATCGGCGACATCCTGCGCAATCGCGTACCCCTGGCCACGGTGGGCGCCTATCTGGTCAATCTGACCCCCTCCATGCTCTACCAGATCGCTCCGCTGGCTGTGCTCATCGCGGCCCTAGTCACCTTTGGCGTGCTCAATCGCAACAGCGAAATCATCGCCATGAAGGCTACCGGCATCAGCCTTTACCGTATGATCATTCCCATCCTCTCCATTGCCGCCATTCTTTCCATCAGCTTGTTCCTGTTTGACGAGTTCTACCTGCCGCAGGCCAATCGCCGCCAGGAAGCGCTCCGCGCCACCATCAAGGGCCGTCCTCCGCAAACCTTCCTCCATCCCGAACAGAAGTGGATCTTCGGCCAGCAGCATCCCGGCGAGCCCGGCCGCATCTTCTACTACCAGTTCTTCGATCCCGAACGCAAAGCCTTCGCCAACCTCTCCGTCTTTGAGTTCGATCCCACCACTTTCGCGCTCTCCCGCCGCATCTTTGCCGAGCGCGTCCACTGGGAGCCCTACACCTCCACCTGGATCTTTGAAAATGGCTGGACCCGCGCCATGATCGGGGCCGATAGCACCTCCTTTACGCCCTTCCAGCAGACCGCCTTCAAGGAGATTCACGAGGAGCCTGGCTACTTTACCAAGGAAAACCTGCAGTCGCAGGAGATGAACTTCGGCCAGCTCCACCACTACATCGACGACCTGCAGCAGAGCGGCTTTGACACCATGCGCCTCCGCGTCGCGCTCTGGCACAAGCTGGCTTACCCGCTCATCGCCGTGGTCATGGCCATGCTCGCCATCCCCTTTGCCCTGCAGATGGGCCGACGTGGGTCGCTGGCCGCCATTGCGGTTGCGATCGGAGTGGCGCTGGCCTATTGGGTGGTGGACGGAACCTTCGGCGCCATGGGCAACGTCAATTATTTGCCCGCGGTCTTTGCCGCCTGGTCCTCCGACGTCCTCTTCGGCCTGGTGGGCGGCTATCTCCTGCTCCGCACCCCCACCTAGAGCATTTCCCCTTTGTTATAGACTTCCGTGCCCCATCCATTTCCGCGTTCTTTGCGGAAATGGGTGGGATACTTATGACATTTAGGTCTACACCATTTCAAGAAATGCTCTACAGACAGGAAGGAGCAGGAACCTTCAGGTTCCTGAAAACTCGCCCCCAAAAAGAAAGATTCCGGGGTTTCAACCCCGGACGTATTCCGGTGCCGCACAGCGCCCTGGAGGGGGGCGCTTCAACTCACACCGCGGCTTCGAAAACTATCAGCATCTCAATCTCAGGCTTCCAAATCGAGACTCGGGGCATCCCGCGCTTTCCATTGAACTCGTCCCTGTCGGAGAGAATTATCGTCGCCGCGGTGGGGCGTTACGGAAATCGTCCACCAGCTTGGCAAAGTCGTCCACAATCCGTGCCGTGGGGTGGTGAAACTCAAATCCGATGCCTTCCTCCGGCTGGATATTCACCACTTCGCCCTCGGTCTTGTACAGCCGGTTGCGCAGGCTGAAGCGGATGCTTACCGGGATCTTCTTTTCCATATGTACGCGCGCCCGCGTGGCCACAAAACAGCCGTGGATGCTCAAATTGCGAATCTCACCGCGGAACATGGTGTCGCGCGCCAGAAGTTGGATCTCTGCAAATCCTTCGCACGAAAACCGCCGACTTCGTCTGCGGTCTGCTCCAGACTGTACCGGCTCCTCGATGGTTGCAAAAGCTACCTTGCCTTGTTGCTCGTCGTCTGGCATTTTCTCTCCAGTGGGGGTGACGGCTCACCTGTGTCTATCGGCCGCCAACCCGTCCGCACGAGCCATATTTCGATCTTTCCAAGCTCCGCTCTGCTCGCGCACATCCTCCCTGCTCTTCAGTAGTCTGCGCGGGAACCGCTCTAGAGGGCGCAGACCATGGTCAGAGGCTGATCGGTGGGTTTGCCGGGGACTGGAGAGGGACTCAAGCGCCCGATGCTCAGGCGTTGGTTCATGAATTGCCGTAATGAAATAGATGATGCCCCAACTGCTGCTCCTGGACCTGAAGTCTCTCAATCATGGCGCGGGCAACTTGGCGCGTTATTCCGCCGGTGAACTGAAATTCCAGTCCGATTCCTTCGCCCGGGCGGATGTTGGCCACCTGAGCGTTGGTGCTGTACTCGTGCTCACCCAAATGAAAGCGAAGGTTGGCGTTGGATTTCAATTCCGGCCTTACGTTGGCTCGGGTCGCCACAAAGCAGCCATCCAGGCCGATGTCGCGCAGTTCCCCCCGGATCAATGTATAGGGTTGAGAGACAACTACTTCAGCAAGCCCTTCGCATATATAGCGAGGGCAGCGCCTGCGTTCAATCCCGTTGGGAGCCCGACTGTCTGCGTGGAACGGCGCAAAGTTCCGATCCTCCATCATATCTACCTCATTCAGAGTGTCTTTGCTTGTTTCATCGGCATCCACCCTCTGAGCAACAGAAGGGCAGGGAAGTCTTTTTCATTTCATTGGCTTTTGCCCCATCTATCGATCCGGCAACTGAATCCCGTTCGGGCGCCCCATCCATTCCCGCGCCTTTTGCGGGAATGGGTGGGAATGAGATGCCACGGGTGAATTGCCGGATCGATAGCGCCACATTGCGCCGCCCTCGGCGCGGATACCTCCCAATGCCACCCTGAGCCCCGTACAATAGCACTATGCTTCGCGATCTGCGGCCGCTTGCCGCCTACATGCGCCGCTACCGTTGGGGATACCTTTCCGGCATCCTCTTCTGCGTAGGCACCAACATCACCGTGGTGCAGTTTCCCCGCGTGCTGGCCATGGCCATTGAGGCCATTGAGTACCATAAGGCCACGCGCCAAACCATCCTGTTCTACGCCGGCCTGCTCATTGCCATCTACGCCGTCCGCGGTGTCTTCCTCTACGCTCAGCGTTGGGTGCTCATCGGCATCTCCCGCGAGATCGAGTTCGACCTCCGCAACGACCTCTTCCGCAAGCTCCAGGCCCAGGACACCGGCTTCTACCAGCGCTATCGCACCGGCGACATCATGGCCCGCACCACCAACGACCTGAACGCCGTGCGCATGCTCCTTGGCCCGGCCCTGATGTACTCCACCAACACCATCTTCTTCACCATCAGTGCGCTCTTTTTCCTGTTGCGCATCAGCCCCCTGCTCACCCTGGTCGCCTGGGCTCCCATGCCGCTGGCCAGCATTCTCATCCAATACTTTGGCAGCCGCATCCACACCCGCTTTGAGCGCATCCAGGCCAGCTTTTCCGATATCTCCGCCCGGGCTCAGGAGAATTTTTCCGGCGTCCGTCTCATCCGCGCTTTCGTACGCGAAAAGTCGGAGGCCAGCCGCTTTGAGCGCCTCAATCGCGAATACATCTCCCGCGCCCTCAAGCTGGTTCAGCTCATGGGCATGCTCTGGCCTTCGCTGGAGTTCGTGCTCGGCATCGCCATGGTCATCACTTTCTATGTGGGTGGCCGTCTGGTGCTCAGCCATCAAATCGGCGTCAGCCAGTTTGTTGAGTTCAATGTCTTTATGGTCATGCTCACCTGGCCCATCATCGCGATTGGATGGGTCATCAATATCTTCCAGCGCGGCACCGCCTCGGTGGTCCGTATTCAGGAGATTCTCAACTCCAAGCCCGCCATTGAAGACACCGCTACCACGCTCCCGCTGGACCCCGCCACCGTGCTCCGTGGCCAGATCGAGTTCCGCCACCTGAGTTTTAGTTACGGTGGCGCAGAGGTCCTCAAGGACATCTCGCTCACCATCCCCGCCGGCTCCAGCCTGGCCATTGTTGGCCCCACCGGCTCCGGCAAGACCACCCTCGTCGACCTCCTTGCGCGCCTCTACGACGCTCCGGACGGCGCTTTGCTCATCGACGGCCTCCCCATCCGCCAGTACCCGCTGGCCGTGCTCCGTCGCAACATCGGCATGGTCCCCCAGGAGACCTTCCTGTTCAGTGAGACGATTCGCGAAAACCTTCTCTTCGGCGCTCCCGACGCTGGCAACGAGGAGATGCTCAAGGCCGCGGAAGCTGCCCACATTCGCCAGGAGTTTGAAGAGTTTCCCCAGGGCTTTGAAACCATGGTCGGAGAGCGCGGGGTCACGCTTTCAGGCGGTCAGAAACAGCGCGCCGCCATCGCCCGCGCCCTGCTCCGCCGCCCCGCCATCCTCATCCTGGACGACGCGCTGGCCTCGGTCGACACCTATACCGAAGAGCGCATTTTGGGCGGCTTGCGCAACTACACCGCCACCGCCACCACCATCCTCATCTCCCATCGCGTCTCCACCGTGCGCCAGGCGGACCGGATTGCGGTGCTCGAGGATGGGAAGATTGTGGAATTGGGCGGCCACGACGAACTGCTGGCCCTCAACGGCTACTACGCCGGTCTTTTCCAGAAGCAGCAGCTCGAAGAAGAGATCACCGTCAGCGGATGATTTTTTTGACCTTTGACCGTTTGCTTCTCGACCGTCTTTGGGTGCCTCAGGTCACGATTTTGAGACCTGGGAAACCGAGATGCCGGGATGAGAATTCAGCCGGTCTGATCCCTAGCCCCACAAGCACAGCCGCCGCAACAACAACGCGCCCGCCAGCATCTCTGCGGACGGGCGCGTGTGCGGCAGGGTTGCTCAGGCGTTCCAGCGCGAGCCGGAAGAGATGCCTTCGTCGGTATAGCCAAACTGCGCATGGCTGGACATCTGCGCCGGCGCGGGGTTTACGGTGGGATCCTTGGCCACCTCGCGCCAGGCATCGCGCACATTGCGCACACACTCAATGGCGTGCTCAAACTTTTCCTTCGAGGCCGACTGTGAGCCTTGCAGGATTTGCGCAAAGACGGTGGCGTAAAACTCGCTCAGAGCCTGCGCCGGCAGTCCGCCCACATCCATCCGCAAACGCGCCTGCAGATGGATGATGATGTCCAGCGCGCGTTTCACCGCGCCCCGCCGACCGTCCACGTCTTCCCGGTCCACCGCATCCATGGCCAGGTAGAGAAAACGGATGATGCCGTCGTAGAGCGCCACCACCAGATCGACCGCCGATGCGCCTTCCAGCGCGTGTTCCTGATACGTTGACATCCTGTGTTGCTCCTTGTTCGGTTCCCAGTTCCTGATGTTTCTCTGCCGGCTCCGCGCGCGCCATCCGCGGCGCCGAACGGAACCGAGAAGGTCGTCGTGAAAGGCTAGCTGCTGGTTTGGCCGTAGCCCGTAATCGCCGAGTAGATCATGTTCACTTCCGAGAGCTGTTGCGGAATCTCCTGCAGAACCTCGTTGGCGCTGTTCAACGAGGTTGTCAGGCTCTTGGTCTCCGCGGAGATCAGGCTCTCTTCGCGGCTGATGTCGGTGTTCAACGTAGACTCATTGCTGCTGATCGCCGTCAGCGCCAGCGACAACATGCCGGTCGTTGAGCTGGTGCCGGCGTACTCCAGAATGTTCGCAAAACTGCTGCCCCAGCTGTTGGCGCTTTGGAAGAAACCCACCACCCCGCTGTAATCCGAGTTCAGCAGCCCCTCCAGCGTCGTCGCATCCAGCGAAATCGATCCGTCGGCCGTCGTCGAGACCGTGATCCCCATGCTGGCCATCGTGGAGATATCCGATGAGTTCGTGTAGCCCAGTGCCGTCGAGCTCTGGGTCGTCGTGTTCAGCAGATTGGAGGTTATGGTCATCGCGCCAGCCGACCCCTGGGTCCCCGACGTTAAAGTGATGTTGGTGCCGGTGGAGTCCACCACCGCCGTTACCCCAATGTTGGCTAAGTTGATGGCGTTCGCCAACCCGGAGATGGTGTTCGACGATGAGTCCACACTAATGGTCTGCACCGATCCCGTACCCACCTGGATGAGTACGGACCCAGACAGAATGTCGCTGCTGGTGCCCACCGTGGCCAGTGCCCCGCTATCGGCCGTTGAGCTGGTCGAATAGCCGCTATCGGAATAGCTGATCGATCCGCTGCTGGTGGTGTCGGTCAAACTGGAGTCAACGTACATCACCCCGGCTGCCCCCAGTGCGGTCGAGGTCAGAGTGATCCCGGTGCCATCGGAGGTCACTGCCGCCGTCACTCCCAGCCCCGCTGAGTTGATGGAGTCGGCCAGCGTGGAGGCCGTGTTGTTGGTCGAGTCGATGCTGATGGTCTGCGCGCTTCCCGAACCAACCTGGATCACCACCGAGCCGGACAGAATGTCGGTGCTTGCGCCTATCGAGCCCAACGTTCCGGTATCGCTTGTCGAAGTGCTCGTGGAGGGAACGTCGGTATAGGTCAGCGCGGTGTCCGTGGCTGCGGTCAGGTTCGAAGTCACCACCAGCGCTCCAGTCGAGCCGGTGGTCTGCGAGGCCAAAGTCAGCGTCTGCATTCCGTTGCTGGTTACCACCGCAGCGGTTACGCCCATGCTTGCGGCATTGATGCTGTTGGCCAGCCCCGACAGGCTGGTGTCCGAGGTGCTCACCGAGACGGTCTGCGCCGCCCCCGTGCCCACCTGCAGCACAATCGAGCCCGACATGGCCACATCCAGCGAGGTCGATACCGCATCCATGTAACCGTTCGGATTCTGCGCGTTCATCCCGCTTAACAATTGTTGCTGCAACAAGGAAAGCGTTGGCGACCCATACAATGGCTCGGAGTTACCCGACGCATCGTTGCCCTTCTGGACCTGTATGGCGCTGGACAGCGCGTTGTAGTCGCTCACAAATGCGTTGATCGCGCTGTAGGCCCCGGAGGTATCGTCGCCGATGATCACCTGCACCGGCGTGTAGGTGCCCGAGCTGCTCTGGGCGCTGGAGGCGAGAATCTGAAAGGTCAGCCCCGGAATCAGGTTGGTCACCGTATTCGAGGAGTTGGTCAGGGTTACCCCGTCCACCACCAGCGTGGCGTCGGCCCCCGCGGCGGAGCTGTAGTAGCCCATCGCGGTGCTGCTGTTGGTGGTGTCGATAATGTTGGCGCTCACGGACATGTTGCCGTTGGAGCCCGAGGTCCCGGAGACCAGACTCAGGCGGGAGCCCGAGGAGTCCGTCAAAACGTTCGCCGTCACCCCCACGCTCGACGCGTTGATGGCCGAGGCCAATCCGCTCAGCGTGTCGTTGGTGGAGTCCAGGGTGATCGTCCTGGCCGTCCCGCTGCCCACCTGCAGCACAATCGATCCCGACAGAAGATCTGCCGTATTGGCAATCACGTCCATGTACCCGGTCGAGGTCGCCGCCAGGTTCTGCACCACCACCGTATGGGTGCCGGCCTGCGCCGAAGAGGTCGCCGAGGTCAGCTCCAGGGTATTCGTGTCGGAACTGGAACCCGTCTTGGTGGCCATGATCCCGCTCATATCCGTCAACTGGCTCATATCCGTCGAAAGGCTTGCCAGCAAAGTGCCAAGACCGGAGATCGCCGTATCTTGCGCCTTCAGGCTGGTCAGCTGCGTATTCCACGGCGTCTCAACATTCTTCAGGTTGCTGACGATCGACGCCACCGTGCTGCTCACGTCAAATCCGGCGCCGGATGTCGGCGAACCAAAGCTAAGGCCGACTGTACCCATCGGTTCCTCCTGCGGAGACTCCTGCAGTCGAGCGGCCGTGGTTGCCCGTTCTAGATTAGCGGCGTCTCATTCCCCGGCCCGCATGCCGAAAAGGGCGTCCCTGGAGGGACGCCCTTTTCGGGTTCACTGCCCTATTCATCCGGCCCATCAATCCTGACAACTGGACTGACAACTGGGTGCCCCATCCATCCCGCGTTTTGTGCGGGATGGGTGGGATAGAGTGACACTTTTTGAGGACCAGATCAATCAACCGGCGGGTTAGCTGGCTTACTGCAGCAGCTTGGTCACTTCCTGCGCCATGGAGTTGGCCTGGGCAAGCGCCGAGATACCCGTCTGGCTCAGAATCTGGTACTTGCTCATCGCCGAGGTCGCCGAAGCGTAGTCGGTTGCCTGCACCGCGTTCTGTGCCGAGGCCACGTTCTCCTGCTGGGTGCTCAATACCGAGCTCACCGAGTTCAGCGTGTTGATCTGGGCTCCGATGTAGCCGTCCTGGGCAGAGACGTTGGTGATGGCCGCATTCAGGGTCGTCAGCGCCGTCTCGGCGTTACCCTGGCTGGTCAGGTCGGTGGCGTTCAGGTCGGAACCGCCTCCGTTGGCCGTATAGCTGATCGTGGCAATGCCGGTGTTGGAGTCGACCAACACATCCGCAGCGGTGGCGTTGACGGCCGTTGTAGCGCCCGCGGTGTCATAGCCGCCACCGGCGATGGAGATCGATTCCAGGCCGGCGCTAGTGGTGTTGCCCGCGCTGTTGACGTTGCCCGAGATCATGATGCCGGTGTCGGTGCCGGTAACGCCGGCCGCTCCGGCTGCTGAAGCGGTGCTGAACGATGCCGTCAGGCCGCGGCCCGAGGCGTTGATGGCGGAGATCACACCTTGCACAGTGGTCGCCGCGGTAGTCGTCACCGTCTGCGAAGAGCCGTCGGTGTTCTTGTAGGCGATGGTCATTGTGGTCGAAGCCATCGTATCGGTGGTCTGCGCGTTCCCGCTCTGTCCGACGCCGTTGGACAGATCGAGGAAGGTATTCTTGCCTGCGGTATAGGCCATCGTGCCGTTGGTGTCGCCCACGCTACTGGCACTCAGGGTATTGATCGACAGCTTGTCGATTGAAGCGCCCTGGGTCGTGGAGTCACCGGTGTAGATGGAGACGTCGCCGTTGCCGAAGACCTTTGTCTGGTTGAAGGTCGTCGTGGAGCCGATGGTGTTGATTTCGTCCAGGATCGAGGAGTACTCCTGGTTGGCTGCCGTCTTCTGCGAGGTGGTGAGGGTGCCGTTCGAGACCTCGGTGGCCAACGTCACAGCACGGTTGAGCAGGTTCGTCACTTGCGAGAGAGCGCCATCGGCAACCTTCAAAAGGCCTACGCCTTCGGTGGCATTGGTGGTGGATTCCGTCAGCGCCTGCGAGTTGGCCTGCAGACCATTCACCAGGGAAAGTCCAGCGGCATCATCGGCGCCAGAGTTGATCTTCGAACCGGAAGACAGCTGTTGAAGGACGTTCGACAGGTTGTTCGAAGTGTTGTTCAGGTTGTTGGCTGCATACAGAGAATTGACATTATTCAAGACACCCAGGGACATGGGGTACTCCTTGTGGGATGCAGTGATTTAGGTCCTTACCTTGAACTTGCCCCCATTTTTTAACCCTGGGTGGCTTCCTTCAGGCGGTGCCATTGCATCTGGCCACTTCTTCGGCCTTCCTCCCGCCGGACTTTACAGGTGTCCGCTTTCTGTCCAGCTCCGGACAAAAACAGCCCCCCGCTTTCTAATCCGCTAACTATTGCTCCCCTTTTGCCGATAATCCCAGCGAAGGAGCATCGCGCCGATGATCGAACTTACCCGGCTCAACGGAAACCCCATGGTACTGAACAGCGATCTGATCAAGACCGCCGAAGCCTCACCGGACACCATGCTGACGCTCATCACCGGCGAAAAGCTGATTGTCCGCGAGGAAACCACGGTCGTGGTGGAACGGGTGCTGGCCTATCGCGCTCGCCTGCTGGCTGAGGTTGCCCGCCGCTTGCCCGACGCGGCCACCGCCGCCCGCATCACCGGCATCTCCAGTCTGGATCTGAGCGGCGCACGCGCCGCTGCCCGTCGCGCCGACAGCTCGGAGTCCTGATCTCCTGCCGCCGGAGTTCGCAACTCTCCAGGCGACACCCAACGATGAGCCGGACGCGGCAGATCCAGCAAGGCGCGCTCGCTGGCAGCATAGAGGAGCAATAAATGGATAAGGCGAGCATTGGCGGCGTCATCCTGGCGGTGGTTGGCATTGTGGCCGGTCTGCTCATTGAAGGCGGCAACCTGGGCCAGATTCTGCAGCCCACCGCGGCGCTGATCGTCTTTGGCGGCACCATGGGCGCGGTGCTGCTGCAGTTCCCGCTCACCACCGTGGTCGGCGCCTTCGGCGCCATGGCCCACATCTTTTCCGCGCCCACCAAGCAGGATGCGCAACTCATCAACCAACTGGTGGCCTTTGCCAACAAGGCCCGCCGCAATGGCGTCGTATCGCTCGATGCCGACCTGCAAACCATCCAGGAACCCTTCCTCAAGCAATCCCTCATGCTGGCCGTGGACGGCACCGAGCCGGCCGAGCTGCGCAAGATCATGCGCGTCAGCCTTGACTCCAAAACAGAAGATGAAGAGCGCCTCCCGGCCGTCTTTGAGTCCGCCGGAGGCTTCTCGCCCACCATCGGTATCCTGGGCGCGGTGCTCGGCCTCATCCAGGTGATGCAGCACCTGGACAACATCACCGAGGTCGGCCGCGGCATCGCCGTCGCCTTTGTGGCCACCATCTATGGCGTGGGCGTGGCCAATCTCTTCTTTCTCCCCTTCGCCGGCAAAATGCGCATCCGCATCCGCGACGACCATCGCCGCCGCGAGATGATGCTGGAAGCTGTGATCTCCATCCTCGAAGGCATCAATCCACGCATGCTCGAAGTCAAGCTTGCCGGATTCCTCGAACACATGCCCAAAGCTCCCAAAGGAGCCGCAGCATGAATCCCCGCGTCCCACGCGCCCGCGTCTCCCAGGAGCGCTGGCTGGTCTCTTACGCTGACTTCATCACCCTCCTGTTCGCCTTCTTCGTGGTGCTCTACGCCTTTGCGCGCGCCGACCAGAAAAAACAGGTGCAGGTCGCGCAATCCATTGACACTGCCTTCCGCTCCCTCGGCGTCTTCCCCCAATCTTCGCGCAAGGTAGCCTGCGGCACCAACGGCGCGTGCAGCGGCAAGGTGGCCAATAGCGCCTCCAGCGCAGGCGCCGACGATCCGCAAATCCCCGTGAATATTGTGATGGGCGAAGATGTGATGGCTCCGGCCCAGGTTAAGCAGGACCTGGAGCACGTGCGCCGCGAGCTGACCCAGACCCTCTCCAATCAGGTGGCCACCCACACCGTCTCCATTCAGATGGGCCGCGACGGCCTGGTCATCAGTCTGCGCGAAGCAGGCTTCTTCAACTCCGGCTCCGCCGATCCCAAGCCGGAGACCGTGCCCACCCTGGAGCGCATTGCCAGTTCCCTCAGCCGCACCCCTTACGACCTGCGCATTGAGGGCCACACCGACAACGTGCCCATCCACACCGCCGCCTTTGATTCCAACTGGGAACTCTCCACCGCTCGCTCCACCCGCATCGCGCGCCTGCTCATGGCCACCGGTTCTATCGGCGCCGAAAAGCTCTCCGCCGCGGGCTACGCCGAGTTTCATCCCGTAGCTACCAACGACACCGCGGAGGGCCGCGCCCAGAATCGCCGCGTGGATATCGTTGTCCTGCCCCGCACGCGCATCAACTTCGCGGACGGCGCGCAATCCGCCAACGCCGGCGACTGGAAAAAAATTACCGACGGCGACTAGGTCTCTGACCATTTGATTTCGTACCGCTCTTGGGTGCTCCAGGTCTCGATTTTGAGACCTGGGATAGGAAGGAGCAGGGACCTTCAGGTCCCTTATTGATCCGGCCATGAATACTAACAACTGGGTGGGTAGATTCAAATTCCAAGTGCAACAAAGAGCGTGAACAGAATCAAACAGTTCGTCGCAGCCGTGCCGTGGAAAAGTGGGAAACGCTCTTTG
>Ga0181529_10002053_pt1 | contig 24787 bp, 18 predicted proteins | sample PEATcosm2014_Bin_36_FD_119763 | JGI IMG/M metagenome (GOLD analysis project Ga0181529, IMG submission 119763) | Peatland microbial communities from MTU Mesocosm Facility, Houghton, MI, USA - PEATcosm2014_Bin10_30_metaG | ecosystem: Environmental > Terrestrial > Soil > Wetlands > Peat | place... | reverse complement strand
TTTGGCGGCAAACTCGGCGTGGGCGAAACTTGGCTGATGCGTCATGCCGCGAAGTTTATGCCACCCGCGCCCCAGCGTCGCTACGAAACCAATACAAATGGATTAATTCAGCGTTTCCCTAATACACCAGCGGCAAATCCTGAATGTTCCAAAAAAACTTACGGAGCCAGCCATCATTCCAGCACCAGCAGCGACACGGCCTGTCGCGGCAGCTTCAAATGCACTGTCGCGCTGCCCTGTTCCACCTGAATCTTTTCCGGGTCGCCAATTTCGGCAAGCTGGCCGGCTTTTTCCAGTTGCGCGTATTGCTCCGGCGTCGGCTGCATCGGCGAACCCATTTTCAACCATGCCTCGTAGGAATTGTTGTGGCCGGCGTCAATGATGTATTGCGTCAGGGTGGCGGAACCGCCGGCGAACGGCAGTCCGTCCAGCGTCACATCCACCGCCGCAGCCGGGCCGGGCACGTCGTCATCGTGATAATGCCAGACGAGGACGCATAATTTGTTTTTGTCCAGGCTGGCGAGCGCGGAGACATCGGGATTGTCGCGCACGCCGGACCGGCGGATTGTGTCCGCGTCAAGTCCCGCGCTGCTTTCCACCGCGACGCGCCGGCCGCCCATTTTTGCGAATATCCGAAAAACATTCAGCACAGGCAGATCAATCCCGTCGCCGGCAAGCTGCCGGAAGCCGGCGAACGGCGGCTGGTCTTCAAATTCAAACGCCCACGTCAGCGCGCCCTGGAGGTTCACGCCGTGTTTTTCCGCAAGTTCCAGCGCGCGGGGAAAGCTCGCGGCGGTGTAGCTGGAATACATCGTCGTGTTGCGGTAGCCGAGCTGGGCGCCGGTGCATGCCGCGCAGCCGTCCGGGTCGGACTCGCCGATGATGACGGGGATGTTTTTCAATTCGGGATACGACGCGATGATGCCGAAGCCGGAATCCATCGCGCGCAACTGGTTCGCCATGCCCATGCGGACGAAGCCGTTGGTGAACGTGGGCGAGCCTTTGGCGTGGAAGGAGACGAAGTCAATCGGCGTGCCGATCTTGCCGGTCGCGTAATTTGTCCCGTGCAGGCAATGGTCGAGGAAATCGCGCGTCCACTGGCCGCCGGCACCGGCGGCATCCGGCCCGCCAACCCTGGCTCCCGGCAACGCGCGGCGCACGGCGTCCACCGCGAAATCGTGCAGCTTGTAAAATTCCTGCGGCTTCGCCTTCCAGTAGGAGCCGTTTGCCTCGTTCCAAACCTCCCAATACCAAGTCTTCACCTCGGCCTCGCCATAGCGCGCGACGCAATGCTTCACCCACTGGTAAACCAATTCGCCCCACTTCGCATAATCCTTCGGCGGATACGCCCAGCCGGTTTCGATGTCGCTGTATTTGTCGCCCGGCTTCCAGTGATGTTGATACGGCTCCGGATGGATTGACAGCGCCTCCGGCATGAAACCAATCTGCGCGTAAGGCCGCACGCCGTTCGTCAGATACGTGTCGAAAATTTCGTCGAGAATTTTCCAGTTGTAAATGGGATTGCCGTCGGCGTCCTCGGAATAAACCCCGGTGGAACCCCACTTGAACGCCGGCGTCCCGTCGCCGGAGCAAAGGAGATTATGCGTTCGGAAATAAACCTTCCCCGGGTCAAGCGCGCCAAGTTCACCAATGAGTTTCCTGCCATCCTTCATCGTGGCATAGTTCGGCTCATCCGCGCCGAAGAAGCGCCAGACCGGCGTCAGTTCGCCCTTCGGCTGCCCGGCATGAACCTGAATCGTGACGGGAAATTCGGCGGGCGGAAGGGCATTGGTCGAAATTTCCGCAGCAAAAGCAGGTGCGGCGGTCAGAAGGCAGAACAGCAGTCGGGCTGCAAAAAATTTCATGGCGTCCTATTTGGCGGGTGAATTGTCGCTCACATACTTCGCGTCGGCGGGCTTGACGGCCCTGCCATTTTCCGAAAGCAGAGGGACGAACGGGCTGTCCTTTAAAGCCTTGAGGCCGGAGACGATGGATTCGGCGACGATTTCCGCGCCGGGCGCATAAGTATGGTTGTGGTCGCTGTAAAGTTTGTTCACCGCCTCGCGGCCCATCACCTCGTATTTGTCGGCGCAGAAATCGGTGAGGTCAAACACGGGCAGGTGCAGCTTCGCGCCGAGGTCTTTTGTCCATTGCGTGTATTGGCCTCTGTCGGTGCCGCGCTCAATCGTATCCTGCTTGGGATCGTAATCGGCGGGCAGCGGATCAATTGGAGTTGCGTCATTAAACTTCACCTTCGGATTGCTCCAGATGTTGCGCGTGGTGACGGTCAGCAAAATGACGTGCGCGCCCTTCGCTTCCGCGTCCGTGGCCATCTTGGACATATACCAACCGTAAGTGTGCGCAGTCTCCGTCGTGCCGTCGGCACGCTGGATGTCAACGGTGTCGTCGCCGATGCCTGGAACGGAACCGCGATCCCGGGCGGTGCGCGGCGGGCCGCCGTCGTTGATGCCGAACACCAGCAGCATGAAATCGCCGGCCTGAATCTGCGGAAGAACCTTCGGCCAGTCGCCGGTGTAATAAGTGCGGCTCGACTGGCCGGCGTGGCCGACATTTTTAACGGCCACCTTCCCGGGATCAAAATATCCTGCAATGGGCGTGCCCCAGCCAACCATGGGTTCGCCATTTTTGCCTCTGCCGTTGTTCTTTGCCGTCGAATCGCCGCAGACAAAAATCGCCGGCTTGTTCGTGGCATCCTGTGCGCGGGTAAATTCCACAAAGCCGAGCAGGCCTAAGATAATCAACAACGGAAGTTTGCCTTTCATATTCATCAATGTGAGGTTTTGCATTCAGGCACTGACGTCGCCTTGTGACCAGTTGCCGTCTATGAGACGCCACATCCGGCCGTTTGGATTCGTGTTTTTTAACGTGGCGGGCAGCCGCGCTGGGCGCACGTTGTCGTAGCAGTGCAACGCCGCAAAGCGACGCAGCGACGCGGGAATTCCAACGGCGGTAAATCCCGGATGCCCCGTCGCTGGAAACGGGCCACCGTGATTCATCGCCGGAGAAACAGCCACGCCCGTGGGCATCTTGTCGTTGAGCAAGCGGCCAACCCGCGAACGCAGCAGCGGCGCAAACTTTTCATAAAGCGTCTCGTCGCCGCCGCTCGTGTCCGAGTAAATGCCGCCGGTGAGATTGCCTTCAAGATGCGCGAGAATCTTATCCAACTCGGCGGCGTCGCTTGCCACGACGATCAGCGATGCGTTGCCAAATGCCTCCGTCTGCAATTTTTCCGGCGCGGCCAGAAATTGCGCGCCGCTCACTCGCAGCAGCGTGTTCGCAAATTTGTTTCCCGCCAGCGCCGAACCGCCGGTGACAAGTTCCGCGCCTGCCGATTGCAACGTTTTCACGCTCGCGGTCAGGTTGCGGGCGACACCGGACGACAACAGAGTTCCCGGCGTCGAGCTTTCCAATTTTGCCTTCACGCCCGCGATGAATTGTTCGGCTTCGTTGCTTGCGAATAAAATTGTAAGTCCCGGGCTCGTGCAAAATTGTCCGTTCGCCATCAGGCAACTGCCGGTGAATTCCTCAACTATTTTCGCGCCGCGCTCCGCCAACGCGCCGGGCAAAATCACGACCGGATTCAAACTCGACATCTCAAGGTAAACCGGCTTGCCGACGGCATCGGCGGCGGCTTTCAACTTCATTCCCGCCGCGCGGCTGCCGGTAAAACCGACCGCACCCAATCGCGGATCAGCGGCAAGACGCAATCCGTCTTCCGGCGCGAGGTGGTAAATCATCTGCACCGTTGCCGACGGCAAACCAGTTTCGAGCACGGCGGCAATCGCTTCTTCCGCCAGCAGTCGCGACGTATTCGGGTGACATGGATGAGCCTTGGCGATGACCGGATTTCCCGACGCAATCGCCGACGCAAAATCGCCACCCGCGATGCCGTTGTAGGCGAACGGAAAATTGTTCGGCCCGAAAACCAGAACCGTTCCGACCGGCGCGAGCATGGAACGAATGTTCAGTTTCGTGTCAATCGTCGGCAATGCCCACGAACCTTCGAGCGCGGCGGCGGCGGCCTGACGCAATTGATTTGTCGTGCGCGGCAGCTCCACATCGCCGAGTCGTGGCGTTCTCGGCAGCGCGGTTTCGACGTGAGCCGCCTCGACTATTTCAGTTTTGCGCGCTTCAATCCGCTCGGCAAAGCACGTCAAATATTTTGCGATCTGTTCCGGCGCTGTGGTTCGTAAAATGGACGCGGCTTCAACGGCGGCGTTCAGTGCGTCGTCGCAATCAGACCAAACGCTCGTCGGAAATTCGTCCGGCAATTTTTCGCCGGTCGCCGGATTTTCCGCGTGAAAAGTTCCGCTGGATTTTGCCGCGCGCCATTCGCCAGCGATTAAAATCGGTTGAATTGACATAGTTTTTTAACTTTTTCGAAATTTAACTTTTTCGAAATGGTTCGACGACGGCGGCGATGTCCTTTTCGCCGTGGCCGGCGGCAATGGCTTTTTGAAAATCTTCCAGCGCCGCCTTGGCCGTCACCAGTTGAACTGAAAGGTTTTTGCCTTCCTGAATCGCGTAGCCAAGGTCTTTCGCCATGAGCCGCAGGAGAAAATTCGGCGCGAAATCCGGCGCGGTCATACGCGCGGAAACGGCTTTGACGAGCGGACTGCCCGGCGCGCCGCCGGTCAAAACTTCCAGCGCTCGTGCGCGATCCAGCCCGCTGCGTTCAATCATCGCAAGGGCTTCGGCCAGAGCCGAGATTTGCACGCCGCAGACAAAATTATTAATGAGCTTGATCAACGCGCCGCTGCCGGTCGGGCCGATCAATGAAACATTTTTGCCCATCGCGGCGAAAACCGGGCGCGTTTTTTCCAGCGTGGCGGAATCGCCGCCGACAAGAAAGTTCAGATCGCCCGAAGCCGCCTGATTTTTGCTGCCGGTAACGGGCGCGTCGAGAAATTCACATTGTTTTTTCCCGGCGATGGCGGCGAGTTCTCGCACCCAATTCACCGAGACCGTGCTGCATTCGATGCACACCGTCCCGGGTTTGGCGGTGGCGAGCGCACCGTTTTCGCCAAGCCACATGGAGCGGGCGGCATTGTCGTCCGCCACCATGCTGATTATGAAATCCGCTTGCGCTGACACTTCGCGGGGAGAATTCGCGACCTGCGCACCTTCTGCCGCGAATGGACTGGATTTTTGCGCGTTGCGATTGAAAACCGTCAGCGGAAAACCGTTGGCGAGAAGTCGTCGCGCCATGCCGCCGCCCATGATGCCGAGGCCGAGAAATGCGATGCGTGGTTTGCTCATAAAATTTCAACTCAGAGATTTGACGGCGACCAAAGTAGCTCCATCGCGCGCGGCCCGCAACGGATTGCGCAACGCGCGACCGAATCCTTTGAACTCGACGATCATTGCATCACCGTCCAAGAGCTGGATGCCTGCGCCAAAGCTCAAGCCGCACGCGCCGAAATAATGGACGTGCAGATCACCGGGACGGCGGTGCGCCTCAAATTTGAAATGGTGATGCTCGATGTTCGCGAGGCTATGACACATCTCGTCCTCGCCGGTCAGGATTTCCTGCGACCACATGATTTTGCCAGCACGCTCAATTGTAACCTTGCCGGGCACGGATTTGAAATCAGGATCAACCGCCAGTTCCGGGCCGAGCGAGCAGTTGCGCAGCTTCGAGCCGGCGAGGTTGAGATAATTCTTCTTCTCAAACTTGTGGTCGGAAAATTCGTTGCCAATCGCCATGCCGATGCGGCACGGCTGACCGCTGGAATCAATCAGATAAACTCCGGCTATCTCAGCCTCTTCGCCGCCGTCTTCGGCGTATGATGGAACGTCGAGCGGTTCGTTCGGCGCGCGTAAAATGCCGCCGCCGCCTTTGTAAAACCATTCCGGTGCGACACCTATCTGGCCGGGCGCGGGCTTGCCGCGTTCCACGCCCCAGCGGAAAATTTTCATGCTGTCGTTCATCTCGGCCTCGTTCGCGCTGTGCATGGCCTGACGATTTTTTGCGCTGCCCAAATGCGTGAGTCCCGTGCCGGAGACGAGGCAGCGCGCCGGTTCAACCGGATGGTCAATCGGCGGCAGCAAGCGCCATGCAGACTTTCCAGCATAAACGGAATCGTAATTGACCCGTTCGCCAGAAACGCGCGATTGAATCAATTTGAGCAACGGCGTTCCGCTTTCGGCTGATTGCTTTGCCAGTTCGTAGATTGAACCAAAGCCAGCAAGCAAGTGCAGATGAGGCTCTTCAACAAACGCCACAGCGCGCTGCGAACCATTTTGGATTTGGATGAGGCGCGTCATTCAGTGACGTGGAATTGTTTCAGTTTCTTCTCGTCAATCGTCAAACCGAGACCGGGTGTGTTTTCGTCAAGGTCAATGAAGCCATCCTTCGCCATCGGTTCACCTTTGAAGATATACCAGAACAGTTCGTTGCCAACCTCGACATCCACCGGCGGGAAAAATTCGGCCATCGGCGAATTCAAACTCGCCATGACGATGTGATAATTATGCATCTGCCCGGCGTGCGGAATCACTGGAATCGAATGCGCCTCGGCGAGCGCTGCGATTTTTCGCGCCTGCGAAATGCCGCCCACGCGGTTCGTATCGAACTGGATGTAATCCACGCAGTGCGACTCAATGAGTTCGCGGAAGCCATAAATGGTGTGCTCGTGTTCGCCACCGGCAATCGGTATGCTTCCGAATCTTTTCAATTCCGCGTAGCCGTGAATGTCATCAGGAATGACCGGTTCTTCGAGCCAGCGGAGATTCAACGGTTCGAGCAAGGGAATCATGCGCTTGGCGTAATCGAGATTCCAGCCCATGTAGGCGTCGGCCATGATGTCCACGCCGTCGCCGACCGTCTCGCGCACGGTGCGAACGAGCGCGAGATTTTTTTGCATCCCTTCCGGGCCGTCGGTCGGTCCCCAGCCGAAACGCATTTTCATCGCCGTGTAACCTTCGTCTTTGTAACGCTTCGATTCACGCGCGAGTTCGTCGAGCGGCGTGCTGTAAAGCCGGCTTGCGTAAACAGGAATTTTTGGTTTCGTGCGCCCGCCGAGCAGACGATAAACCGGCTGCTTCGCGGACTTGCCAAGAATGTCCCAGAGCGCGATGTCCACCGCGCTGATGGCAACCATGCCGATGCCTTTGCGGCCAAACGCCATCGTCTTGCGATACATGTGTTGCCAGAGAAATTCAGTGTCCCAGGGATCTTGGCCGATGAGCAGCGGCTTCAAATAAAGATCAATGACCTGCTTGGTGACGCGCGGCGAGAGCGCGGCGTTGCCGAGGCCGACGAGGCCGTTGTCGGTGACGATTTCCACGATCAGCCAGCTGTGAAACGTGAACGTGCCCATCGTGGATTTCGTCAGCATGGGCGAGACGGCGTCCATCGGGTTCGTGCAAAAATGCGGCGGGAGCGGAACGGTTTTGCCGCGCCATTCAATGACGCGCGTGCGGATTTCTTTGATTTTCATTTTGAATTATTGGTTGGCTGAAATTTTGAGCGGTTGAATTTTCGGGATGACCAGACAAATCAAAATGAACGCGGCGAGGTGCAGCGAGCCGGAAATGACGAGCGCCGGCCTGTAGCTGTAACCTTGGTCGCGCAGCCAGCCGACAATCTGGCCGAGCACGATGCCGCCCATCGCGCCGCCAAAACCGACAAGGCCGGCGAGTGTGCCGACGGCGCGTTTGGAAATCATGTCCGTCGGCAAAATCATCACGAGCGTGGACCAGGATTGCTGGCCGAAAAACGCGAGGCTGAACAGAAAAATCACCGCCGGGAGGGAATGCAATTGCGGCGCGAACATCACCCACGGCATCAGCGCCGCGCTCAGGCCGAGCGCGAGTTTGCGCGATGCGTTGACGGAAAATCCGCGCGACAACAGCCAGCTTGAAAATCCACCGCCGATCAGGCAGCCGGCTCCCGCCGCCGCGTAAGGAATCCAGCCGATGCTTGTAGCGGCGTTGAATTTGATTTGAAACGTTTCCATTAGAAATTTCGGCAGCCAGAATATGTAAAAATACCACGCGCCATCGCTTAAAAATTTCGCGCCGACCACCGCCCAGACTTCGCGGTGCAAAAGCATTTCGCGGAGCGGAATCAGCCGCGCTGATTCGGCAGACGGCGTTTCCTGGCCGGCGAGGATTTTTGCGCGCTCCGCTTCCGACAGGCGTGGATGCCGGTCCAGCGGCCGGTAATCCAGCGCCCACCAGATTGTCCAGAGCAGGCCGAAGGCGCCGGAAACCAAAAACACCCAGCGCCACGGCGCGATGCCAAACCAGCCGGTGTAATTCATCACCAAAAAAATGACCCACGGCGCAATCATCGCGCCGACCGCCGTGCCGGCGTTGATGATGCCCATCGCGGTGGAGCGCTCGTTGACGGGAAACCATTCGGCCACGACGCGCGTCGCCGCCGGGAAACCGCCGCCTTCGCCCATGCCGAGCAGAAACTGACTCGCCATCAGCATGACCAGCGCAAACGCCATGCCGAAAACCGGGGGCAATCCGTAATTGGCCGCCAATCCCTGGCTGGCGACGGCCAGCGACCAGAAAATCATGATCAACAAAAATCCGCGTCGCGTGCCGAGCCGGTCCAGCAGCCATCCGCCGCCCAGATACATCAGCCCGTAGGCGACCAAAAAAGCGGAGTCGAACGTCGCCTTGATCTGGTCGGAGAAGGGATATTGCGCCTTGATATGGCTCAAAGTCCACGGCAGCGTCTGCCGGTCAAAATAGCTCAAGACAATCGCCGCGCTGACGAGAAACGCCATGCGCCAACGCAAGGCGGAGCGGGATTTGGATGTTGAAGAAGAATTCACCGGGAGTTTCAGATAAATGGACGGCGATCCAGCACGAGCTTGAGCGGACGTTCGGTGACGATTTCTTTCGCGCCGAGAAATTGCTGCGCTTCCGCCGCGATGCTGATGGCGGCCGTCACGGAATGCACGGCGAGCCGCCCGGTGAAGGTTTGTTTGCGGCCTTCCGCGCTGAAAACGTCGCGCATCAAAATTCCCATGACGCGGCGGACGACGGCGCACACGTCGTCGAAGCGATGCGGGCAATAGCGCAGCGTGCGCGTCATCAAAAAAACAGCGTCGAGCGTCATCCAAAGATGGTTAGTCGTCATCCAATAACCGTCGGGCAATTGCAAACGAAGAACGGAATCAATGCGCGGCTCGGGAAACGGCATGTGGCGGTTGAAATTCTGGTAAAGAAAACTGTAATGGAACGAACCGCCGATTTGATCCGAGTCGCCGCCGGGCGGTTTTTCTTTTCCCATCAGCCCGTTGTCCGGATCGAACAGCGCGTCGCACGCGGCAAAATACTTTTCAAACCATTCGGGCGTGCCCAGCGACGGCACGAGGGCAAAAATCGAGCCGACGCCCGCGCCTTTGTGGCTTTCGGTGTAGACCTTGGTCTTCCAGTCGAGCGTGTTGAGAAAGGCGCCGGGGTCGGAATACTCCGCGCCCATTTTCACCGGATGCTGCGGTGTGAGGTCAAGCAGTTGCATCGCCGCGAGCGCGAACGCGGTGTTGTGCAGCGGATCGTGCGTCGGCGATTTTTCGACGAGCCAGCCGGTGTCGGGATTTTGAAACGCCTGAAACGCCGCCGCCCATTCCGCGCGTTCCTTTTCGTCAGGATGAAGCGCGCCGAGCGTGTAAAGAATGCACGCCATGTCCGCGACACCGTAAAGTTCCGTCGCGGTTTCGCCGGGCGAACGCGCGTAATTTCCTGCGCCGCCGGGCAATTTCACCGTCGGCGCAAAATCCTTCACGATCCAATCCGCGAATTCGCGCAGGTCGAAAATTTCCGGCGCGGATTTCGCCGGTGCTGCGGGCGCGTTGGTTTGCGCCAAGGTTTTTGCCGGCATCGCGGAAAGGACGGCGAGCGCGCCGACACCGCGTGCGCCCAGCCGCAAAAACTCGCCGCGAGAGAGGCCGGGTTTTTTATCTGAACCTGGTTTCATCCTTCGAAAAAAATCACCGCTGCAAATCGCCGGGATTTTCCGGCGTGCCGGGTTCATCGAGCAATTGAATCGAAGAGGCCGGGCCGAGGTCGGGATTTTTCCATTCGCTTAACGCCCAGACGACTTTCTTCTGCGGCGACACTTCCAGCACCTGCACCGTGCCGGGCCAAAGCTTCGTGTCTTTGATGTCGGCGGGACACCAGTTGCAGATCACGGTGTTGCCGTTGTCGAGGCGGTTCACTTCCTGGAAAATGAAACATTTGTATTCGGGAATGTCCTTCGCGGAAAACTGCCAGACGGTTTGGCCCTGCTTGTTCACCTCGAGAACGGTGTTGTGATACGAGGAGATTAGCGTATTGCCGTTCTTGAGGCGGACGGCATCCCATGGGCCGGGCGTGGTGAACGACCAGACGGCCTTTCCATCGGCGTCGTATTCCACAACTTTGTTGTCGTCCAGATGCGCGGCCAGGTATGTGCCTTCCTTCGTCAGGCGCACGCGGCGGAATTGCAAGTGTGGGCTTTTGTCTGGATGCGGCGTCGGGAGATCCATTTCCTTTTCCGTCTGGCCGGTGACCGTGTTGATGATCATCAGTTTCGCCGGCTTCGCGTTTTCAACAATGAGAACGCGATTCGTGCCGAGCGGCTGGATGGAATGAATCTCCGTGCCCTTGGGCGCGTCCATGTTCCAGACGATTTTTTTGTCCGGCGTAATCTCGCTCGCGCCAACTTTGCGACAGAAAACAATGTTGCCATTGGAAAGCATCGTGGCATCGCCAAGTTCCTGCAACGTGCCGTTGGTGTCATTTATCGGAATTGAATAAGTCCACACCACCTTGCCGTCGCGGACGACGAAAATGGTCTGGTCACGATTCGCGCGATGATCCCACTCGCCGGTATAAAGAAACGGATGTTGCGCCAGTCCGTTGCCGGGCAAAACGGCGGGCGCGTATGAAACGATGTTGGTTGCGGGGATGGAATTGGTTTCAGCGCAATAGCCGTCCAGCGCGGGAGCGATGCAAAAAAGAATCAGGGCCAGCCGTTTGCCGGAATGCCGGGCCAAAGCAGGTTGCGCGGAGTTTGAGCCAGGGATTTTCATGCGGCTAGTTTAGCCCCAGCCTCACTTCCGACGCAAGCAACGAAGGCAAATGCAGCCATGCGACAAATCAGATTTTTTTCCGCGTGCTGGGTCAAACACCGTTCTATTTCAGAGCAATATATGTCAAGGTTTTAGCAATTTACACCCAGCAAGACCTGCGGCGACCTGCTATTGATCATCACTAACGAATCGCTGCTTCATTCAACCTCATCAAAATATGACAACGCAAAAAAAAACCAACCGCTCGCTGCCTGCCAAGGGCGTTGACTGGCTGCACAATCCGATTTTCAACAAGGGCACCGCCTTCACCGAGGCGGAGCGTGATGCGCTGGGCCTGCGCGGCCTGCTGCCACCGCATGTCCAGACCATCGAGCAACAGGTGCGGCGTGTGATGGAAACCTTCCGCAGCAAGTCCAGCGACCTGGAGCGCTACATCCAGATTGTCGGGTTGCAAGACCGGAATGAAACGCTATTTTACCGCGTGGTGATGGACAATCTGGAGGAACTGATGCCGATCATTTACACGCCCACCGTCGGCAAGGCTTGCCAGGAGTTCGGACACATTTTCCGTCGGTCGCGCGGCTTTTACATTTCCAGCAATGATCGCGGACGGATGGAAAAAATGCTGCACCACTGGCCGACGCGCGACGTGAAGGTGATCGTGGTTACCGACGGCGAACGCATTCTCGGCCTCGGCGATCTCGGCGCGTCCGGCATGGGCATTCCCATCGGCAAGCTCTCGCTCTATACCGCCTGCGCGGGAATTCATCCGATGCAATGTCTGCCCATCACGATTGACGTCGGCACAGACAACGAAACACTGCTGGCCGATTCGCTTTACACCGGGTTGCGCCAAAAACGCATTCGCGGTGAAGAATATGATTTGATCATCGAAGAATTCATGCTGGCCGTGGGAAAAAATTTCCCCGGCGTGCTCGTGCAGTTCGAGGATTTCGGCAACAGCAACGCCTTCCGCCTTTTGGAACGCTACCGCGACCGCGCCTGCACTTTCAACGATGACATCCAAGGCACCGGTTCCGTGGCGCTGGCGGGCGTCTTGTCCGCGCTGCAACTCACCGGTGGAAAACTGGCCGACCAACGCGTGTTGTTCCTCGGCGCGGGCGAGGCCGGCATCGGCATCGCCGAAAACATCGTCAACGTGCTCGTCGAAGAAGGTCTGCCGCTCGCCGAGGCGCGGAAGTGCTGCTGGTTTGTGGACTCGAAAGGTCTGATCGTCAAAGACCGTGGAAACCTCACGGAACACAAATTGCATTACGCCCACGATCAAGTGGCATGCGCTGACTTGTTGTCCGCAGTAAAATTGTTGAAGCCCACGATGCTCATCGGCGCGTCCGGCCAGGCAAAATCCTTCACGCAGGAAATCGTTAAACTGATGGCGGATATTAACGAGCGCCCGGTGATTTTTGCGCTTTCCAATCCAACATCAAAGGCCGAATGCACCGCCGACGAAGCCTACACTTGGACAAATGGCCGCGCGGTGTTTGCAAGCGGCAGCCCATTTGCGCCCGTGAAAGTCGGCGGCAAAACCTTGGTTCCCGGACAAGGCAACAACGCCTACATATTCCCCGGCATCGGTCTAGGCATCGTCTGCACCGGCGCGCGGCGCGTGACCGAATCCATGTTCATCGTGGCGGCGCGCACACTCGCCTCGCTCATCCGCGAGAGCGAACTCGCCGAAGGCCGCGTCTATCCTTCGCTCCAGCGCATCCATGAAGTTTCGCACGCCATCGCCATCGCGGTGGCCGAGGAAGTGTTTGCGAAAAAATTGAACACGCATTCGCGTCCCGAAGATTTGTCCGGCTACATCCTCTCGCAGATGTTCAAACCGGAATATCCCGGCTACACCAAAAAATAATTTCACTCCACCGTCACGCTCTTCGCGAGATTGCGCGGCTTGTCCACGTCGCAGCCGCGCGCGACGGCGATGTGATATGCGAACAATTGCAGCGGCACGGTCGCCAGAATCGGATAAATCGGTTCGAGCGCCTTGGGCAGGTAGATGACATCATTGGCCGCCTTCCTGATCGCCTGGTCGCCCTCCGTCGCCAGCGCGATGATCGGACCCTGACGCGCGCGGATCATCGCCAGGTTCGCCATCGTCTTGTCATACATCGAATCCTGCGGCACGAGAAAAACTGTCGGCGTGTTTTTATCAATCAGCGCAATCGGGCCATGCTTCATCTCCGCCGCCGAATAGCCCTCGGCGTGGATGTAGGAAATCTCTTTAAGCTTTAATGCCCCTTCGAGCGCAATTGGAAACGTGTAGCCACGCCCGAGAAAAAAGAAATCGTCCGCCTTCGCATATTTTTTCGCAATCTTCTTCAGCGAATTGTTTTGCGCGAGAAGGGATTCAATCTGTTTCGGCACGGCTTCGAGCGCATGCAAAATTTCCAGCGCGCGCTTGGCCGGGAGATTGCGCATCCGCCCCAAATGCACGGCCAGCAGCGACAGAACGGCAAGCGTGGAGACAAATGCCTTGGTCGAGGCGACGCCGATTTCCGGCCCGGCGTGCATGTAAATGCCGCCGTCGGATTCGCGGGCGATGGTGCTGCCGACGACGTTGACGATTGCCAGCGCGCGGTGGCCGCGCCGCTTGGCCTCGCGCAGCGCGGCGAGCGTGTCGGCGGTCTCGCCAGATTGCGAGAGCACGAGCAGCACGGTGTTTTTCTCCAGCGGACAGTTGCGGTAGCAAAATTCGTGCGCGAACTCCACCTCGACCGGGATCTGCGCCAGTTCCTCGATCAGATATTCGCCGACGAGCGCCGCGTGCCAGCTCGTGCCGCTGGCGGCGATGACGATGCGGTCAATCGAACGCAGTTCCGACACGCTCATGTTCAGCCCGCCGAATTTCGCGGTCGCGCCCTCCGCGTCCACTCGCCCGCGCAAGGCGTTTTCGATGGTGCGCGGCTGCTCGTAAATTTCCTTGAGCATGAAGTGCGCGTGCTTGCCGCGTGCGGCGTCCTCCTGCGAAAATTCCAGGTTGCTGATCTGGACCGTCGCGGTGTCCGTGCCGAGATTCAAAACGTCGAAGCGTTCGCTCGTCACGGTCGCCACGTCGTAGTCGCTCAAATAAACGACCTTTTTCGTGTGCGCGACGATGGCGTTGGCGTCGCTCGCGAGAAAATTTTCGCCCGTGCCGATTCCGATGATGAGTGGCGAGCCGCGCCGCGCGCCGACTATCGTGCCTGGCTGCCCGGCGCAAATAACGGCGAGTCCGTAGGTGCCGATGACTTCACGCAGCGCATCGCAGACAGCTTGCGTTAAAATGTCGTTGGCAGGGCGCGTCACTCCATGCGCGCCGTTTTCTGACTTGCCATGATTCGGCGCGCGCGGAGCGACGGAGCCTGCCTTTAACTTTTCGTAATGATCGCCGATCAAATGAGCGAGCACTTCCGTGTCCGTGTCGGATTTGAAAGTGTGCCCGGCTTTCAGCAGGCGTTGTTTTATCGCATCGTAATTTTCAATGACGCCGTTGTGGACGACGGCGATTTTGCCGGATTGGTCGAGATGCGGATGCGAATTTTTATCCGAGGGAACGCCGTGCGTGGCCCAGCGCGTGTGGCCGATGCCGAGATTTCCAGCGACCGGCTCGGATTTCAGCAGTCGCGCGAGGCCCTCGTCAATTTTTCCCTTTTTCTTGCGGACCAGCACGCTGCCTTCGTCCAGCAACGCCACGCCCGCGCTGTCGTAGCCGCGATATTCCAGCCGCCGCAATCCTTCGAGCAGGACGGGCGAGGCCGCCTTTTTACCGACGAATCCGATGATGCCGCACATAATTTCGTGAATCGTTAAATTGTTACATCGTGAATCGTTGCATGGTTGAAACGGTTTAACGATTCACGATTCAACGATGTAACGAACCCAAAATGCATTCCGCCGCTTTGTCCAAATCGTCCACGATCACGGCGCTCGCAAATTTGCCCGCCGCCGCGCGCTCGGTTTCCGCGCCGTAGCCGGTGCGGACAAGCATGCTCTTTTTCACGCCCGCGTTCCAGCCGCATTCCAGATCAATCAATTTGTCGCCAACCATGAAACTTTCCGCCAGGTCCAGGTCAAATTCATCCCGCGCGTCGAACAAAAATTGTGGCGACGGCTTGCGTCCGCGGCTCGGCCTGTCTGGCGCCTCGGGCGCAATGTAAATTTTCGCGAACCGGATTCCGTCCCGCGCAAGCTCGTTGCACAAATGCTGGTTCACCTTGTCAACGTCGGCAAGCGTGAAGTAACCGCGCCCGACGCCCGATTGGTTCGAGACAATGAACAGCTTGAAGCCGGCGGCGCAGAGTTTTTTCAGCCCGGTGCGCGTCGCCGGAAAAATCTCAACGTCCTCGGGACGGCACAGATAATTCCTTTCGGCAATCATCGTGCCGTCGCGGTCGAGAAACACGGCCCGGTTCATGGGCAAATTGTGGTTGGTTTTTGGCAAGAATGGAATTGAATTTATTTCCGGGTTTAAGCATCCTTTGACGTTCTCTCATTCAACAAGCAACAAAAAAATATTATTCACATGAGCAAAGGCAGACTAGGAATTTTGGTCGGAGGCGGCCCGGCGCCCGGCCTCAACGGCGTCATAGCGGCGGCCACCATCGAAGGCATTAACCAGGGCTACGAGGTCATCGGCTTCCGCGACGGCTTCAAGCACATTTCGGCTGGCGACACCACGCAGATCAAGCCGCTCGCCATCCGCGACGTGCGGGACATCCATCTTAAGGGCGGCTCCATTCTCGGCACGGCGCGCACGAACCCGACCAAATCCGAGGAGCACATGAAAAATCTTTTCACCGTGCTTCACAAACTCGGCATCACCGCGCTCGTGACCATCGGCGGCGACGACACGGCCTTCTCCGCCAGCGTCGTCCGCAAGCGCAGCAACGGCGAAATCAAAGTAGCGCATGTTCCAAAAACAATTGACAACGATCTGCCTTTGCCGGGGACCGCGCCCACGTTCGGCTACGAAACTGCGCGGCATTACGGCGTGCAGCTCGTCCGCAATCTGATGGAAGACGCGCGGACAACTTCGCGCTGGTATCTCATTATCAGCATGGGCCGCGCGGCGGGGCATCTCGCGCTCGGCATCGGCAAGGCCGCCGCCGCCACGCTCTCCGTCATCTCCGAGGAATTTCGCGGACGCCCCGTCACGGTGGACGAAGTCTGCGACATCATCATCGGCTCCATCATCAAGCGCAAAGCCGAAGGCTCGCAATACGGCCTCGTCGTCCTCGCCGAAGGATTGATTGAATCGCTCGGCGAAAAAGGTCTTCTCGCCGCGATGCCCGAAGGACAGCTTGAACGCTTCGGCAAAATCATCCGCGACGACCACGGCCATCTCCGCCTCGGCGAAATCGAGTTTGGCCGCCTCATGAAGGAGCTTTTGACCACGCGCCTTGAAAAGCTCGGCATCAAGATGACCTTCATTGACAAGGACCTCGGCTACGAACTCCGCTGCGCCGACCCGATTCCCTTCGACGCCGAATACACCCGCGACCTCGGCTATGCCGCCGTGAAATTCCTGCTGTCGCCCGCCGCCGACGAATACGGCGCCATCATCAGCTTCGTGGACGGAAAGATGAACCCTCTGCCGTTCGACGACATGCTCGACCCCAAGACCGGCCGGATGCAGAACCGCAAGGTCAACGTGGACGGTGAAGCCTACGAATGCGCCTGCGCCTACATGATCCGGCTGGAGCGCGAGGATTTCGAGGATGCTCGGCAGCTCGGCAGGCTCGCCGCCATCGTCAACATGACTCCCGAACTTTTCCGCGCGCGTTTCGGCTATTTGGTGAGTTTGAAATAAAATTCCGCCGCCCGTCACTATTTTTGCGGGGCCAGATTTGTAATGGTTCCGTCGTTCAAGTCCGGGTCGAACGCGCGGGCTGGTTCCGTCGTTGACGAGTTCGCGCCATTCACCCAAAGTCCGCCGGCTTGCTCCGGCGTGAGCGTTGCCGCAGGGTTGAATTTTCCACCGGCCATGTAATTGAGCAGCGAGCGGCGCAACTGCAATAATTCGGAACCGCCGCGCTCGTTGTCCAAGTTGATTGCCGACACCAGTAATTTCCCCGCGCCGAGCCGGCACTCGAAAATCACGCCGAGTTTCCAGTTGCGGTTCCAGTCGTCAATCGCCCAGACAATTGGTTTCAGTTCGCGCGGTGCGGCGGTCAGGTTCACCGAGCGAACGCCGTTGATGAGTTGCGTCCATTGCCAGTCGCAATTTTTGTCGGTGGGAAATTCCGCGAGCGCGGGGGAATTCGTATCGCAGAGCAGGCCGAGCATCGCGTCAAATCTCGCCGAACGGTTCGCGGGCGGGCGCACGGTCATCTGGATGTTCCAGAAAACGGGAACGTTTCGCATCGGTGGACATTTTGAGGGATCAAGGTCATTTGCTCCCGGCATGAAAAGCACTTTGCCGCCAGCGGCAAGGTTCGTCATGGCTTCGCTCCAATTGTGTGTCACCAAAACATTGGCCGGCGTGGCCATGCTGACTTGCGCCGGATAGAGCCAGAAGTTCCAGTCGTTTTGGAAGTGTCCGTTATCGGCATCAATATTGGCGACCAGTTTGTATTGGGCGGGCGCGGGCAATTTGTCGAGACCGACTATGAAGTGCAAATACTTGCCTTTGAAACCGACGGGAATATCGGTGGGATCACTCGCTGGCATTGTCTCGACAATCTTTCCATTTCCATAAACGATTTCCCAGTGGGTGGCTGCATTTGAAAGTGGCCCTGAACCGAATTGCGCGACACCGATATCCGCCTCAATCTTTTCGTCCGTTGTGAACACGCGCTTGTTGAGCCACGCCAGCGGCACGACCGGACCGCAGAATTTTCTGAATTCCGTCGCCGTCACGTAGCTCTTCGGCTCCCAGAACGCATCCACGACGCCGATGAGCGCGGTGCCCTGCCCAAGATAATCGTGCAGGTCGAGAAGTTGAAAACCGGAAAGTCCGGGCGTGCGCAGGTTCGCCTCGATTTCTTCCTTGTAACATTCCAACTGAAAACGTCCCGACGCCCACGCGAACTCTTTGTCCTCGTCCAGCACGCCATTTTGTTCGGCGATGTATTTGAAGATGTCGTAATTGCCGGGCCTCAAATAGCCGGTGAATTTCGCAATCACATCGAAGTCGGGATACGCGCACCACTGGCCGACCTCGTGCGAAAGGACAGGAATGTGGACGTCCTGAAGCGCGGCGCTGTAATCGCCGCCGAACCAGCCGGAGGCGTTGCGCAGATCGCCGCCGGTGAAACGGACGAGCGAGGCGTATTGCGCGCCGCCGTTGACCTGCGACGGATCGGACCAGCCGGTGCCGGCGGAGTAAAGCCGGCGCGGATCTTTTGCGTAATTATCGGCTGCCCATTGCGGCGTGAAGCGCGAGTAATTGCGCGGCTCGTTGCTCGGCGAAAGTAGGATGAACGACGGATGATTGCCGTAGGCTGCGAGGAGCCGCGCGGTTTCGTCGTTCAGCCATTGCTTCATCACCGGGCTGCCGAAATCGGCCCAGAGGCCGCATTCCGGCTGGAGATAAAAACCGAGTTCGTCTGCGGCCTCGAACGCGGCCTCGGGCGGACACCACGAATGAAAACGCATTCCGTTCAAGCCATAATCCTTGCAGGTCTGGATGATTTTTTTCCACGACGCGACATCCATCGCCGGATAACCCGTGAGCGGGAATTCGCCGCCGTCATGCGTGAGCCGCAGGTTGACGGGGCGGCCGTTGATGAGAAGGTTTTTGTCGTTGCTCGTGATTTCGCGGAAGCCGAAAATTACAGTTCGAGAATCATTCGCTGAATCACCAGTTAGAAAAACATCAATATAATTGAGCGTTGGATTGAATTCATCCCAAACTACAGGGTTTTCAGGCAATTGTATTTCAAATGCAAAGGTCGTTTCATTTGTGGTCCAAACCACGGAATCACTTCGTAATGATGTTCTCCTACGGCGGATGGCGGTTGGCTTGTTCTGGTTCATCGAAAAGTCGTAAAAAATCTGCAAATCACCTTTGCCATCTGAACCGGACGTGTTGCCGACTTTAATTTTAACGAGCGCAGATTTATTCGTGACGTTTGGAAAAACTTGCACATCTTCAATCCAAACCGGCGATGCAGCCCGCAATTCAATTTTCCCCACGATGCCGTTCCATGCCGCGCCCAGCCCGTCGGAAATGCTGTGCGAATCCACCAAGTGTCCGGCAGCCGGCAATTGCAGTCGGTTGTCCACGCGGATGGTCAGGCGGTGCTTGCCGGGCGTCAGCATGCCGAGGTCGGTGATTTGCGGGGCAACGAGACTGTCGTTGGCGGGAAATTCCTTGTCGTCCACCCAGACCGTGCTTTTCCAGTGCGTGCGTTCGAGAAACAGCGTGAAATGTTTGCCGTTCCAGTTTGTCGGAATATCAACATCGCGTTGATACCACGCCGCGCCGAGATAATGCTTCGGCGGCTGCGAAAGAAACGGCACCTCCACATGGCCCGGCTGGGAAAAACGGTCGCGCAGAGCTGCGGGCTGAATCTTCCACCAAGCTTCACCGAGCGTCAACACCCACGGCGTATCCGTGCTGATGTCGTCGCCGTAGCCTTGCGCCTGAAGAATGCCGGGAAGCTGGATTTTGTCCGGCAAATCCTTGGCGAACCATTGCTCATTCGTGCCGACGTCATTGCGGTCAAGCGCGAAACGCCATTCGCCGTCGAGCGGCATGGTTTCGGCGGCGCGAAGCTGGGCGGTGAAAATAAAAATGGCGGCGGCCAAAAAAGTTTGCAGAAAAGTGCAGTTCATAAATCAAAGGAATTTAGCTTGAAGTGGAACACGCCCGGACAAAAACCGCAATTCACTTTTTGGCGGCGCGGAGCAATCCGGCAATCAAACCGTCCGTCGTGTGTTCTTTCGCTTCGAGCGCAGGTTCAAGATTCAAAGCACGAATCGCTTTGCTGGTTTCAGGGCCGATGGAGGCGATTTTCAACTGCGGGAATTGCTTCAACAGCTTCGGCAGATCAAACCGGACATGAAAATGCTCCACCGTCGAGCTGCTGGTGAACGTCACCCAGTCCGCGCCTTCCGCGAGCAGCCGCAGGCCCGCGCCGGTGCGATCCTCGGTCTCAGCCACGGTTTTGTAGATGGCGATGTCGTCCACGATGGCGCCCATTTCCTGAAGCGCGTCCGGCAAATCCTTGTTCGCCACCTCGGCACGGAGCAGGCACATCTTGACATTCTCGATGTTCTGGAATTTGACGAATTCCTCGGCGATCTTGCGACCGATGAATTCCTCCGGCTGCAAGTCCACCTGCAAATGCAGCTCGCGCAATTTCGCCGCCGTCTTCGGTCCGACCGCCGCGATGCGCGCGCCACCGAGGTCGCGCAAATCCTGAAACCGCTTGAAGAACAAGTCAAAGAACGCCGTCACCCCGTTCGCGCTGGTGAAGACGAACCAGTCGTAGGAATTCAACTCCAGCAGGCAGTCAATGATGGCGTCTTTTTCCGTCGGCATCGTGAGCTTGATGGTCGGCACTTCCAGAACATCCGCGCCGAGTTCCGCGAGGCGTTGCGCGAACGGGCCCGCCTGTTCGGATCGTCGCGTGACGACGATGCGCTGGCCGAACAGCGGCTTTTGCTCGAACCAATTTAATTTCCCGCGGAGCTTCACCACGTCGCCGACGATGGTGATGGCCGGCGGAACAATTTTCCTGTCCGCCGCGAGCCTGGAAATTGTCGCGAGCGTGCCGGCAACGGATTTTTGTTTTCCAAGCGTGCCCCATTGGATGACGGCGACGGGTGTTTTCGGCGACATTCCATTCGCCACGAGCGCTTTCGTCCAGTCGCCAAGATTTTCCGTGCCCATGAGCACGACCTTGGTGCCGGGGATTTTGGCAATCTGTTCGTAGCGCAGGGCCGTGGCCGCTTCCGCCGAATCGCTGTGGCCGGTGAAGACGGTGAAGCTGGAGCAATGATCGCGGTGCGTGAGGGGAATGCCGGCGTAGTTCGCCGCCGCCACGATGGACGAAACGCCAGGCACGACTTCAAAATGGATCTTCCCCGCCGCGAGCGCCTCGGCTTCCTCGCCGCCGCGACCGAAAATATAAGGGTCGCCGCCCTTGAGCCGCACGACGGTCTTGCCTTCACGCGCCCTGACGATGAGCAGTTCAACGATCTGCTCCTGCGAAAACTCCGTGCGTTTGCCGCGCGAAATGATTTCCGCCGCCGGCTGTGCGAGCCGGAGCAGCGCCGGGTTTACGAGCACGTCATAAACGACCACGTCTGCGCGGCGGAGCAATTCCGCGCCGCGCAACGTGAGCAAGCCTGCGTCGCCCGGCCCCGCGCCGACGAGATAAACCACGCCTTTGGATTTCACGCGCACAATTTAACCAAAAGGCGGCGGCGGGCAATCAAAGAGCACGAATGCTTTGCCCTGAGATTGGGCGTGCGGCGATTGCGGATGTGGAATAGCATGATCGCATTCCATGAGACCGCGCCCAACAAAAGCCGCAGGATTTTCCACCTGTTTGCTGGCCGCACTATTTGTTGCGTGCGGTGCTATGGCTGGGTTTATGCCGCCGCAGGAACAGATTTTGAGCGACATGGTGCTGGCCAATCATCATTTTACCAACGAATGGCCGGTGCCCGGCTGCAGCAGTTGCCTGTCAGGAGCGCATGGCAGTTCCATCTGGACCCGGGGAACGTATTTCGAGGGTTCCCTCGCGTTATACCGGATCAATCAAGATCCCAACATTTACAATTATGCGGTGCAATGGGGATCGTTCACCAACTGGAATTTGCGTTATGGAGACACGGACAACTCGCCCGATGATCAATGTGCCGGGCAGGGGTATGTCGAGCTTTACCTGCTGGATACGAACCAGACCAGCCGGCTGACGCACATTGCGAACAACGTGAACTTCTGGATGAAGGGCAACCTGGGTTTGAGCACCTGGACTTATGTTGATTCCATCCATATGTCAATGGCCGCATTTGCCAAGCTCAGCGTTCTTAATTCAAACACCATCAGCGCGCTCAGGACGAACGGCACCTATGCGCCGGAAATGTATTCCTTCTTCCATAACATCCAAAGCGTCTACGGCCGGTCCAACGGGCTTTACAACGCCACCGACCATCTCTGGTGGAGGGACACGAACTATCTGGCGAACTACACGGCCTCGGATGGCACCGCGCAAAAATGCTACTGGTCACGAGGCAATGGCTGGGCGTTTGTCGCGCTTGCGCGGACGATGGACGTGCTTCCCACCAATGACACGCACTACGCCGAATATCTGCAAACTTTTACAAACATGGCCGCCGCCATCAAGGCCGTGCAGCGCGCCGACGGCTTTTGGAACGTCAATCTCGCCTGCACCAACGATTATCCCGGCCCGGAATCCAGCGGCACGGCGTGCTTTACCTATGGATTTGCGTGGGGAATCAACCACGGTTATCTCGGCACCAATACCTATCTGCCCGTCGTCATTGCCGGCTGGAACGCCCTGGCTGCCGGCGCCTTGCACCACAGTGCCGGCGCGGACAACGGCTTTCTCGGCTACGAGCAAGGCTCCGGCAGCAAGCCATCCGACCGCCAGCCTGTCACTTACACCAGCGTGCCCGACTTCGATGATTTCGGGCTCGGGCTGTTCCTGCTCGCAGGCAGCCAGGTTTATCAATTGAGTTCCGCACCGGGCATCACACTTGCCGCGCCGGTTTTGAACGGCAACCAGGCTCAACTTGATTTTTCCGTCGTCACCACCCAGACCAACGGCACGTTCAACCTGCTTGAAACGGATCAGCTGGGTTCGGCTTGGACGACAAATGCAACGGCAACTTTGACGACAAACATTGACGGCATTTCCTATCGCCTCACGACCACGAACAATGCCTCCGTGCGGTTCTATCGCGTGCAGCTTGCCCTCTGACCGCCGTTTCCACGCGCTGAAACATTCCTGTGGCCGGAGTTTGCGCTTTGAACTCGCGCCGCCGCCGAATATAAATGGCGCGTGCCTCAACCGGTCCAGCCCGACATCAATGCCGCCACGCGCCTGTGCGCGGTCTATGGCTCGCCCATCGCGCATTCCGCCTCGCCAGCGATGCACAATGCTGCGTTTGCCGCGCTCGGTTTGAACTGGCGCTACCTCGCATTTGAAGTGGACCCGAAAAACCTACGCGCGGCGATTGACGGCGCGAAGGCGATGAATTTCGCCGGAATAAATCTCACCGTGCCGCACAAATTGCTCGCGGTGGAAATGGTGGATGCGCTCGATGAGTCCGCAAAAATCTGGGGCGCGGTCAACACGATTCAATTTCAAGCCCAAGGCGCGCAAAGCCGTTCGATTGGTTTCAACACGGATGCGGATGCGATTGTGACGGCGTTGCGCGAGGATTTGCAGATGGAATTGCGCGGCGCGAAAATTCTTTTGCTCGGCGCGGGCGGGGCAGGGCAGTCGGCGGCCTTGAAACTCGCCTCGGAAAACATCGCCGGACTTTTCGTGGTCAACCGCACGGAAGAAAAAGCCGACGCCATCGCGGGCGAAATCATCGAGCGTTTTCCATCCGTGAAAGTTTCCGTCGGCTATCCGAAGGAAAATGTGGATTTGATTTTGAACGCGACTTCGCTTGGCATGAAGGCAGGCGACCCGTCGCCGCTGGACGAAAAACAATTTTCGTTGAAACAAACCGGCGCCGTCTATGACATGGTTTATCGCCCGGCGGAAACAAAGCTGCTCGCGGCGGCGCGCGCGGCGGGTTGCAAATCGGCGAACGGCCTCGGCATGTTGCTGCATCAGGGCGCGACGGCGTTCAAAATCTGGACAGGCAAACCCGCGCCGCTCGACGTGATGCGCCGCGCGCTGGAAACGGAAGTTTACCGGTCCACAGTCCAGAGTCCCCAGTCTTGAGTCCAGAATCTCAAACCGATCTTGAACAATCGCCTATTCTTGACTGTGGACTGATAACTGTGGACTGTGGACTGATTATGAAAATTCAGAAGTTTGAAGATGTTCTTGCCTGGCAAAAGGCGCGGGAATTGACCAATGGAATTTACTCTCATGCCGGGACGGGTTCGTTCGCAAAAGATTTTGGATTGAAGGATCAAATCCAGCGCGCCGCAGTATCCGTCATGGCAAATGTCGCGGAAGGGTTCGACCGGGGCGGGGACAAGGAGTTCAACCAGTTTCTTTCAATTTCAAAAGGCTCTTGCGGAGAAGTGAAATCACACCTTTATGTTGCCTTGGATCAGCAATACATCAATCCTGCGCAGTTCAACGCGCTTTACAATTCAGCCGATGAAGTGGGCCGGCTTCTTGCCGGTTTTATGACTTACTTGAAACAATCCGATTTGCGCGGCAGAAAATTCAAATGACACTATCAGTCCACAGTTTACTGTCCACAGTCCCGAGTCTGGGATTTGCAGCCCACAACCAATCGGGCGGATTTCTGTCAAACTTTGGCGCGTTGCCTTTGACTGAGGACTGTCAACTGAGGACTGGCGGCTGTTTGCTGGCGGCTGTGGACTGGCGACCGTGGACTGCAGACTGGTCCACCGTGCCGTTTCATTTCTGGTCGCTGACATTATTTGCGCTCGGCTGCATCATCGGCAGTTTTCTCAACGTCTGCATTTACCGGATGCCGCTCGGCTTGAGCATCGTTTCTCCGCCGTCGCATTGCCCGCATTGCAAGTATGCGATTCCTTTTTACCTGAACATTCCGCTGGTGACGTGGCTGGCGCTGCGCGGCCGCTGCAAAAACTG
>Ga0181529_10002051_pt1 | contig 24809 bp, 18 predicted proteins | sample PEATcosm2014_Bin_36_FD_119763 | JGI IMG/M metagenome (GOLD analysis project Ga0181529, IMG submission 119763) | Peatland microbial communities from MTU Mesocosm Facility, Houghton, MI, USA - PEATcosm2014_Bin10_30_metaG | ecosystem: Environmental > Terrestrial > Soil > Wetlands > Peat | place... | reverse complement strand
CTCCTGCCCGCTCTTCTCCGGCTGCTCGATGGGCGCAGCGCCGGTTGTGGTCGCGCCTGTCTCCTCAGTCATGTTTCGCCTCCTTGGCCGGCGCGCTCTTGCCCCGCTCATTCTTGCCCTGCTCAATCTTCGACCGGATGAACCACAGCAGCGTGTGCAGCGAGAAGAACCCGAGCACGCCCCACAGCAGCGTATTCATGAACAATCGGGTGTAATACAGCGCCGGATTCAGCTTTCGGTTATGCGGGTTCGCGTGCGGCTGATATTGCACAAAGCTGGCATTCGCGTCCTTATGGCACCGGCCGCAGGTCTTCACCAGGTTCGCCGGAGCGATCGGCGAGTTCGGGTCCGACGCCGGCAAAACGCCGTGCGCTCCGTGGCAATCCCAGCAGCGCGCCGTCTCCACATAGCCGCCCAGCAGTCCCAGCTGCGAGTGGAACGTGTCCCGGTACGTTGCCAGCTGGTCCTTATGGCAGGAGCCGCAGATCGGCGTCGATTGCATGCGGAAGGCGTCGGCGGTCGGCTGCAAAATGGCGTGCGCGGTGTGACAGTCCGTGCAGACCGGAGCCTTCACGTTGCCCGCCGCCACAGCTTTGCCATGCACCCCGCTCATATAGTTGGCGTTGATCCCGGCATGGCAGGTGCCGCAGGTCTTGGGAATATTCGCCTTGTAGGTGGGGCTGAGCGGGTCCTTGTGGCTGAGAATGTGATGCGAGCCGTGGCAACTATTGCAGTTGGCAGCCACCAGCAGCCCTTCTTTGCTCAGCGCAAACCCATGAATCGAATCCAGATACATCGGATAAACGTTGGGCAGACCATGCTGTTTGGCCATCTCGCCGTTCCCGTGGCAATTGCCGCAAGTGCGCGGCACATTCAGCGGATATACGGCCGAGCGCGCATCGTCCTTGGGAAAGATCTTGTGCGCGTCTCCGTGGCAACTGGTGCAGGGATGCTCGGCGCGGTTGGCATGAACGCTGCCCACAAGTCCCGCCGCCTGATCGGCATGGCAGTTCTCGCATTGAACCGGCGCGATCTTGTCAGGATGCGGGTAGTCCGTGATCGTCGCGTGGCAGTCGCCGCACTTCAGGCTGCCGTGGATACTTTCGCTGAAGCTGTGCCCATCGACGGCGATGCTCTTGCCCGAGGCGTCCTGCAAGCTCGCGTCGCCGTGGCAGGCAAGGCAATCGGTCTCAGCCACGGCAAAGCGTGGCGCAGTGAAATACAGCAGCGACCCAACAAGGAGCGCGACTGAGAATGCAGTCTTCATGAAGACTCCGTTCGACCCAAATCCCTAAAGACGCAGGCGAGCAGGACTTGCCTGTAACTCCACAATCACAAACTGCGCCGGACCTTCTCTAGCGCCGTTACTTTTGCAACGAGCGAATAAAGGCGATGACATCCTTGATTTGCGCGTCGGTCAGTTTGCCCGCATAAGCTGGCATCTTGTTCTTGCCGTTTTTGGTCGAGGCGAAAAACTGCGCCTCCGAGGCCTTGAGCATCTCTGGGGCTTTGAATGAGAGAATCTTCATATTCTTGCCCATCGTTGTTGCGGCCTGTCCGTCCGCGCCGTGGCACATCGCGCACTTGGCTTTGTAAGTGTCTGCTCCGGGCGACTGCGCAAAGGCAGCTCCCGCCATCAACACGGCCAGCACGAAAATGGCTGCCGCTCGAATTGCTTGCATCATACGCTCTGCTCCCTAACTGGACAAATACGGTCCGGATCGCGACCCACTTTTCGCTTGAAAGTTTTCCAGTCAAGTACCTTTGATATCGCTTACATTGCGCATTTGCAAGTGACGCCTATCACAGCCGCCGAGTCAGCTCCTTGGGAGCTTCATCTTCCTCCCGGTTTCCCTCGATTGAAACTTCTCTCGCCTTTGCCAAAAATACAGCCAGTTCAATGCGCATGCACATGGACTCGATGCAATAGCCGGCGATCCAAGCTCTCAGAATCGATTCCCGCTCTACCCGAATTTCCTCAAAACAGTGTGATTTCGCTGCTCTTGTGAAGCTCCTTGCGATGGCTGCGCTGGTAGGCCGCTTCGTCATGGATGATCCTGGGAAGCTTCGAACCGTCAACGGCACGCACCAGCACCTCGCCCGTGTCGGTTGAGAAACGCACATGCACGCCGTGAACGCCGCCCAGCCTTTGCGCGACAAGTGGAATCCTTTCGTCCGCGAGAAACTTGCGCACAAAGGCCACATTCATGTCGCCGGTCGAGCGGCGCTTTAAGCCGGCCAGCACATTGGCGCCGCCAAAGGCCTTGGCGACCAACCGGTAGCGGTCGCAACCCAGCTTCATCAGGCCATTGATCAGCAGTTCCATCGCATTAATCCCATAACGCGAGTTGTCCGGGTCCAGCCGTCCTCCCGGCAACAGGATGTGGTTCATGCCGCCTGCGCGCAACACTGGATCCCAAAGGCAAACCGCCACGCACGAACCCAGGAGCGTTTGCAGAACCACCGGCTCAACACTGGTGGTCACGTCGCCGGCATAGATCGTGACCCTTTTTTTATCTGCAAGTTGCGCCAGTCCATGCACAGTGGGTTGCGGAACCCTCAATGGTTTGTGCGCAATCTTTGAACCTTGGTGCGCATTGTCGCGATGGATCGTCATGGAATTTTGTCTTTGCCATTTGGCAAACATTAACACGCACTAATTCTCTTATCGGCGCGATCCACGATTTGATTACCGAGTCCCACTCATTCTTCGGCAATCGGATTGCACGAGCGAATACCTTGGCCGCTCCATCGATTCGTGCAGAGACCGAACGGAAATAAGCTAAAATAAATTGAAACAAGGCCCATGAGCAGAGTGAAAACCTTCTAGGAAGTGATTCAGATCACATACTAAGGAGCCTGCGGTCCTTGAAAATTAGCCCGCAGATAGAGGTCAACATAAATGGCAACGGATACGCTACCCGAAACGAAAACCATGCTTACACTTCCCGGCGACGCGGTCCGCCAGATTCAATGGCGCTTTGCCGACCGTTTTGACTTGCAGATGCTGGTCCAATCGACGCGCGGCGTAGCCCGTGGCGTGGTTGCCCAGCTTGTGGCCGCCGGCGAGCGCAACACCCACGAATGGACCCCCGGCAAAGCCAGCATGATGGAGGCCTTTGACCGCGCCGGCATCACCGCGGCCTTTATGGATCCGGAAGAGGGCGGCTTCATCTCCGGCCCCAAGAATATGGCGCTGTCGCTGGCCGCCTTTGAGCTGGCCTGGGTGGACGGCGGCGCGGCTACGGCCTCGCTGGCTGGCTCTCTGGCGCTCTCGCCCATCCATGAACGCGGCACGCCGGAGCAGGTCCGCCACTACAAGAGCCTCTCCGCTCCCGCGCAGCCCGGCGAAGACCGCAAGACCTGGCGCGGCGCCTTTGTGCTCACCGAGCCCATCCCTTATGTCGGCGTGGATACCGGCATGTTGAGCGGCAAAATGCGCATCGCCGAGTGGAAAGACGGCGAAGAGCCCTGGCTCCAGGTGGACAAGCGCGGCCGCTTTATCACCAACATTGCCTTTGCCAACTTTGTCACGGCAGCCGTGGGCTCGGATGACGAGCGCATCAAGGGCACCTGCTTCATCATTCTGGAAGAGACCGACGAGGGCATCTTCGACCATGGCACGCCGACCAAGAAGCTGGTCCATCAACTCTCTTCGACCGGCGACCCGATCTTCAACCTCAAGGTTCCCGCCAGCCGCATCGTCGGCGGCTATGTAGTCAAGGACGGCGTCATCGTCCCCAACTTTAGTCATGCCGAGGTTCTGGACGCGGTCTTCAAGCGCACCCGCGTCGGCGTGGGACTGATGTCGGCGGCCAAGCTGCTCTCTGCCGTCGAGCCGGTCATCCGCTATCAGCGCCAGCGCTTCCGCGGAGCCGAGGGCGCCAAGCCCGGCTCCGTTCGCTACGAGCAGGGGATTCAGCAGCGCGAGGATGCGCTCCATCGGCTAGTCGATGTTTGGGCCACCGGCGAAGCCGCCGCCTCGCTCGGCTTTGCCACCGCTCGCCTCTTCGATTTGTACGAACCGCTCGAAAAAGAAAAGTCGTCGATCCTCGCCGAGCGCGGCGTCACGGGCGGTCGCGCCGAGATGAAGGCGCTCAAGGAGAGCGCCGACCGGGCCATTGAACTGCTCTCGCTGAAAGAGAATGATCCTCGCCGCGACGAACTGGAGGCCGATCCGCTGGTCCAGTTCGTGTTGGCGGACGCCGAAACCAGCGTCATCTGCCCGGCCACCAAGCTATGGAATACCGGCCACGGCACCAATATGCTGCGCGAGGCCGTCAGCCTGATGGGCGGCTACGGCATCACAGAGGATTGCCCCGGCTACCTCGGCAACAAGTGGATGGACGCCCAGCTCGAAGCAACCTACGAAGGCCCGGAGGCCGTGCAGCGCCGTCAGTTGACGGTGACCATGACCAGCGAAGTCTTCCTGGCGCTCTTCCGCTCGTGGATCGCCGAGATGCGCCGCATCGCCAGCGAAAGGCCCGGAACAGGCGCCTGCACCCTCGCCTCGGCGATGAAGTTGTGGCTTTGGACCCTCGAACATTTGCAGGTCACCAAAGACCCCAGCGGCGGCAAGCTCTACCACGGCCAGCGCCAGGGCGTAACCTTCTCGCTGGCCGATGCGCTTTGTTGGCTGCTGGCCTCGCGCTATCAGATTCTCGACGTGCTCGAACTGGAAAAGAACGGCCCCAGCGATCCGGTTGCCGCCGAGGGCCTGGACGGCACGCTGCAATTCTTCAGCGACCTCTGCCACACACAAGCAGCGGCAGCCGCCGGTGAAGTCAGCCGCATCTGCGCCGAGCTGGTCTTCGGCTACAACCGCCATCCCTCGTGGAACGACGAGGGTCACACCAACTGCTTCCTGACCAGCGAGTTGGAAGAACTGGAAGAGATCATTCCCGGCATCTCGGCGATGGCTCTGGATGTTCTCTCCGAAGACGGCACCCATCCGCGCAAGGCTGGACCCTGCGCCGGCTGCGGCAGCAACAACGACTTCCTGCGCCTGCAAGGCAAGCTGGTTCACTGCCTCAGCGGCTCCCGCCTGGCCAAAGATCGCGCCGCCGAAACCGTCAGCAAAGTCATGATCCCGGAGGCGCTGGATTATCCGGCGTAAGAACAGCTATTAGCTGTCAGCCGTCAGCTTTTAGCTTGACCTTTTTCAAAAGCCGGGTGCCCCAGGTCCGGATTTTCGGACCTGGGGTACCACGAACTAATGGGATACCACGAACTAATGGGATACCACGAACTAATGGGATACCACGAATTAATGGGGTACCACGAACTAATTGGTGTTTTGAAAGGGCACGACTTTAGTCGTGCCGCAAGAATAACTGAGAAATCTGGGCTTTAGCCCCTGAGGGATGGTTTCCGGCGTTTTCGACTTTCACCAGAAGGTGTTAGGTCGGTTGTCCCCCACTCCCGGAGGGAGTGAACGAAAATAGCCCAGGGTGAAACCCTGGGTAAGCCAGCCAATTAAATGTCGCGCCCCGTAGGGGCGCAGCGAAATGTGCAGCTTAGGAACGTTCGAAGCGAATGAAAAATCGAGGCATCTGAGATGGAGGCCGCAATTGAAAAAATTGATGATTGTCTTCGTACGATTCTTCGGAATAATTATATTTGTTTTAGCACTCGGTCATTCGTGCGGGATTTTCGTTTACGGTCAGGGAATTATTAACAATGCAGCGCCAAAACTTAAAGGTTTTCCTTTAGCTAACTTCGATGGGATTGATTGTCGCGCCAAGGGGCGTTTACAGGACATGGACTATTGCAAATCAACTGTGATGGACCAAATCCTTGCTCAAGGGAAGGATGCAATACCCATCCTGATTTCCCAGATCACCGATACGCGCCCTGCGGGGGAACCATTCGATTTCTGGGGACCGATGACTGTCGGGGATGTCGCATATGTTGTCCTCGATAACTTATTCTTGGATGCCGATTGGAAGACATTTACAATGCCTGGGCTTAAGCAGATCGATCTTGATTGTGGTGCTGCTTCGTTTCAGTGTTATCAGGAATTGCTGAAAAAGCACGGAAGAAAGTTTATTCAGAATCAATGGCTCACTGCCTGGAACGCGAACAAGGATCGCGTCTATTGGGATGCGCGGGCGCGGTGCTTTCGATTAGTTGAAAACACGAAACTCAAATAGAGGAATAAATCATGAGCGAAGCAATCCAGTCCCCGGAGATCGACCGCGCATCCATGGAAGTGGACATTGCCTGCGCCGGCTTTGGCCCTGCCACGGGCGGCTTTCTCTCCACGCTCGTCAAAGCCTGGACGGAGAACCCCGCCGATCCGGCCTTCGAGAGCAAGGTTGCGCCGGGGATGCCGCTGCAAATCCTCTGCTACGAGCGCGCCGACGACATCTCCTCCGGCGTCAGCGGTGTGGTCAGCCGCGCCCAGGCCATCCGCGCGAGCTTTCCGGAACTGAACCCGGCCGAGATTCCCATGGCCGTGCCGGTCAAAGCCGAGCGCGTCATGTATCTGCTCGATCCCATCGGCGCCAGCCGTCGTTCCTTTGTCTTACGGGCTGCTGATTTTGTCTTACGCGCCGTAGGACCGCTGGTCGGCCTCAAAGATTACGCCTTCACACTGCCCTGGACACCAGCCTTCCTCAACAAGCACGGCGGCCTCGTCCTCTCCATCGGCCAATTCAATCAGTGGGTTGGCTCGCAGTTGATGGCGACAGGGCTCGTCCAGATTTGGCCTGGAACGCCCGTCTCTGCGCCGCTCTTCAGCGGCAAGAAGGTTGAAGGCCTGCGCCTGGCCGATCAAGGCGTGGATAAATCCGGCGCGCCGACCGACGGCTTTATGGCCGGTATGGATGTGAAGGCCCTGCTCACCGTCGTTGGCGACGGTCCGGTCGGCGCGGTGGGTCAGGCGCTCGACGACAAGTTCGGCCTGCCCGACGGCCACCACAAGCGCGAGTGGGCGCTGGGCATGAAGTTCGTCATCGAGCTTCCCGAAGACAGCAATCTCGAAAAGATGGGGCTCGAAGCCGGAACCGTCTGGCACAGCTTTGGTTATCCTGAGCCGGAGATCTTCGGCTTCCTCTACGTCCATCCCGAGCGGCTTGTCTCGGCGGGCATCTTTGTCCCCTCCTGGATGAGCGATCCAAGCCGCACCGCCTACCGCTATTTGCAGCATTACATTCAGCATCCTGCCATTTGGCCGGCCCTCAAGGATGGAACGCTGCGCTCCTGGGGCGCAAAATCATTAGAGGAATCCGGCAAACACGGAGAGCCGTACCTCACCGGCGACGGCTACGCGCGCATCGGCGAAGGCTCCGGTTCAACGAATATGCTCACCGGCTCCGGCGTGGACGAGGCCTGGGCGACGGGCGCGCAACTGGGCGAAGCGGTGGTTGAACTGCTCCGCGCAGGCAAGCCGTTTACGCAAGAGAATCTCGCCGCCACTTACGAAGCTCGCCGCCGCGCAAGTTGGGTTGAGCAAGGCGCGCGTGAGGCCGAGAACGCCCGCAACGGCTTCCAGGACGGCCTTGTCAAGGGCATGATCGGCATGGCGCTGGCCGGCCTGTCGCATGGCAAGCTCTCGCTCGGCGCGCATATTCCTCCGGCGCACAAGCAGATTCGCCCCTTTGCTTCGGAGTCAAAGGAAGGCCAGCAGCTCAAGCAGGCCATCAACCTGGCAACAGCCGAAGGGCGCAGCTTCCATGATGCGCTGCTCACCGCGCGCGGCTGGCCGGAGATTCCGCTGGATGGCCGCCTGCTGGTCACGCAGCAGGATGCGCTGCTGCTTGGCGGCAAAGTCCAAGCGATGGCTGGTTTTGCGGACCATGTGCTTTTCAAGAACATCGCTGTCTGCAAGACCTGTGGCGAAAAGACCTGCGTGGCCATGTGCTCAGGGCAAGCAATTACCCAAGGTGAAGATGGCCTGCCCGCCTTTGAACGCGAGAAGTGCATTCACTGCGGCGCCTGCCTGTGGAACTGCGGCTGCTCGGCTGATGGCGAGCACTCGAACATCACTTTCCGCGCCGGATCGGGTGGACTGCATTCGGCAGAGAATTGAGTGAAAATCTTCTCATGGAAGATTTTCACTCCGTCATTTCTTTGGGTTAAAGGATATAAGCGGAAAAATGAAAACCTTCCTGGGCGGACTTACATTCCGTTCTCTCGGGCGTGGATCGCGCGCAGAACAGTTTCTCTTCTATTTTCTCCGCCAGAATGCAATACCTTTCTGTTGATTATTGTTCTCTGCCCACTCTTCAACTTGGATTGCGCGATGATAGTAGATCATTCCCGGCAATCCATTTGTGTTTTCTGATTACTGAAGAGATTTCGAGACAACAGCCAGCGCCTCTTGCGGCTCAGGCCGGACGCGGAAGTCGGCGTGGGCTTCTGCGAGGAGTACGCGTCCTGCGGGACTGATAATATAGGTTGCCGGAAGCGGAAGACGCCAACTCGATTCGCCATTCACAAAGGGAATGTTGATTAGGATCGAAAGATAATATTCACGCAGGGATTCAGGAACGGTCGTTGCAAGCCCGAATTTCTCCGCGACTTCGCAGCCAGGATCACTGAGCACCGGAAAGCGAAGCCGGTGCTGATCGACCATGAAGTCGTTCTGCCGCGCGGTCTGCGGGCTGATGGCTACCAGCAGCGCTCCCCGCTCGCGCAACTGCGGATAGATTTCGCGCCAGGCTTCTAACTCCGTAACACAATAAGGATCCCACCGCCCGCGAAAGAACTTGATAACTAACGGCCCCAGCGCGAGCATATCCTGCGAGCGAACCAACTTGCCGGACGCATCCTGCAAAGCAAACTCCGGAGCCAGAGAGCCGACAGGCAGAATGCGCTCCTCGATTCCGGTCGCGAATAACTCCTCAACAGACCGCTCGCTGACCGCCAGCCGCTCCGCCGGAACCAGCTTCCGCGTGTTGGCGGTAATCTCGTCGAGTTGATCTTGGAGTGTAGCCATGCGGAGTTTACCTTCGAGTGACTCTATTGACTAAGAACGTTCATCAAGCGAATCTATCAAACGCTTGCCAACTTCTAACACTTGCTCAGCATTTGCTCTGCTAATGTCAGCGCCGTGAACCACTGAATTAAGACTTGCCAAAATGCCCAACAGTGCAACGCTTTCCGGCCCCGTAAGCACTCCACACTTTGCAAGTTCGCGCGTGAGCGAAGTGGCGCTTGCCCGCTTGTCTGCGATCCCATTGCGATCTGCGAGCTCCCTTAGGCGCTTCTCAATATCTATTCGCAAATCAAGAACTGCGAGTCTCGGATATGCCTCAAGTAAAGCCGCATATTCAACTCCAGATTGGCTGTTTCCCGTGGAGGAGACGCTCTGCGTGACAAGAAGTCCGGATTCTTCCGCAACTTCCGCAGCCTTGATAAATCTGTTTTCGTTAAAATCAATCTTCCATCCGCCTGGCATTTCGAGTGACTTGAATAAACTGCCGAGCCATGGAACAAAGCACAGAACCAGCAGCACGATCGCGATCGTATCAATCTCCAATGTAGGCCAGCGCAAATGAGCCAGCAGAAAACCCGCTGAAACCACCGTTATCGCGAACTGCAACGGACGATTTACCATCTCTGACTACCTTCCGAAGCGCTGCTTGCCCATACCCATGGCACCCATGCCGCCGCGCATCATGTTCTTCATCATGCCGCCTTTGCCCATTTGTTTGAACATTTTGGCCATTTGAGCGTACTGGCGGAGGAGGTTGTTTACATCCTGCACATCCGTTCCGCTGCCTTTGGCAATGCGTTTGCGCCGGCTGCCGCTGATGATTTCATGGTTGCGGCGCTCCTTGGGGGTCATCGAGTTGATGATGGCCTCCAGGCGGGTGAATTGCTTTTCGTCCACGTTTTTGGCCGCCTGCTGCATTCCGGCAAAGGGGCCCACCGAGGGTAGCATTTTGAGGATCGACTCCATCGAGCCGAGCTTCGAGATCTGGCGCAACTGGTCGCGGAAATCTTCCAGCGTGAAGCCGTCGCCGAGCAGGGCTTTTTTGGCCAGATCCTCGGATTTCTTGCGGTCGAGGGTTGATTCGGCCTTCTCGATCAGCGAGAGCATATCGCCCATGCCGAGGATGCGGCCGACGATGCGGTCGGGGTGGAATGGCTCGAAGGCGTCCGGCTTTTCGCCGACGCCGATGAACTTGATCGGTTGGCCGGTGACGTGGCGGATGGAGAGCGCCGCGCCGCCGCGTGCATCGCCGTCCATTTTGGTCAGCACGACGCCGGTCAGGCCGAGGCGATTGTGGAAGTCGAGAGCGGAGTTGACCGCGTCCTGGCCGGTCATGGCGTCGGCAATGAAGAGGATTTCGCTGGGGGCGAGGAGCTTTTTGAGCTGCTCCATCTCGCCCATCAGCTCTTCGTCCACGTGCAGGCGGCCGGCGGTATCGACGATGAGCACGTCGCAGCCCATGTTGCGGGCCTCGCGGCGGGCCTCCTGCGCCAGGCGTGCAACGAGCGCGGGGCCGGCCTTCTCGCCCTTCTGATCGCCCTCGTAGAGCTTGGCCTCGATGGATTTGGCGACGACTTTGAGCTGCTCGCGGGCGGCGGGGCGGTAAACGTCAACAGAAACAAGCATCGGCCGATGCCCGCCTTTTTTGAGCCATGCGGCCAGCTTGCCGCTGGTGGTGGTCTTGCCGGAGCCTTGTAGGCCGGCCATCAGGATGACCGAGGGCGGCTGCGAGGCGAATTTGAACTTGGCCGTGTCCTTGCCCAGCAACGTAATCAGCTCGTCGCGGACGATCTTGATGACCTGCTCAGAGGGCGAGAGAGCGGTGAGGACTTCCGTGCCGATGGCTTTGACGCGAATCTGCTCGATCAGGTCGCGGACGACGTTGAGGTTGACGTCGGCTTCGAGCAGGGCGACGCGAATCTCGCGCAGGGCTTCGGCAATATTCTCTTCGGTGAGCGTGCCTTGGCCGCGAAGGGACTTGAAGGCGCGTTGCAGTTTGTCTGTAAGGTTTTCAAACATAGTCATTCCCAGTGTATCGCAGCGAGAAACGTCTGGCGGATTACACTGATTGCATGGCTCTTCGACTGTATGCCGCCACCACCAGCCAGGGCAAGCTGCGCGACTTTCGCACAGCCGCCGCTGCGCACTCGCTCGTGATTGAACCGCTGCCGGGAATCGAAGCGATTGCCGCGCCGGAAGAAGACGGGCTGACATTCGCCGATAACGCACGGCTCAAGGCCGTTTACTACTCGCGCTTTGCTCCCGGCGAGTGGGTGCTGGCCGACGACTCCGGGCTGGAAGTGGATGGGCTGCACGGCGCTCCGGGCGTGCGCTCGGCGCGTTTTGCGGCGGACGCGGGCATTGTGGATTCGCCCGACGCCAACGACAACGCCGATGTGTGGAACAATCTGCTGCTGTTGCGCCGTCTGGCCGGCGCGCCGGAGGAGATGCGCGCGGCACGCTACCGCTGCGTGCTGGCGGCGGCGCGGGACGGCGTGGTGCTGCACACTGCCGAAGGCGCGGTCGAGGGAGTGATTCTGGACGCGCCGCGCGGCACGGGCGGCTTCGGCTACGATCCGCTTTTCTATCTGCCCGCGCTAGGGCAGACAATGGCCGAGATCGACCTGGAAACCAAGCTGAGCCTCAGCCATCGCGGAAGGGCGATTGCGGCGCTGCTGCCGATGCTGATCTAGTGAGCCCCTCAGATGACGGCGTTGCGATACACTAAAAGCCGCATGATGCGTGTTGGGATTGTCTGCAAACCCGAGAAGCAAGAGCTGGCCCGGCTGCTGCCGGAACTGATCGCGTGGCTGCGCGGGCACGGCTACGAGCCGCTGCTGGATCGGGAGGGCGGGCAGTACGCTTCCGAGTCTCAGGAGGCGCAGTTGGTGGATCGCAAGGCAATGCCGGAGCTGTCGCCGGAGCTGGTGATTGTGCTGGGCGGCGATGGGACGCTGCTCTCGGTGGCCAATATCTTTGCCGCCACCGGTACGCCGATTCTGGGTGTGAATCTGGGCTTTCTCGGCTTTCTGACTGAGGTTCGGCTGGGCGAGCTGTACCCGGCGCTGGAGTGCTGGCACGCGGGCTGCCACGATCTGGATACGCGTTCCATGCTGCGCGCCGAACTGTGGCGCGAAGGGGCGCTGCTCTCAAGCTTTGAGGCGCTCAACGATGTGGTCATCTCCAAGGGCGAGATTGCGCGCATGGGCGGCTTTGCGGTTGAGCTGGATGGCAAGAGCGTTGCCCGCTTCCGCGCCGACGGCGTCATCATCTCAACTCCGACCGGCTCGACGGCCTACACGCTGGCCGCGAACGGCCCCATCTTGACGCCCAACGTCGATGCGCTGGTGGTGACGCCCATCTGTCCGCATCTGCTGACGCTGCGACCGATTGTGGTGCGCGGCGATGCCCAGCTCAGCGTGCGCATCGAGAACGTTGCCAATGTGGCGCTGCTGACCGTAGATGGCCAGAGGGCGGTCGAGATGCGGCTGGGCGATCAGGTGCGCTGCCGGAAGTCCGGCCATGCGGTCAACCTGATCCGCATGAGCGAGGGCGGCTTTTTTGAAGCGCTGCGCAGCAAGCTCAGTTGGGGCGAGAGATAGGGTCAGGGTCAGAAATGCTGTCTGTTGAGGGTTTGTGGTGCCCATCCGCCAAACCGCAGAACCTTCGACTCGCTGCGCTCTCTCCTTATGAACAAAATGGTGAATCAGAGAGTTTTTAACAAAGACAGCAAGTTAGCTTCCGCATCGCGGAAATAGCGAGTTAGCAGGTTCGCGGCAGTTCATACCAGACTTAACTCGCCGCCGCGAGCCTACTGCTCAGAATGAGATTTGTGAGAAGAAAAAAACGCCCCATCCAAACGGATGAGGCGTTTTTATTCTTCACTGGTCAACCAAATACACTGGCCTCACCGCAGATGCCTCAGTCGTAGTATTCCAGTCCGAGGTGGGTGATCAGGTCGGCGCCCATGATGTGGCGCAGGGTATTTTTCAGCTTCATCGACTGGATAAAGAGGTCGTGCTCCGGATACAATCCCGGCGCGCTCTGCGGCGACTTGAGATAGAAGCTGAGCCACTCCTGAATGCCGATCGAACGCAGCGACGGGGTGCGCTTGGCCAGGTCAAGGAAGAGCACCAGGTCGAGGGCGATGGGCGCGGCCAGAATCGAATCGCGGCAGAGGAAGTTGACCTTGATCTGCATCGGGTAGCCGAGCCAGCCGAAGATGTCGATGTTGTCCCAGGCTTCCTTGTCGTCGCCGCGGGGCGGATAGTAGTTGATGCGAATCTTGTGGAAGATGTCCTTGTAGAGGTCGGGGTAGAGCTCCGGCTGGAAGATGTAATCGAGCGAGCCGAGCTTGGACTCCTCTTTGGTTTTGAAGGATTGCGGATCGTCCAGCACTTCGCCGTCGCGGTTGCCGAGGATGTTGGTGGAGAACCAGCCTTTGACGCCCAGCAGGCGCGCCTTGAAGGCCGGGGCAAGGATGGTCTTCATCAGCGTCTGGCCGGTTTTGAAGTCCTTGCCGCAGATGGGCGCGGCGTTGCGCTTGGAGAGCTCGACCATGGCCGGGAAGTCGACGGTCAGGTTGGGCGCGCCGTTGGCGAAGGGAACGCCCTCGCTCAGCGCGGCATAGGCGTAAATCTGCGAAGGCGCGATGCCGGGGTCGTTGGCTTCCAAGCCGGCTTCGAAGGCCTCGATCGACTGATGGACAGCGGTCTGTTCGAGGAAGATCTCGGTCGATGCGGCCCAGATCATCACCACGCGGTCTACCGTCTTGCGGAAGTTCTGAATGTCGGCGCGAACCTGATTGGCCAAATCGAGCTTGTTCTTGCCCGTCTTGACGTGCGTGCCGTGCAGGCGCTTGACGTAAAACTGGTCAAAGACGGCAGGCAGCGGCTTGATCGTCTCCAGGTAGGGCTTGAGCTGCGCAAGGGTCTTTTCGTCCAGCACTTTAGCGTGGGCGGCGGACTCGTAGACGTTGTCCTCGAAGATGTCCCAGCCGGTGAAGACGACGTCCTTGAGCTTGGCCAGCGGCACAAAATCCTGAATCAGCGGCGAAGTGTTGTCGGCGCGCTTGCCGAGGCGAATCGTCCCCATCTGCGTCAGCGAGCCGATTGGCTTGGCCAGTCCCTGGCGAATGGCCTCGACGCCGGCGATCATGGTTGTAGCCACGGCACCCAACCCGACCACCATGACTCCCAGTTTGCCCGTGGCGGGCGCAATGGCCAGCGCTGCGGCATTTTTTTGTACGCCTTGCTCTTCAGTTCCCATTGTTTCTCCTAACTTCCATTAAAATGCACCGGATTTCCGGGTCGTACAAAGCCTTGTTGAGGCAACCGAAACAGTGTACGCCTTGGGGGTTGCCTTCGTCTTACGTCTGTCTCACTTGCTGCTACGCGGCTTCCATGCGCCTGCCGCGCTTGAGGTGCGAAGTCACAAACCAGATGATCCCAGCCACCAGAGCCAGCTCAACAACGAGATGGAAGCGGTGGAAATACTCATGGAACTTGGGGTCGGTGTGCCAAGCCTCGCCCAGCCTCATACCCGCATAGGCCAGCGCGTAGCACCAGGGCCAGGAACCGACGAACGTGTAAATGTGAAAGCGAAGCTGCGGCATCTTGGCGATGCCCGCCGGAAAGGCGATGAAAGTCCGCACCACCGGCAGAAGGCGCGCTAGCAATACCGTGATGGAGCCGTAGCGGTTGAAAAACACTGTCATGCGGTCCAGATCGTGGTGGCTCATCAGCACCCATTTGCCGTAGCGCTCGACCAGCGGACGGCCGCCTTTGGCGCCGATCCAGTAAGCAACCACCGAGCCGAGGTTGCAACCGATGGCGCCGGCCGTGGCCACCAGAGCCAGGCCCAGCCAGGAGTTGCCTCCGCCGAAGCGCCCCAGGTAAACCAATGAGCCGGCAAAGGGAAGTATGATCTCGGAGGGCAGTGGGATACAGGCCGACTCAATCCCCATCAAAGCCATAATGCCGATGTAGCCGCCCAGGTTAATTACGTGGATGACAAATTCCACCAGAATGGTAATAATCTTTTCGCTCATGGACTCATCCAGTATAGAACGCGCTGCCGGTCGAGTGGCCTGACCGGGTATGATCGATGAACAAGAAAACCTCTTCGTTGTTGCTAAAGGAGCGGAGATCGTGACAATCCTTGCGGGGATCGGATGGCACATGGTGGGAGCGGCCTCGGCGGCCTCTTTCTATGCGCCGATTGGGAAGGTGAAGAAGTGGTCCTGGGAGACCACCTGGGCCGTGGCCGGACTCTTTTCCTGGATTCTGCTGCCGATCTCCGTGAGTTGGCTGCTGCTGCCCGGTTTCCACGCCTTTTACGCCGCTTTCAGCCCGCATCTGCTTCTGACGGTTGCGCTCTTCGGAGCGATGTGGGGCGTTGGCAACGTCAGTTATGGCCTCACCATGCGCCACTTGGGAATCTCGTTGGGCGTGGGCGTGGCCATCGGCGTCACGCTCACCGTGGGCACGCTGATGCCGCCGCTGCTGAACGGCCAGGCCTCGATGCTGTTCACCACCAAGAGCGGCCTTTATACTATGGCCGGCGTGCTGGTTGCCCTGCTGGGCGTGGCGCTTGTCTCCTATGCCGGGCATCAGAAAGAGGTCCAACTGCGCGGCGAGGTGCAAGAGTTCAATTTGAAGCTGGGGCTGCTGCTGGCTGTCCTCTGCGGCATATTCTCCTCCGGCATGGCCTTTGCCATCGCCGCCGCCGAGCCGATGAAGACCGCCGCGCTGGCTCTCGGAGTCAATCCGCTCTACGCCGCGCTGCCCAGTTATGTCATCATCATGGGCGGCGGAGCGCTGGTCAATTTGAGTTACTGCTTCATCCGCCTTGGCGCGCTGAAGCGGCTCTCTCTGCGCCTCGATCTCTCGCAGCCCGGAGGCACGCTGCTGGTCAATGGCGCGCTGGCCGCCACTGGCGGAATCATGTGGTATCTTCAGTTCTTCTTCTACGCCTGGGGTCAGGCCAACATTCCGCAGCGGCTCAGTTATGTGAACTGGACGTTGCACATGAGCGGCTATGTTCTCTGCGCCGGGCTGGTCGGCCTTCTGCTGGGTGAATGGCGTGGCGTGGGTAGCCGGCCGCTGCGCCTGCTTTGGGCCGGCATCCTTATCATCATCGCTGCCACCAACCTGATCGGATTGGGGATGGCGTCCTAGGTCACTGACTGACGAGTGTTGTACCGATTCCGTGCTCCATCCATTCCGCGTTATTTGCAGAATGGGTGGAAAACCATAAACCTCAATGGGACAGATTTGCAAAGTCAAAAACTTAGGAACAGCACGGCTATATGCGCCAAGTCACAACTGGCATGGTCTGCCGCTAACTCGCTAACTCGCGGTTTCCGCGAAGCGGAAGCTAACTTGCTTATTTTGTTCATTACCTGTCTCGTCCAGCAATTTCGTTCATGATGAGGACTTATATGAAAAACTTCAATGCACCGCGCCGTAACTTTCTGCGTACAGGCGGTATCGGCATTGCCGCCGCTTCCCTTCCTGCCTTTTCGTATGCTGCTGCAACGAACGCCGATGCCCCTGCCGATGCGCCCGTTCTGGGTATCTTTGATGTTCGCAAATATGGCGCGGCGGGCGATGGCAAGACCCTCGATACAAAAGCCGTGAACAGCGCCATTGAAGCCGCAGCCGCCGCCGGCGGAGGCGTGGTTTTGTTTCCGGCGGGTAGCTATCTGTGCTTCTCAATTCGCCTGAAGAGCCAGGTCCATCTGCTTCTGGAGCAAGGCAGCGCAATCATCGCCGCCGACTCGCCCAAGCCCGGCGAAGTTACCGGTTACAACGGCGGTGTGTATGATTCCGCCGAACCGGTAACTGCCTGGGACGCCTATCAGGATTACGGCCATAACCACTGGCATAACTCGCTGCTGTGGGGCGAGGACCTTCATGACTTGAGCATTACTGGTCCTGGTCTGATCTGGGGCAAGGGACTTAGCTTTGGAGGAGAACGCGCTCCCCGTGGAAGTTATCCGACTTATGTTGCCGAGCAGCCCGGCGTGGGCAATAAAGCGATCGCCCTTAAAAACTGCCGCAATGTAATCCTGCGCGATTTTTCCATTCTCAAAGGCGGCCACTTCGGCCTGCTGCTGACCGGCGTGGATAACTTGACCATCGACAATCTCAAGATTGACACCGACCGCGACGGCATGGATCTCGATTGCTGCCAGAACGCGCGCGTCTCCAACTGCACGGTAAACTCCCCATGGGATGACGGCATCTGCCCCAAGTCGAGTTATGCGCTTGGTTATGCGCGCCCCACAAAGAATCTGACAATCTCCAATTGCTGGGTAACTGGATGTTATCAGTTAGGGACTGTATTGGACGGGAGTTATAAGAAATTCACCAACGAACGCTGCGTGGGGCGCACCGGGCGCATCAAATGCGGAACCGAATCGAACGGCGGATTTATCAATATCACCATCTCCAATTGCGTCTTCGAAGGCTGCCAGGGCTTTGCTCTTGAAACCGTCGATGGCGCACTGTTGGAAGATATTACAATTACCAACACAACCATGCGCGATCTGGTCTCCGGACCTATCTTCATGCGCCTGGGCGCGCGCCTGCGCGGCCCCAGGGAAAGCACCAAGGTGGGAACTCTGCGGCGCATCTTAGTCAGCAATCTGACTTGTCATAACGCGCCGCAGAAATTCAGCTCGGTGTTGAGCGGAATTCCCGGTTACGCAATTGAAGATATAAAACTCTCCAATATTTACATTGAAAGTGTTGGTGGCGGCACACAGGAGATGGCCAAGATCAAACCACCGGAGCGGGAAAGCAGTTATCCTGAACCCTCGATGTTTGGCGACCTGCCAGCCTCAGGCTTCTTTCTGCGCCACCTGCGCAATCTGGAGATGAGCCACGTCGAGATCGCCTGCGCCGTGCCCGACGCGCGTCCCGCCTTTCATCTCGTCGATGTGGAGCGCGCGGATTTTTTTGCCGTCACTGCGCCGCGCGGAGCCGACGGCGCCTTCGCTCTGAACAACGTAAAAGATCTGCGCATCGCCTGGAGCCGCGCTGCCGAGGATGTTACGCTCCCAAGCGCGGAGAACAAGATGTTGTGAATCTCGCGGAACCATGCTCGCAGGGGTTGAAGACCACTTACAATCGAGGCCATTTGCGGCGGAGCTGACTCATGCCCATTCAAGAGATGGTCATAAGTCAGCCTCGGGGTAAACCCTACGCCGTAGCCCGATGCTGCTCGCGCGCCCCAAGCCGCACGCTAACCACCTTGGAGACGCCCGGCTCCTGCATGGTTACGCCGTAAATCATATCCGCCGTCTGCATCATGCGCTTGGAGTGCGTCACAATCAAGAACTGCGTCTCCCTGCTGAGCGAGTGCAGCAGATCGGCCAGCCGCCCAACATTGGTCTCATCCAGCGCCGCGTCCACCTCGTCCAGCGCGCAGAAGGGACTGGGCTGGAACTGGAAGATCGCCACCAGCAGCGCCAGAGCGGTCAGCGACTTCTCACCGCCCGAAAGCAGCAGCACGTTCTGCAGTTTCTTGCCGGGAGGCGAGGCGACGATTTCCAGCCCGCTCTCGGCCTGATTCTCCACGTCGGTAAGCCGCAGGAAGGCTTGCCCGCCCTGGAAGAGGCGCGAAAAAACCACGGCAAAGTTCTCATTGATGCGCGCAAAAGCCTCGTCAAAGCGCGTGCGCGAGATGGTGTCGATCTCCTTGATCGTCTCCTGCGTGTTAGTGATCGACTCCATCAGGTCGTCGCGCTGCGTGCCCAGGAAGCCGTGGCGCTCGGCCGTCTCTTTGTACTCGTCGAGGGCCATCATATTCACCGGGCCCATCTGTTCAATGCGCAGCTTGAGCGCGCGGCAGCTCTCTTCCTCGGCGGCCAGCAGCTCGCCGCTCAGGCGCGCAATCTGCTCGTCGGCACGCAACGCGGCAGCTTCCACGTTGACCTCGGCCAGGCAGTTCGCTTCCAGATGCTCCAAATCCGAACGCATCTTGGCCACTTCGCTGGAACGGCTTGCCCGCTGCTCGCGCAGTTCGTCGAGCGCCGCCCGCCCGCTCTTCAGTTGCGTCTCCAGAGCCGCCAATTGCAGACGCAGCGCCTGCGCCTCGGCGGTTAGCGCCTGCGCCTGCGCCAAAGCTTCAGCACGCGTAGCGGCCAGCGCCTTTCCACGTTCGGCAAGTTCGGCGCTCTCCGCAACGCGCTGCTCGCGCTCGGCCTCGGCTGCGGTCCTCTGCTGGGCGATGGTTTGCACACGGCGTTCCAGGTCCGCATGCAGCCGGTCGATGCGCTGGAAGGCTGCTTCCGCGCCGCGCCGCCGCTCTTCCAACCCGGCCAGCTCGGCAGTCACCTGCGCCGCCTCCGCCTGCAACCCTTCGCGCTTTTGCCGCAGCAGCGCCAACTGCGCTTGCAGCTCATCCAGAGCCGCCTCAGCCGTGCGGTGTTCTGCCTCCAGCCGCAGCATCTCTTCACGCTTCTGCGCAATGCTGGCCTGCTTGCTCTCGCGCGCGTCTTTGTTGCGCGCAGCCTGCGCCGTCCACTCCTGCAAGCGCCGGTCGACGCGCTGCGTCTCGGCTTCCATTTGCTTGAGTTGCGCGCCCAGATTGGCCGTTTCGCGCTCAGCCAGCCGCCGCTCTTCGCTCGACGCCTCCAGTCGCGCGGCCAGTTCCTCAATCGCCGCAATCAGGGCCTTGGTCTCGGCCTCCGCTTGAGCCGACTCAATCTCCAGCCGGCCCAGACGGTTCTCCGCTTCGCGCAACTCGCGCTTCAGCGCTAGCGGGCCCTCGCTGGCCGGCTTGCCCCCGGTCACCGTTGCGTTGTGGAAGCACTCGCCTCCCGGCGTCAGAAAATAGGCCTGCCGGTGCCGGTCTGCCAGCCGCATCGCCTCGCCCGGATCTTCCACCAGATAGCTCTTCCCGATCTTGGGCAGAATCGAATCGAGCGACCGCCCAAAGCCATTCAGCACGCGAATCGAATCCTTCAGCGGGGTAACTCCAGCGGCACGAATCAGATCTTCACTGGTCTCAGAGGCCACTGCGGCAGAGTGCGGCGGATGAATCAGGAAGGTTGCGCGCCCATCCACGCCGGATTTGAGCAACTGCACGCCCTCTTCGGCGGCCACCCAGCTCTTCACCACCACATAATTCAGCTCCTCGCGCAGGAACTCGTCCACTACATCCTCGTGCTCGCCGCTGACCTCAAGAAAATCCGCCAGCGTCCCCACCGGGGCCATCCCCTCGGCCAGCGCGCCCGGCTTGAGCAGCCGCCGGACGGTGTCGGTCGAGTAGCTATGGTTGCGAATCAGCGAGAGCAGCGAATCGCGCCGCCCGGTCACCTTGGCCGTCTGTCCGCTCAATTGGTTCAAGCGCGCCCGCGCGCCGGCTTCCTCCGCCCGCCGCGATTGCAAACTCTCCCGCAGCGCGGCAATCTCGACTTCCAGAGTCTTCAAACGCTCCGAGGCCGATTCAAAGCGCAGCCGCGCCTCACTGCTCTGCGCGCCCAGATTCTCCTGCTCGGCCAGCGCCTGGCTCATCTCGACTTCCAGCCGCTCGGCTTCGCGCTCCAGCGCCGCCAAACTCTCTTCGGCCTGCGCCGTATGATTGCGCGCATTGCCGGCCAGCGTCAGCAAGTGCATCACCTGCCGCCGGCTCGACTCCAACTCACGCTCCGAGGCAAAAACCTCTTCCGCCGCCGCGCGTGCCTCCTGCTGGCGAGCCTCGACCTGCGCCCGGAAGGCGCGAGCCTCTTCCGCCGCCGTCGCCATAAAGCTGCGCTGCTGCTCGCGCTCCTCAGCAATCCCGGCGAGTTGCGTCCGCGTCTGTTCCAGGTCCGCGCCGCCCGCCGTGATCCGCGCCTCCAGTTCGCTCACCCGCTCCACGTTCGAGCGTTCCCGCGCCGTTGCCCGCTCCAGCTCGACCGCCGCCGTGTTGGCGCGATTCTGCGCCTCCTGACCTTCGCCGTCCAACTCGTAGCCCCGCGCCGTCAGCGCGTGCTGGTTGGCCTCAGCCGCCTCAATCTCCGTCGCCGAGCCGTTGATCTGCTCGGTCAGCTTGGCAATCTCCGCGTCGAGTCGCGATTGTTCGGCGTCCATCATCGCCATCCGGCTGGTCAATACCACCCGCAGCCGGTCGCGCAGTTCATCGCGCACCGCACCAAAGCGCTCGGCCTTTGCCGCCTGCCGCTTCAGCGAGTTCATCTGCCGCGTAACTTCCTCAAAAATATCGTCCACCCGCGCCAGATTTTGCTTTGCGCTCTCCAGACGCAGTTCGGCCAGCCGCTTCTTGGTCTTGAAGCGCGTAATCCCCGCCGCCTCTTCAATGATCGCCCGCCGGTCGTGCGGCTTGGAGCTGAGTAACTGGCCGATCCGCTCTTGCCCGATGATCGCGTAGCTCTCCGGTCCCAGGCCTGTGCCCATGAAGATATCTTGGATGTCCCTCAATCGGCAGAGCTTGCCGTTCAAAAGATACTCGCTCTCTCCGGTGCGGAAGAGCCGCCGAGTAATCACCACTTCGCCCTTTTGCGGCGAGCGCTGGAACTTCCGCCGGCGAATCTTCAGCACCACCGCCTGCGGACCCACCCCTGTGCTCATGGATTGCGGCGCATCCGAGGCCTCTGGCCCATCCTCATCCTGAAGCTGGCCGGGCTGCTCGTTGGCAATAATCTCCTCAACTTCGCTGGCGCGCGCCCGACGCGCCGCCTCCTCATCCCAGTCGGCTGGGCCCTCCGGCTCAACCACTACCTGCGGCTCCACAAGAATTGGCCCTTCGTAAGCCTCCGGGTCCACCAGCGTCAGCGTCACCTCGGCCATCCCTAGTGGCTTGCGCTCCCTGGTCCCGGCAAAGATCACGTCCTGCATATTGGTGCCGCGCAAGGTCTTGGCGCTCTGCTCGCCCAGCACCCAACTGACCGCGTCCAGAATGTTTGACTTGCCGCAACCGTTCGGCCCCACCACCACGGCAATCCCTGTGCCCGCCACGGCCACTTCCGTGCGGTCGCAAAAGCTCTTGAAGCCGAGTACGTGGATCCTTTTTAGTTTCAGCATCTTCTCTCCGGTTTACAATCCAATCATCTGGACCCTGAATAAAATCAAAAGTCTGTCATCCTGAGCGAAGCGGAGCGGAGTCGAAGGACCTGCGTTTGCTCTTCGCCAGTAATTTCAATCAACCTGGGGTGCCCCATCCATCGCGTTCTTTGTGATGGGTGGGAAACCAGGACGCGGGCGAGAGGCCGAGCAATCCCACTTCCAATCCAACAGGCAACCCGCCCAAACCCTGCGGCAAAGCTACCCTCAGATTCAAACTCTACGGACATGGAGAGGCATGGTCAACGGGTAAGGGAAGGGTTTTTGTGGATAAGGGGGTGCGTAATTCCTCTTCTTGGAAAAACCTAAAAAAACAGTGCACAATTGGGATTTTCCAAGAAATTCCGACCACCTTTTGCACAGGCCGCAAAAGTTTTCAACACGCGTTGAACAGGCTTTCAACACGGCGAAGACTCAGAATCGCCCGGCTGGTCCGGTCCCATAGGATTCAATCATCAAATGCTGGATGCCCCAGCTCTCGAGGTTGGATACTGGGAGACGATGAACCCAGGGCGCGCAGAGCGTCCGCCTGGACGGCCAGTCCCCGCACCGCAGGTGCCGAGGCAATCGCATCAGGCCAGCACTTCATCCCGCACAAAATGGAGGCGAATGATCTTCGGCGCCTGCATCGTCTCATCAAAGTAGCAACGGACCGCATCCTTGACCATCGCGCGCAATTCTTCCAGAGTCTCCCCTTGGGTGTGGATGCCGTAGCCAAGCGCGGAGGCCGTATAACCGCCGTCCACCTCGTCTTCGCTCACCTCAAAGATGATTTCGCTCATCAAAGAAAACCCCTTCCACCTGAATCCATGCTACACCGCCAGTAAATCAACGGCAAGAAAACGACGGCAACCGCAGGTCATTCGATTGCGTTTGGCGCAATGTTCGCGCCAAACTTCGCTCATGATGACAGGTTTTTATTGCAGATAGGCAGTTTTCTATTGAAGGAATTTAAGACTCAAGAGATAAGCTTTCAATGCTTTCTCTTGCGCCAGCCGTCTCAAAGCGGCAGACCTTCAGCTCCGGCTCGGGTTGGTCTGCGAGAGCGGCGCGGATTGCTACCATGGCCTGCGGCAGATTTTTCTCGTCCTCGACCACCATCAGCACCGACGGCCCAGCGCCGCTCAGCGCCACGCCCAGAATGCCGACCTTGCCGGCCAGCCCCAGCAGCGGCGGCAGCAGTGTGCAGAGCGAAGCGCGGTAAGGCTGATGAATGCAATCCTGCATGGCGATGCGCAGCAGATCGCCGCGCCCCTGCGCAAAGGCCAGCCCCAGCAACGCGGCCGATTGAATGTTGCCTACAACATCGGCGCGCGAATAGCACTCCGGCAGCATGGCGCGCGCCTTGCTGGTGGCCAGCGGTTCGGTGGGCAGCACCACAATCGCCCGCCATTCCGATGGCGGCTCAACACGAGCCACATGAACGCGCCGCTGCTCGTAAACTCCTTCGCTTGCCGCCGCCACAAAGCCGCCCAGCCAGCAGGCCGCCGCGTTGTCCGGATGTCCCTCAAGCGCTGCCGCCTCGGCCAGAATCCGCTCTGAACTCCACTCCAGGTCACCAAAATGAACCGCCAGCGCAATCGCCCCGAGACGCCCCGCCGCCGACGAGCCGCAGCCCATCCCCAGCGGAATCTCGTTCTTCATGCGGATGGCGAGCGGCGTCACCGGCCGCCCGTTCGACTCCAGCAGCGCCTTGTATATCTCTAGGATGAGATTCCTCTCAAGCCGCGAGCAGCGCTCCGCGTCTCGCCCGGTCGCATCAATCGAGAACTTCGCGGCCGGCATCGCCTCAATCTCCAGATAGAAGTCCAGCGCCACGGCCGCCGCGTCAAAGCCCGAGCCAAGATTGGCCGACGAGGCCGGCAGCCGCAGCCGAATGATTCCAGATTCCGCTTGCACTATCTTGCTCATCCCACACTGTCCTTCAGCGCGGCCAATATCGCGGCCGATGTCGCCTCCACCACCTGCGCGTTGCGCTGCAAACCGGCGATCTCAGCATCCAGGCCCAAGCTTTCTTCCGCCGTCAGCAGCGTGCCGCGATGGAAGTCAATCGTGTAATCGGCATCTTTCAATGTGTGCCCGGTCAGCACCAGCACAACGGTTTCGCTGGCGGCGATCTTGCCCTGCGCCCTAAGCTTCTTCAGCCCGGCCAGCGTCACCGCCGAAGCCGGCTCGCAGCCCAGCCCTTCGGCGCCAATCTCTGCCTTGGCAATCGAAATCTCCGCCTCCGATACATCCAGGCACCAGCCGCCGGTCTCCAGAATGGCGCGCGCCGCCTTGCGCCACGAGGCCGGATTGCCAATGCGGATGGCCGTAGCCCGCGTATGCGCCTCCACCGGCGAAATAAAATTCCCGCAGTTGTCGTTGACGCACGGAACCAGCGGATTGGCTCCCGCTGCTTGAATCACGCTGATCTTGGGCATGCGCGCCGTCAGGCCAAGCTCGTGCATCTCGCGGAAGCCCTTGCCCAGCGCCGACGAGTTGCCAAGATTCCCGCCCGGCACAATCAGATGGTCCGGCACATTCCAGTCCAGCGCCTCGGCAATCTCAAAGGCCGGCGTCTTCTGCCCTTCCAGCCGGTATGGGTTCACCGAGTTCAGCAGATAGATCGGCGCCTCTTGCACAATCTGCGTCAGCAGCGTCAGGCAGCCATCAAAGTCGGCCTTCAACTGACAGGTCACCGCGCCGTAGTCCATCGCCTGCGAGAGCTTGCCCCAGGCAATCTTGCCGTCGGGAATCAGCACCAGGCTGTGCATTCCCGCGCGCGCCGCATAGGCGGCCATCGATGCCGAAGT
>Ga0181529_10002049_pt1 | contig 24817 bp, 26 predicted proteins | sample PEATcosm2014_Bin_36_FD_119763 | JGI IMG/M metagenome (GOLD analysis project Ga0181529, IMG submission 119763) | Peatland microbial communities from MTU Mesocosm Facility, Houghton, MI, USA - PEATcosm2014_Bin10_30_metaG | ecosystem: Environmental > Terrestrial > Soil > Wetlands > Peat | place... | reverse complement strand
GCCTGCTCGACCTGATCTCCGCGGCCTCCGGCCTTTCGCCCAATGCCGGACGTCTCGTCAACATCTTTCACCGCGACGATCCCAAGACGCCGCATCCGGTGGTCCTGGACCCCAGCGGAATCGACACTGCCACCGATCACAATCCAGAGCTTGCCCCCGGCGATACCCTTCAGGTCAGCCGCGCCGGACTAGTGTATGTGGTCGGCGATGTCATGCGTCCTGGCGGATTCCCCGTCGATCCGGCGCAGGGGCTGACCGTGGAGCAGGCACTTGCCCTGGCCTGGGGCGCCACACCGAACGCCTCCGTGACCAAGGCTCTGCTGATCCGCGAGCAAAAAGGCGGACGCACCATCACGACTCTCAATCTGAAACGAATGCTCCGCGGGCAGGAGCCGGATCAGCCCGTGCATGACCGCGATATTCTCTTCGTCCCCGACTCGACAGCCAAGAATCTGTGGAATAAAACTCTGGAATCGGCGATTCAATCGGCCATCGGCGTGACGATCTACGCCGGCTTGGTCTATTCGCAGAGGTTCTGAACCGAGACCGGCAAAAGGAGTTCGCAGTTGTCTGACTCAATCCTGAAGAATCAGTTCGGACGCTTCGCATTCCTGCTCTCCTGCGCGTTGTTTGCGGGATTCTGCGGCGGCGCGGTCTTCCTACTGCACTCCCATCCCGGCAGTCATCGCCTGCTGCTGGCCGTGCAATTCTCGCTTGTCGTTGCCGGCGTCTTCTGGATCAGAGCCTTGGAGAGTCGCTTATCTGACGCGGGATTGCCGCGCTGGAGTTTCTGGCCGTACTTTCTCCTCGTCTTTACCGCGTGCTTTGCAGCGCACGCACTGAAGCTCGCAAATGCCCCGGAGACGCTCGCATTCTTTCTCCTTCTTCAGATTCCCGCGCTCCTCTTCGGCAGACCGGCATCTGCTGCAAGACAGTCTGATCGCCAGGTCGCGGTCATCGGTGCCTTCGAGTTTGCACTCTACCTGCTGTTGATCACCGGCGTCTGGTATGTTCTGCATCTTCTGCGCGGCGATGTGAACGGCATGGCCCATGCGCGCACCTTGAAGCTGGCATTGGATGCCCTCACCGCCCTGCTTTGCCTACCGTGGTTCTTCAGCGTAAGAGGACGGCTCAGCTCTTGCGGCTTTGCGCACTGGACGATGGTCTATTGCGCCGTTGTCTTGGCCGCGTGCATGATGCCGTTGGCGCTCGGTGTCATCGGCTTTCCCTTCGCGCTGCTCTTGTTCCTCGCCCTTCAGCTTCCCGCCGTTTTGATGCGCCGGCAAGCCTCTCCGGCGGGATCATCCCAGGCCGCTGCCTCGCAATCCACCGATTCCGACTCCTGAGAGGTTCTCCTCGATGCGCCGCCTCACCTGGTTTTTGTTGCTGCTCTTCGCCTTTGCGATTCCCTGGGAGTACTCCCTGGATCTGGGCGAACCGCTGGGCAACATTGCCCGGATTATCGGCTTGCTGGTGCTGCTGACAGCAGTTCCCGCCGTTCTTCTGGAGAGGCGGTTGCGCACTCCCGGCCTGATGCAGTGGCTTGCCCTGGCCTTCTTTCTCTGGTACTGCTGCACCTGTTTCTGGACGATCGATCCGCTCGCCTCCCTGGTCAAGCTGCGCGGATACTTCCAGGAGTTCATGATCGTCTGGCTGGTTTGGGAGTTTGCCGGAAGCGCGCGGGATCTGCGCGCGCTGCTGCGGGCCTGTGTGGCCGGCTCCTGGGTGCTGGCTCTGCTCACACTGGCCAACTTCGCCTCCGCTGCGCTGATGGCCAGCGCGCAGATTCGCTTTACCGCCTCCGGACAGGACCCCAACGATGTCGCCCGCTTTCTGGATCTCGCCTTTCCGCTGGCCGCGCTGCTGTTGCATAGCGAACGAAGCTGGCACTGGAGGATTCTGGCCGCCGGTTACCTGCCGCTGGGGCTGGTCGCCGTCCTGCTCACAGCCTCGCGCGGAGGTTTTCTGGCTGCCCTGGTGGCTCTGGCCGGGAGCACTCTACTGCTCGCCTACGGCCATCCGCGCAGAATCTTTGCAGCCGCGCTGGCTTTGCCGCTGCTGGCCGTGCTGGCGTGGTTCATCGTTCCGCGCGCCAGCTTTGAACGCCTGGCCACCATCTCGCAACAACTGCAGGCCGGCGACCTGAATCAGCGCTGGAATATCTGGAGAGCGGGATGGCACGCCTTTGTGCAGGCGCCGCTGTGTGGTTTTGGCGCGGGAACCTTTGTCAGCGCGGCCTCTACGGCTCCCTTTGACACGGCGCACAACACGGCTCTCTCGATTGCTGTCACCGGAGGCCTTTGTGCGCTCTTTCTGGCCTTCGCTATCGTGGCTGCGGCGCTTCGGTCGATTGCGCAGACCCGCGGGCCGCTGCAATGGGCGATGGCCGCGGCGCTCGCAGTCTGGCTGGTCACATCTCTGGTTGCGACCGTCGAAGAGAGCCGCAGCACCTGGCTGCTGCTGGCCATCATCGCCTTGGCAGGAAGGCTGGCCGCTACGGAGCCTGCGCCGCTGGATGCCTGCTTCCCAGCCCAGGCTCCGCGCCTCGCGGCTCATGCGGCTGCTGGGTCAAAGCTGCAATAGTGAGATCTCGTTTGTCCGTGAGCGGAAGCCGCAAACGACAAACTCCCGGCGCGAGTCAGCGTAGATCGCATGATATGCCAGGAGTTCAAAACCGCTCAGGGCGAACCCTGCGGTTGTCGTGAGCCAATGCGGTCTATGCCGCTTCGTACGGGAGCCCGAAAACACTACAGAATGAGGAATGAATGGTGCGCCCGGAGAGAGTCGAACTCCCGACCTACTGGTTCGTAGCCAGTCGCTCTATCCAACTGAGCTACGGGCGCACAAATGCGGCTTCTAGCGAAACCACTCATAGAATATCAGGGTTTTTCTTGCGGCGCAATTGAAGAATCTCATGCTGCGGAGGCCTGCTCCGGGGTGGCAGCAGGCGCAGAGAGAGGAACCTCCGCAGTAATCTGGACGCCCGCCTGACGCAATAGCTTGGCGACGGCGGCGGCATTGAGCCGCGTAGCGTCATACTCCACGCGCAGGGTGCAGGCTATGCGGTCCAGGGTGAGCCGGCGTATGCCGTAGACCTCGCGGGTATTGGCAAGCGCAAGCGAAACCGCCTCCGTGGGCGGCGCGGCAAGACGAAAGAGAACCTCCACCGTGGTCATGGAGAGATGATAACAAGATTACAAGCCCTGCAGATAGGTGCGAATCTCCGGATTGGACCAATCCGGGTCGCCGACGATCTTGCGTAGGATCGTGCCCCGCCGGTCGATAATGTAGGTCTCTGGCCAGCCGTCGGTATGGAAGAGCTTGGCTGCCTTCTGCGCCGGGTCGCGGACGGTAATCAGGTCCACGTGGCGGCGCGCGAGAAAGCGGCTATAAGCCTCCGGGTCTTCGTCGACGCTGACCGCAACGATCACCAGATCGGGACGATCGTGGTGAAGTTCGATCAGCCCCGGCATCTCCTCGACACAGGGTGGGCACCAGGTTGCCCAAAAGTTGAGCAGCACCACGCGGCCCCGATAGCTGGCCAGGTGAACGGTCGACGCGCCGTCGCTGACGGTGAAATCCGGCGCCAGCTTTCCGGTTTGCGCTGGATGCGCCCCGCGGTCGCAGCCGCAGGCGATAACCAGCAGCATCAGCAGGACGAGTGTGAAGAACCGAGGCAGCCGCACGTTTCTATAATACGAAGCAAAGGCCCGCAAGGAAAGGAAGCGATGGAAGAGGAGCGGCAATCAGATAATGAAGGGGGTGCGAGGAGCGGCCTCCAGCCCGTGCACCATCTCACGGAGAATGACCGATCTGTGTGGACCCCGGTGCTGGGGCTCTCCGATGAGCAGGGCGAGTTGGCGACACTGCCCGCGCCGCGTGGCACGGTCTTTGCCCAGCCCGAACCGGCTGAACTGATCGAGTTGACCGTCATCGTCCCAGCGCGCAACGAGCAGGACTGCCTGGCCGCCTGCCTTGAATCGCTGGTCAGCCAGAGCGAGAAGGTCTTTGAGCTGGGCCGCGACTGGGAGCTGATCGTTGTCGATGACCACTCAACCGATCGCACCGCGGAGATCGCCCGCAGCTTTGTTGGAGTCACGCTTCACCCGGCGGAGGAACTCGAAGCCGGATGGACCGGCAAGAACAACGCGCTGTGGACGGCAGCCAAAGGCGCACGCGGCCGCTGGCTGCTCTTCACCGACGCCGACACCATTCATGAGCCGGGCAATTTGCTTCGCGCGTTGCACGAGGCCGCACGCCACAAGGTGGGCGTGCTCAGCTACTCGCCCCGCCAGATTGTCAGCGGAGTCTGGCAGCGCTCGCTGATGCCGCTCGTCTTTTGCGAGCTGGCCCTGGCCTATCCTCCCGCCAAGGTCTCCGATCCTGCAGCGCGCATCGCCGCGGCCAACGGGCAGTTTCTGCTCATCGAGCGCGAGGCCTATCGCCGTCTCGGCGGCCACGCGATGGTCTCCGACAAAGTCCTCGAAGACGTTGAACTGGCATTCCTGGCCAAGCGCCGCCACGCCGGCCTGCGCTTCCGCTATGCCGAAGACGCCGTCGCCACGCGGATGTACCGCACCACATCAGCCATGCTCGAAGGCTGGACGAAAAACCTCGCGCTGCTCTTCAATAACTGTCTGGCGCTGGCCCTCTGGCGCGCGATCGATATTTTTCTTCTCGCCGTCGTGCCGGTGCTGGCAGCCGTCTTCTGGAATGCGCACATCTTTGCGCACTCGGCGCAGTGGCTGGTTGCGGGCTGGGTGCTGGCACTGCTCTGGGCGCGCAATCTCTTCCGCTTCTACGCCCGAGTCGCCAAATCCAACTTTCCCTTTGTGGATTGCGCTCTCTCGCCGCTGGGATTACCGCTCTTTGTCTGGCTGCTTTACCGCAGTTGGTTCCAGCACCGCATTCTGAAGCGCGTAAGCTGGAAGGGGCGGGAATACCGGGCATGAAGCCTAATCCGATGCACAAGCATCCAATCGACTGAGGAAACGAAATGATTTTCCTGACGCGACGGGCCACATTCTCCGCCTCGCACTACTACTGGAATCCGGCCTGGAGTGCAGAAAAGAATGAGCAAGTCTTTGGCCGATGCTCGAATCGCAACGGCCACGGTCATAACTACACGCTGGAGGTTACAGTGGCGGGCGAGGTCGATCCCGTCACCGGCTTTGTTGTCGATCTCAAATGGCTCAAAGCCATCATCGAGAGGGAAATTCTCGCCGCATGGGACCATCGCCATCTGAATCTGGAGGTTCCGGAGTTTATTGCATCGGAGACTACCGCAACGATTCCGACCACGGAGAACCTGGCCGTCGCTGCATGGAATCGGCTAGAGCCAGCGGTGAACTCAGCCAGCGGCGCGCGCCTCAGCCGTGTCCGCATCTACGAGACGCCGGAGATCTTTGCAGAATTTCGCGGTGAAGCATGAGAGCCAGCTTCGGCCGCCGCTACACCATCTCCGCCAGTCACAGACTGCACACGGAAGTGCTCTCCGCGGAGGAGAACCGGGCGACCTATGGCAAGTGCAACCATCCCCATGGCCACGGACACAACTACATCGTTGAGATCCTGGTCGGCGGCGATGTAAACCCTGAAACCGGCATGGTCGTCAACATGAGTGCGCTCGATGAAGCTGTGCGAACAAAAATCATCGACCGTTTTGATCACACCAACCTCAACCTCGATCCGCTCTTTGCGAATCGTGTGCCGACGACGGAGAATCTTTGTAGAGCGGTCTTCGCTCTGTTAAAGGAAGCGCTGCCAGTTGGCGAGTTGGAGCGCGTACGCGTGGAAGAGACAGAGAACAATTTTTTTGAGTGCGATGGCGAATAACAACGACGCCCTATTCCCCAGGGCTGGAGGATGAAAAACATGGCACAGCCGATTGCAGTGAGCAAGACGTTACATACAGCAGAGATCGACGAAGCTCTCAGCGAAGTCAGCACGCAGGAGTTGATCCGCGAGATCATCAGCCGCTTCGGTGAAGACCCCAGCCGCCAGGGATTGCTGGCCACGCCGGGCCGCGTTGAAAAATCGATGGCCTACCTGACCAGCGGATACAAAGAGAATCCAACAGAAATCCTGCGCGGAGCGCTCTTCGACGAGGATTACGACGAGATGGTCATCGTCAAGGACGTTGAAATCTTTTCGCTCTGCGAGCATCATATGCTGCCCTTTTTCGGCAAGGTTCACGTGGCTTATATTCCGAAGGGCAAGGTCATAGGGCTGAGCAAGATTCCCCGCCTCGTCGAGGTCTTTGCGCGGCGGCTTCAGATTCAGGAGAGGCTCACGCGGCAGATTGCCGACGCCATTCAGAACGCTATTCAGCCGCAGGGAGTAGGCGTGGTGATTGAGGCGCGCCACCTGTGCATGATGATGCGCGGCATCGAGAAGCAGCATTCATCGACGGTGACCAGTGCGATGCTGGGCTGCTTCCGCCAGAAAGAAACGCGCCTGGAGTTTCTCTCGCTGGTGCGGCAGCAGGGCGCAGGCGGTCAGTGAGAGGCTATTCCCGGCGCGGGGCGATCGGCCTCAAAAGATTTGTCTAAACCGAAAGCAGGTTTTGCTTGAGCGAGGCCGTTACGGTTGCAATCGCCCTGCTCGCTTCTTCAAAACTGGCGATCGTCAACTGTGCCCTTTCGAGAAGCGCAGGCGACTCAATATCGGTTCCAAAGTTCTGGAGTTGCCCGCCCAGAGCCATGTTGAGGATGTTGTTCAGCACCTTTGAAAGCTCGTCGTAATAATCCAGGTATGGTTCAATGGTGAGCGTAATTTTAGGCATAGCGAATTCTCCTCGATTCTTGAATTCAACACTTTAAGCCGAGATAGGTCGACACGCAATGTTAACGCCGCGCCGCTGCAAACTCGGCTCGATAATGCATTGCATCCGGACAATCCTTATTCTGACTTAACTACATCCTTGGGACTTTGCCTGTGCATTCAATGATTTCAACAGCGCCTCCAATGCCTCCAATTCCGACTTGTTTCCTCTCGCGCGTGCTATCTCGCCGACTACAATCTTGATCATTTGTTGAAGGTCACTGCAGTTTAATTGAGGTCCTGTGGGCATACGGATAATCCTTTCCCTGGGGCGGGGTGATCCCTTGCTATCCAGATTGGGTTGATGTTGTGTGTTAATCCGGGCGCGTTCACGCCTTGCTTAGCCCGGCATCGGCTCCGAGACATAAACATTCTCACTGCTCTCAGTGAGCGAGTACCATGTTTGCATTGACCGGATCTACGGGCGGCGCGGATGGTTGGGGAAATGCGCCGTGAACACAATATAAAACTGCATACTCTTTCAATGTCAAGTATTTTTTTGAGAAATATGGCTATCGATGCAAGGGTTACTTGGAGTATGCCCAGTCAGCTAGAGTGAAGAAGTGAACGGACTTCTGATTATCGACAAACCGGCCGGCATGACCAGCCACGATGTAGTCAGCCGGCTGCGCAAGATCACCGCTGAGAAATCCATCGGCCATCTGGGAACGCTGGACCCGATGGCCACCGGCGTTCTTCCCCTGCTTATGGGCAAGTTTACGCGCCTGGCGCAATACTTCTCTTCGGCTGAAAAATCCTACACCGGAAGCATTCGCTTCGGCTTTGCCACCGACACCTACGACGCCGAGGGCGAGCCTGCTGGGCCGGACTGCTGGCCGCAGGGGCCTATTTCTTTGGATAGCATTCGCTCGGCGGCGAGCCGCTTTCATGGAGAGATGCTGCAAACGCCTCCGGATTTCTCCGCCAAGAAGATTGCCGGCACGCCCGCCTACAAGCTGGCCCGCGCGGGCAAGCCGGTGGAATTGAAGGCCGTCCCGATCAACATTCTTCGATTTGAGATTCTTTCGCTCGATGGCGCCGAGGCCGGTTTCACGATGACGATCAGCGCCGGTGGTTACGTCCGTTCGGTGGCGCATGAGCTGGGGCAGGAGCTGGGCTGCGGCGCACACTTGAGCAGACTGCGGCGCACGCAGGCAGGCGCTTTCACGCTTAACGATGCGCACACGCTCGATGAACTTTTTCCTTTGGCAGGAAACTTGGAAGCACTTGAGAGCCTTTGCCTCCATCCGCGAAATCTTTTGCCGGAGATGCCCTCAGTCACTGGCGATGAGCATACATTGGGACGGCTGCGCAACGGCGCGCAGACCAATCTGCCGGAGTTTTCTCAAGCGCCGCTGGTCAAGGTCTTCGCAAGCCAGCGCGAACTGGTTGGAATTGCGAAGCGCGTAGCCGGCACGCTCTTTCAGCCGGTGGTAGGGATGGGGTAACTTCTAGTTTTTGCGCAGCAAAGGCAGAAGCTCCGGCACAAGCGTCCGCGCAATGATCTCCGAGCCTTTGGCGGTGGGATGAATACCGTCGGTTTGAATCGTGCCTGGCACGTGAATCAGGTCCTTGTAGATCATCGGCACAAAAGCGACGTGATGCTTGGCGGCGAGTTCACGGAAGACTTGCTGAAAGGGAGTGATGTACTCCTGCCCATAATTCGGCGGTAATGTGATTCCAGCCAGCAGAACTCTGATATGAGCGGCTTCGAAAGCCGTCAGCACCGCATCCAGATTGCGGCGCGTCTCGGCCAGCGGCAATCCGCGTAAGCCGTCGTTGCCGCCGAACTCCACAATGACCACCGCCGGGTGCATCGCCAGAATCGAGCGCAAGCCCGCAACCGCGTCTTTGGTCGTTGCCCCGCTGACGCCCTGATTGCTCACCACGTCGTGGTAGCCGCGCGCTTTCAGGTCGCGCTGCAACGCGTCGGGAAAGGATTGCCCGGCCTGCAATCCCAGCCCGGCGGTGATACTGTCGCCATAGCAGACGATAAGCGGCGCTCCGGCGGCCCGCAACGGAGCGGAGGCCAGAAGAATCATCACAAAGGAAACAAAGGTAGCGCGGCGAACGTACACAACTACAGTGTAGCTGTGGATAGCAGGGGCGGCCCTGGTGTCACCTGCGATTTCAACCAAATATGGCGGTGGCTATAATGGCAGGGGCTGGAATGCGGAAAATGATTTTGTCGATTGCCGGGATTTTTTTGAGGTTATGAGAGATGGGAGAGTCAGTGAATCATTCCTCTAATCCGAAACGGCGTTTCTTTAGTCAGAGAAAGCTTCTGATTGCATTCTTATGCTTTTTCGTTGGTATTCTCGCAACAGCCATTCCAACTGCAATATCCGACTTTCGGTATTATCACCGCAGAGATGTAATTACAACGTGGAATGGCGTGGAATTTCGATTGCCGGCGCCGTGGTTTCGCCGTGAACTGCCAGACGCTAATTCGGCAGTTTTTTTGCGCGATCAACTGCCATGGACTCAAGGTCATGGGATTCCCTATTCCAGAGTGCGGCGCTCTCTTGCCATGATCTCCGTGTTGCCCGCTGATGATTCTTTCCATGAATATCCCCAAGCCACATTGGATAGTTGGGAGAAATCAAGCCGCAAGAAACCTGTCAAATACTGGACAAATCAAATCTCTAGTCAAAGGCAATCTGTTCTTACGGCCACGCAAAATGCGAAAGGAGAATTTCACTGTGCCAATTTCGCATTCAATGGACTCGACGGCAAGAGCTATCTCTACATAGATTGCATCAGTCTGCGGGACGGCTGGCGATTTGACTACGAAGGACTTCAAGAGCATGGGCCGGAAGCACTCTCAATCCTCACTTTATCCCGATAAGGATTTCTGCACGATAACAGATTCGAGTCGCATTCACAGGAGGCCGGCAGAGTGATTGAAGTTCGAGATGCGAAGAAGTGGATTCAGAATGGCGCGCGGCGCGTGGAGATTCTCAGAGGCATCACACTCACCATTCCCGCCGGCCAGTTCGTCGCCATCGTAGGCGCCAGCGGCAGCGGCAAGAGTACGCTGCTTGGCCTGCTGGCCGGACTGGACACGCCCAGCTCAGGCGAAATTATCCTCGATGGCCTTCCCATCCACAACCTTGCTGAAGCCGAGCTGGCTGCGGTGCGTGGCTCGAAGATCGGCTTTGTCTTCCAGTCCTACCAATTGATTCAAACGCTCACGGCTCTCGAAAATGTTCTGCTGCCCTATGAATTGAATCGGACGGGCAGCGGCATTCAGCAGGCACGCCGGTTGCTTAGCGAGGTCGGCCTGGCCGAGCGTGTGGATCACTATCCGGTGCAGCTCTCAGGCGGTGAGCAGCAGCGCGTGGCGCTGGCGCGTGCATTCGTCGTCGAGCCGCCGATCGTGATGGCCGATGAGCCAACCGGCAATCTCGACTCCGCCAACGGCAAGCTGGTCCTCGACCTGTTGCTGGAGCGCAATCGCAACGCCGGCACCACGCTGGTTCTGGTCACGCACGATCCCGAAGTGGCCAGCCGCGCCGACCGCAAGATCGTACTGCGCGACGGGCTGATCGTGGAGGATAGCTTGCCCTGTGCTGCAACTGCGGAGGGTCGGGTGCAACATGGCTAAGCGCGCATTGAGTTGGCAGCGGGCCGCGGCCATCGGCTGGCGCGATCTGCGCTCCGCTCCGGGAAAATTCGGCTTTGTCGTGCTCTCGGTCGCTGTAGGCGTTGCGGCGCTGGTCGGCGTGCGCGGCTTCAGCGACAGCTTCCGGCGCACATTGGGAACGGAGGCGCGCTCGCTGCTGGCTGGCGACCTGAGCGTGCGGCTCTTTCATCAGCCAACCAGTGAAGAGAGCAGCAAAATTGCGGCGATTGCCGGTAAGAACGGCATTCGCTCCACGTGGGTGACCGAAACCCTCTCCATGGCCTCTCTGCCGCCGGATCCAATGCCGATTCTGGTTTCGCTCAAGGCCGCGGACCCCAGCGCGTATCCGTTTTACGGCAAGGCTGAACTGGAGCCGGCGAAGAGTCTTTCGCAGGCATTGGACGGCGACTCTGCCGTGGTGGCTGATGAGTTTCTCATTCGCATGAATGCGCGCGTTGGCGAATCGCTGCGGCTGGGCGGAAGAGAGTTTCGCATTGCCGCGGTGCTCAAGCAGGAGCCGGACCGCATCAACGCGGCAGCGGGCATGGGACCGCGCGTGATGATCTCGCAAGCGGCGCTGGTGCGCACCGGCCTCATTGCTCCCGGCAGCCGGGCCACCTTCCGGCTGCTGCTCAAGCTGCCGCCGCAAGCCGATTCCGCGGCATTGCGCAAGCAACTGGAAGCGGCGCTGCCGGACGCACAGGTGATGGATTACCGCGAAGGCAATCCGGCGCTGAGCCGCGGGCTCGATAATGCCACCGCGATTCTGAGCTTGATCTGCCTGGTGGCTATGGTGCTGGGAGCGATCGGCGTGGCCATGGCCATGCACGCTCATCTCGAACAGCGCATGGATATGCTCGCCATCCTCAAGGCCGTGGGCGCAACCTCCGGCGACCTTTTGCGCATTTTTCTTTTGCAAACATCGGGTCTCGGCCTGGCCGGCGGAGTCGTGGGCGTTGCCGCCGGCCTCGGCGTCATGGCCGCGCTACCCAGAGTCTTCGGCACACTGCTTCCCGTTCATGCCCAGCTTGAATTTCCCTGGCGCTCGGTTGCGGCGGGCGTGGGAACCGGCCTGCTGACTACGCTGCTCTTCTCTCTGCCGCCGCTGCTGGATGTGCGCACGATTCGCCCCGTTCTGGTTTTGCGCCGTCTGGTCGAACAAGGACAGAATGGCATCGGCGGCTGGTTTGCCCGCTGGTGGGCGCGCCGTTTGCAACTGGGAATTGCATTGATCGTCATGGCCGCGCTGGGCGGAATCGCCTGGGCGCTCTCCGACTCAGTTTTAGTTGGAAGCAGGTTTGCCTTGATGCTTTCACTGACGCTGCTGGTGCTGCTGGCGCTGGCGGCTGTAACGCTCTGGCTGTTGCGTATGATGCTCCATCGTGTCCGTCTGCATCTGCCTTCATCGCTGCGCCACGGGCTGGCGAATCTCTATCGCCCCGGCAACCAATCCGCCGCGGTGATGGCCGCGCTGGGCACGGGCGTCATGCTGATCCTCGCGGTTTACCTGATGCAGGCCTCGCTGCTGCGCGACCTGGGCGACTCCGCGTCCATCAAGCTCCCCAATCTCTTTCTGATCGACGTGACCAGTGACGAAGCAGCCGGCGTCAAGCTCTTCTTTCAGCGCCAACCGGGCGTGATGCAAGCTCTCGAACTGATGCCGGTGGTGCAAGGAAGGTTTATCTCGCTGAATGGCCAGCCCATCGACCAGATGAAAGAGCCGCATTTTCCCCGGCGGATGCTCGAGCACGCCGGTTTGAGCTGGGCCGATGCGCTGCCCAGCGGGGACAAGCTCGTTGCCGGGGCATGGTGGACAGATCCCGGAGCCGGTCAGTTGGCGATCGGCGAAGGCGTGGCCCAGAGGCTGCATCTGGCCGTGGGTGCGCCCGTTGAGCTGGAAGCCGGCGGCGTGGTGCACGCCCTCAAGATCGCCGCCATCTACCGCGCTGACGGAAGTCATCTGGGAAAATACGTCGACTTTGTCCTTCCTTCGGGCCAGCTCAAAGATGCTCCCGCCACTTGGTACGGTGGCGCGCATATCGATCCTGCGCAGGTAGCGGCCCTCGAACGCGCTCTTTTTGCAGCCTATCCCGCCATTACCGTCATCAACCTTGCCGACGTGCTGGCGCGTATCGGAAGCGTGGTCGATCAGATCACATTTGTCGTGCGCTTTCTGGCCGGTTTCTCGATCTTCGCGGGGCTGATGATCCTGGCTTCCAGCATCGCCAGCACGCGCTTCCGGCGAATGCGCGAGGCCGTGGTTCTGAAGACGCTGGGCGCCACGCGGATGCGGATCGTTCGCATCTTCAGCGTGGAGTTCAGCGTGCTTGGTATGCTGGCAGGCTCCGTTGGCGTGATCTTTGCCAATATCCTTACAAAAGTCCTGCTGCTCAAGCTCGGAGTGGCATTTCACTTTGGATGGAAGCCCGCCCTGATCGCACTCGTTGGCACGGCGCTGCTGGCCACGGCCACCGGATGGATCGCCAGCTACCGGATTCTAGGACTTCGCCCCCTGGAGGTCTTGCGCGAAGAATAGAAACTTCAGCCCGGAGCCGAAGTCCCAAACTCCGATTGACCGGCGCGGGGAATCCACTTATGATAAATGGGTTGGTTCCGGTTGTCGGCCTTCCGCCGTCTCTCCGGCCAAACGGCCGCAATTGGGCCGATGCGTGCGTATTGCCCACTCGTTCAATGGTAGGACAGCTGCCTCTGGAGCAGCATATTGGGGTTCGAATCCCTGGTGGGCAGCCACTTCCATCCAGCGCTTGCGCGCGTGATTCCCGCAAAATCCCAGGATTTCTCACACGATTCTGGTTGAATCGCAGAGCTTCTTTCAAAGAATCTGATCGCATGAGAGTGCGGATTCAGGGCTTCCGTTCCCCGCCTGAGAGGTCATGGCCGTTCGCTGAAGGTCTTCCGCGTCTGCGCGATTTGAGTTTCTTTTGTTTTGCCCAGAACTGTTCGTCGTAGATCATGAAGGCGCGGCGCACATCGTCGGGTGTGACGATCCGGTCACTGCCCGCAGTGGTGAATTCCAGCCTGCCGTCCTCGCGCCTGAGATAGACCGATGGGCGCTGCCTGAGCGCCTCATTCACTTCCTCCGCCACGGCGATTGTCTTATCCTGTGAATCGATATAACCCAGCATTGCGATCAGCGTAGCCGGTTCGCTCTTCGCAAGGCACTGATCCAGATATTCCGTGGCGAGCTTGACGACGCGTTCGCTGATCATAGTCCTTCAGCCATGGCATTCAACGGTAAAAATCCACCATCCCCTGCGTATTCATCCCACTGCGGGCGGCTATGCGTTCAATTGCTCTTGTAGCTTGTTCAGAGTGCGGTGCAGATCCTTGTCGGTGCGGCGCTGCTCGTCGATCTTGGCGATCGAGTGCATCACGGTGGTGTGGTGCTTGTTGCCGAATTGGCGGCCAATCTCCGGCAAGCTGGCTTCGGTCATCTGCTTGGCCAGGTACATGGCGATCTGCCTCGGCACCACCACGTTGCGCGAGTTGTTCTTTTGCTTCAGGTCGGTAATTCTCATGCCGAAGTTTTCTGCAACGGCGCGCTGAATCGCCTCGATCGTGATCTTGCGCACTTGCATATCGATGAACTGCTTGAGGCACTGCTGCGTCGAAGCCAGCGTAATCTCCATGCGGTTCATCTGGCACCAGGCGATCAGCCGCGTCATTGCGCCTTCCAGTTCGCGCACATTGGTCCGCACGTTGGAAGCCACAAACAGCGCCACATCGATCGGCAACTGCACCTGCTCGCTCTCCGCCTTCTTTTGCAGAATGGCGACTTTCGTTTCCAGATCGGGCGGCTGGATGTCGGCGATCAGGCCCCACTCGAAGCGCGAGCGCAGCCGGTCCTCGATCTCCGCCAGTTCCTTGGGCGGACGATCCGAGGCGATCACGATCTGCTTCATGCTCTCGTGCAGCGCGTTGAAGGTGTGAAAGAACTCCTCCTGGGTGCGCTCCTTCTGCGCGATGAACTGAATGTCGTCGATCAAGAGAACGTCCACGGTGCGGAAACGGTCGCGGAAGCTGGTCATGCGGTCGTTGCGCAGCGAGGTAATCATCTCATTGGTGAATTTTTCTGCCGAAACATAGCAGATGCTCGACGAAGGCTGGCGGCGCTTCACTTCGTGGCCAATGGCGTGCATCAGATGGGTCTTGCCCATCCCCACGCCGCCATACAGGAAGAGCGGATTGTAGGCCTTGGAAGGACGCTCGGCAACGGCCAGCGAGGCGGCTCGCGCAAACTGGTTGCCGTTGCCGATCACGAAGGCATCGAAGGTGTAGCGGGGGTTAAGCTGTGCCGCGGTCGACCAATCGAAGCGCGCCTGCTCCGGGGTACGTGCGGGCGCCTGCGGCGGCGCCGACGGCGCATGAGCGGGAACTGGCGCAAAGCCGCCATCCTTGCGCTGCGGCGGAACCGAGGGGTCTTCCTCGGCGGTGACAAAACAGACGTCGTCCAGATCCAGTCCCTGCTGCTCGATCGCTTCCTGGATAAGGTCGCTGTAGCGATCTCCCAGATGCTGAAACTCCGGCGAAGGCACGCGCACATAGAGCGTGCGACTTGCAACATGGCTATAGCGCGTGGGCTTGAACCACGTCTCGAAGGACTGGCGTATCACCTTCATCTCCAATGCCGCGAGAATCTGAAGCCATGGATTGAGAGCCGTTGCCGCCGAAATTGCATATGCCATCGTGCTGATCCTTGCTTGCGCCCGCCATAGAATTCCGCTTCGTTCATCCTTTTGCTTTTGGCAAAGATGCCCCGCTGACGTAAAGCGCATCGCTCTTCGCCGGGCGGTCACTTGCCAGATGCCTGATTGCTGCTTGTCGGCCCCTGATACAAACCTCGGAGCCTGGGATAAACCGATTCCGTGAGACGCTGGGAAACTTTCTGGAACGGTCCCAAGATTAGCACATTTGTGTGTCGATGTAATCACTCTTTCATATAACTTTTTTTCATTAAAGTGAGTTGCACCATTGCTGGTGAAACTTGCCGGTAAGGTTACCAGAGTGTGTTCCCCGATGCCGCCGATGCTGCGTTTCGCGCTGCTCTTGCCTGCTTCACAATCGCACTTCGACTCCGCGAATACAAGACTGTTTTCATCTTCAAGAATGCGCAACGCCGCTCCCATTCGGAGTTCCCGCTGGATTCCTGAGCCAACCTGCGATACACTAAATACTTGCCGCTACGGCAAAGAGATTCTTCAGAAAACAGGAGCGCAATTTTATGCCCAAGCGCACATTTCAACCCAATCGCCGCAAGCGCGTGAAAACCCACGGCTTTCGTGCGCGTATGAAGACCAAGGCCGGCGCTGCCGTGCTCAGCCGCCGCCGCGCCATTGGACGCAAGCGCGTTGCAGTCAGCGCGGGCTTCCGCGACTAAGGCCCGTCCGTTTCTTCGAGCCGGAAGAATCGCCCGCCATTCAATGCTTCCGGCCACCCCTTCACGGCGTTGTCATGAACACCCCAGTCAACTCTGACCAGCGTCCCGCTTCCCGGCAATCGCTGACTGGCGCGCGCCTGAGCAAGCACGCCGACTATCAGCGCGCCTATGCAGCCGCGCGAAAGCGCCAATCCGCTTCCTTGAGCTGGTTTCTTGCGCCGCAGTCGCCCGCTTTTCCAGGGGCAGGCTTACCGGTTGGCCCGCGCGTCGGCATCACAGCCGGCAAGGTTCTGGGCAAAGCCCACGAACGCAACCGCATCAAACGCCGCATCCGCGAGACTCTGCGCCGTCACATCGACTTGCTGCCCGCCGGATGCGACCTGATTCTTCATCCCCGCCGCGCCGTGTTGACCATCGAATTTGCGAAACTCGAAGCCGAAGTTGTGCGTATTCTTCAGCAGGCAAACTCCGACGCCGTGCGTGCGAAAGACTCAATGCGTTGAAGGCAGCGGTTGAAGAGGCCACAACCGTGCCGGAGAGACAACAGGAAGATGGCGGGCATTCGCCCAGAGGAAGATTTTTTGAGTCAACAGCATAGCAATGCAAGTCCGCGGGAATCCAAGCTGGCCCCATCGCAGGCGGTTCTGCTGGCCATGCTTGAAGGCTATCGCCGCTGGCTATCGCCGTTGATTCATGCCATTAAGCCCGGCGGCTGCCGCTATCTGCCCACCTGTTCCGAATATGCCTCCCTGGCCATCGCCACACACGGCTCCTTGCGCGGAGTTTTGCTCGCCTCCTGGAGGCTTCTCCGCTGCAATCCCTTCGCCCGCGGCGGTCTGGACCCGGTCCCGTCCAAACTCCACCGCGGATGAATTCACGCCATCTCCCCCGTGAACCGTTACCATAAGAAGTGCGGCGCCCTGACGGCGCTCGATGGATAGGAAGTTTCCCTTGGCAGAAATTCGCAATCCCAATCTTCAATCGCAAGGCGACGGCGGCGGTAGCGGCGGCGATTCCCGCGGTCTGATGTTCATGATGGTGGTAGTGCTGCTCGTCGTCTTCGGATTCGACTACTTCAAGCCCAAGCAGCCGGTTGCGCCGGCCGCCCAAAGCCAGCCCCAGTCGCAGACCTCCGCACAGCAGGCCGCCGCCGCTCCGGCCCAGTCCGTCCAGCCGCAAAGCGCCGCGGCCATGGCGCAGCCTGCTCTTCCCGCTACGCCGGTCATCGCCGCTTCCATCATGACGGCGACCACGGTCGAAAATTCAAAGATCAAGATCGTTTTTACCAATCAAGGCGCTCAGGCCGAGCACTGGATTCTGGAAGGCAAGCAGTACAAGGATCATCCCGATCCAGGCGGCCAGCAGCTTGATCTGGTCAACGCAAAGACCACCGCCTTCGGCCTGCCTCTCTCGCTCTATACCTATGAGCCGGAGTTGACCAGGCAATTGAATTCAGCCCTCTATCAGGTCTCCGTCTCCGGCGCGGCCTCGTCCACGGGTGTCGTTCAGGCTCCCTGCTCGGTCACCTTCCACTACGCGGCCAATGGCCTTGACGTCGTCAAGACCTTCCGCTTCGACGAGAGCTATGTCGTCACGGCCGAGGTTGAGGTCCGGCGCAACGGCGCTCCCGTGCGCGCACTGCTGGCCTGGCCTGCCGGGCTTGGCGACCAGAATGATGCCATGCAATTCGCCTACGGCAAGTTCATCTGGTCGCTCGATGGTAAAGATGATTCCATCGACGCCAAAAAGCTCATCGGCGACGCTACGCACAACCAGCCTTACGATTTTGCCGGCGTGACGGACCTCTACTTTGCCGCCGCCTTTCTTCCTGTCGATCCCGCGCACACGACAGTGGTCACACTGCACAATCCTCTTGAATTGGCCGCAACCGGCGAGCAGACCAAGCAGAAGCCGGCGGATGTTATCGGATTGGCGGTGGGCGATAGCAGCGGTATCACGCATCTGCGCATCTTTGTCGGTCCCAAAGAGACTAGTCTCCTCAAATCCATTCACTCCACCAGTGCCGATGGTAAGTTCGCAGGCCCCTCTCTCGAACCGCTCATCCAATTTGGCTGGCTCACCATCATCGCCAAGCCGCTCTATCTGGCACTGCGCGGCCTGCACAGCCTCCTCGGTCCCGGAGAAAACAACTGGGGCTGGGCGATCATCATCTTTACCGCTGTCTTCAATCTGCTGGTGATGCCCACTCGCTTCTGGGCGCTGAAATCCTCGCTGAAGATGATGCGCGTTCAGCCCAAGGTGGATGCCATCAAGGCCCGCTACAAGAATCTCAAGGCCACCGACCCCAAACGGGCCGAGATGAACTCCGAGATGATGGAGCTTTACAAGGTCGAGGGCGTGAATATGTACGGCAGTTGTTTGCCGATGCTGCCGCAGATGCCGCTCTTCATCGCCTACTATCAAGTGCTGCGCAATGCCGTCGATCTGCGTCAAGCTCACTGGCTCTGGCTTTCCGACCTCTCCATCTTCGACCCGCACTATATTCTGCCGGGCATCATCATCATCACCATGTTTCTGACCCAGTACATCACTCCTACACCGGGCATGGAACCGGGTCAGCGCCGCATGATGGCCTTCATGATGCCGGTGATGATGGGCTTCTTCTTTGGGCATTTGGCATCCGGATTGGCGCTCTATATGAGCACCAGCGGCGTCATCAATCTGGCCCTGCAACTCGGCATCAATCAATCTCACTTAGGCAAGGAGATGCACGCCATCGCCGCCAAGCGCGCCTTCAAACGTGGAGGCGGAGGCTCCGGCCCCAACCAGAAAAAACGATAGATGCTTTCGTCGCACTTCCCGTCCCGCTCAACTCCGGCTTGAGCGGGGCCTTCTTTTCTTCACGCCTCCGGCATTCCGCGCCGCTCCGTTAGACTGGTATGGCGATGAGTTTCATGTCCAGAATCGATTCGGCGGCGCCAGCGGCCTTGTTTGCCGCTCTCATGATGCTCTCCGGTTGCGGAACTCCTGGAGCGCCCCAGCCTCCCTCCCTCAACCTGCCCCTGCCGGTCGCTAACCTCACCGCAACGCGCAGCGGAAATCAGGTTCTCCTCACCTGGACGACACCCAAACGCAACACCGACAAGCTGCCGCTCAAAGCGATGATTCCTCTCCACCTCTGCCGTCAGGAGACGGGCCTCTGCGTCGCGGTTGGAGGTGAACTCGCCTTTGCTCCCGGAGCCGAGGGCGCCTTCACCGATACGCTGCCAGCCGCGCTGGCTGCTGGGCCGCCGCGCCCGCTTCACTACTTCGTCGAACTCCGCAACCGCAATGGCCGCTCCGCCGGTCCCTCGAATGCCGCCGAGGTCTTGGCCGGCGAAGCGCCTGCCGCCGTCGATGGTCTCGCCGCCGAAGTTCGCAGAGACGGCATGGTGCTGCGCTGGCAAGCCGTGCCGGAGTCGTCTCCGGCCTCCATCCGCCTCTATCGCCGCCTGCTCTCTGTCTCCGCGCCCAAGCCCCATCAGGGCCTGCTCGCGTCTCAACCTGAAGCTGTCAATCAAAGTCTGCTGGTAGACTCCTGTGCGCCCGATGCGCGCAGCGGACTCTGTCGCGCGCTCGACAAGAAGATTCAATTCGGCCAGAGCTATGAATACAGCGCACAGCGCGTCGCCCGCGTCACGCTGGATGGCAGGACTCTGGAACTGGCCGGACCGATCTCCGCTCCCGTGCGCGTCGAGGCTCTTGACATCTTTCCCCCCAATCTTCCCACCGGCCTTGCCGCCGTTGCCACCGCCAGTGAAGACGGCGCCCACTTTGCCATCGACCTGAGTTGGCAGCCTGTCTCCGACGCCAATTTGGCCGGCTACATCGTCTATCGCTGCGAAGGCGATTCCCCCTGGCAGCGCATCTCGCCTGCCGAGCCACTCGTTCCCCCGGCCTTCCACGACACCCAGATCCAACCCGGCCATACCTACCGCTATGCCGTCAGCGCCATCGGCCAGAACGGTCATGAAAGCGCTCGCTCTGCCGAGGCTGAGGAGACCGTCCCTAGCCCATGAGATACTGCCGCTTCTTCCTTCGGAATCAATCCCTGTACGGTCGAGTTGAAGAGCGCGACGGCGAACTCTGGATCGTCGATCTCGCCCCTGCTCCCGAAGAAGATCTCGCCTCCCGTTTGCACTTCGCAACCACCTCTGCTCCCGGCCTCGCCTTCGAGCCGATGCCTCTCCGCGCCGCTGAGTTGCTCTCGCCCGTCTCTCCCTCCAAGATCGTCTGCGTTGGCCGCAACTATCGCGACCACGTCAAAGAGATGGGCAGCGAACTTCCTGCCGAGCCATTGATCTTCTTCAAACCCGTTTCGGCGCTGCTTTCACCTGGCGGCATCGTCCGTATGCCTGCCGCCAGCGCTCGCGTGGACTTTGAAGGCGAGCTGGCGCTGGTCATCGGCCGCCGTTCGCGCCACCTCCGCGAAGAAGAATGGCGATCCGCCCTGCGCGGCCTCACCCTCGCCAACGACGTTACCGCCCGCGACCTGCAAAACATTGACGGCCAATGGACCCGCGCCAAGGGCTTCGACACCTTCTGTCCCGTAGGTCCCATCGTCAGCGATGAGCTTGACCTCGCCACTGGCCTCACAATCGAAACCCGCGTCAACGGCGAGCTGCGCCAGCGCGGTTCAACCCTCGACTTCATCTTTCCGATTCCCAAGCTCCTTGCCTGGATCACCGCGATCTTCACCCTCGAAGCCGGCGACCTGATTCTCACCGGCACACCTTCTGGAGTGGGTCCGCTCAACGCTGGAGACCATGTGGAGATCACCATCCCCGGCCTCGGCACGCTCTCCAACACCTTCCAGCCGGAAGAAGATTGAGCCTGAGCCGCATCGTGAATCGATAGTCGGTATTGGACAACACACCAGGTAGCGAATGCTCTCTCCGTGCAAGCGGCAATCCCGCTTCATCCGCTGATTTCTACCCCTCATCCGTTTCTTCAACCCGTCGTCCGAAAGCAGATGCAAACTCGGCGCCGCCTCGGCTAGGCTTCCAATCAGAGCAGGAATACTCTGAAGCAAGGGATGATTCATGGAAGAAATCGTCAATGTCGAAGCCGTCAGCAGGAGATTTCCGCTGGACGATCGTCCAGCCTCCCATCCGGCGCACAGCTTTGTCAGCGCCCTTTCGCATACCAGCCTGCGCATTGCCGCCGGTGAATTTCTCGCCATTGCCGGGCCGAGCGGAAGCGGCAAGACCACACTGCTCAATCTGATCGGCTGCATCGATCAGCCAACCAGCGGACGCATACTGGTAGATGGCGTGGACACATCGAAGTTGAAGCCAGCGGAGATGAGCAAACTGCGCCGCGAGAAGATCGGCTTCGTCTTCCAGACCTTCAATCTCATCCCCGTCTTCACCGCCGCCGAGAATGTCGAATATCCGCTGCTGGTACAGGGCGTCGGCAGCCGCGAGCGGCGGCAGCGGGTGGATGAAGCGCTGGGTAGCGTTGGCCTGTCAGCTCGCGCCAACCAGCGCCCCGACCTGCTCTCTGGCGGCGAACGCCAGCGCGTTGCGGTCGCCCGCGCGATTGTGCATCGTCCTGCGCTGGTGCTGGCCGACGAGCCGACCGCCAATCTGGACACGCACAACGCCACGCAACTCATCGATCTGATGCACGGCCTCAATCAGCGCCTCGGCCTCACCTTCATCTTCTCCACGCACGATGCACGACTGCTCGAACACACCGAGCGCATTGTCCGCCTCACCGACGGCGAAGTGATCTCCGATACGACGGCGCAAGGAGGCAGTCGTGGCTAAATTTCTTCTGCTTGCATTCAGAAACATCTTCCGCAATCGCCGCCGCACGCTGATGACATTGATGATGGTGGGCGGAGGCGTTGCGGGATTGCTGCTCTCCGGCGGCTACTTTGCCTTCATGACGCACGGCCTGCGCGAAGACACCATCAATAGCGGCCTCGGTCATCTGCAAATCTTCACCGCCGATCACTTCCAGCGCGACGAAACCCGCGTTCTCGACACCGGCATCGACAACTGGCGTCAGGTAGCCGCTTCGGTCAATGCTGGCAGCCATGTACGCGGCATTGCTCCGCGCATCGATTTTTACGGCATGGTCTCCAACGGAACCAAGGCCGCCGGATTCAAGGGCAGCGCCGTCGATCCGGAGGCGGAAAAATCCCTCGGCTTCATTACACGCATCGAATCGGGGCGCGATCTGGATCCGAAGCCCAGCGGCGAGGTTGAGGCGCTGATCGGCAAAGGGCTGGCCAAGTCGATGAACGTCGGCGTTGGCGATGGCTTGACGGTGCTGGCAATGACCTCCGACGGCGCGCTTAACGGCGTTGATGTTGAGATTGTCGGCATCATCAACTCCGGCGCGCCGGAGCGAGACGCACGCTATCTGCGCATTACTCTGCCCGCCGCGCAGCGCCTGCTGCAAAGCGATCGCGTGACCAACCTTGTGGTGGGCCTCGACTCCACGGAAAACACCGATCAGGCCTACACGGAAATGATGCCGCGCCTGAACATGCTCTCCCAGCGGATGGAATTGAAGAAATGGATCGACCTGGCCACTTATTACAAGCAGGTCAACTCCATGTTCAACGGCATCTTTCTCTTCATGGGAATCATTGTCTTCTTTATGGTCCTCATGTCTAGCGTCAATACGCTGTTGATGAGTATGTTCGAGCGCACCCGCGAGATTGGCACCATGCTCGCCATGGGCACCCCCCGCTCATGGATCATCGCGCTCTTCGTCGTCGAGGCCACACTGCTCGGCGTGATGGGCGCGGTCATCGGCTTGATTGCGGGCAATCTTCTGGGTGCGCTTCTGAACGTCTCCGGGTTGCATATGCCGCCACCGCCCGGCTACAGCGTTCCCATGCCCTTCAAAGTTCTACGCGTGCCATTTCAGATGATCGTCTCGTCCTTGCTGGTCATCGTTTCGATGGCGCTTGCATCCATCTTCCCGGCGGTCCGCGCATCCCGGCTCAGAATTGCGGAGGCTCTCTCTCATGTCTAAGATCAACTGCATTCTACGCACCTTTTTGCTGCTTTTTGCTGTCAGCTTTCTACTGGCTTGTGCGCTCGTCTGCCGCGCCGCCACGCCCGATGCCGAAGCGCTGCTCAAGCGCTCTGACGCCTACCGCAACGGATGGCCCTCCTACGTAATGCGGGTCAAGATCACGCACTACGAATCCGGCAAAGACGACGAAGACAAACTCTACGAAGTCTCGCAGAAGGGAACTGAGAAGAGCTATGTCGAGTTCCTCAGCCCCCGTGAAAAGGGCCAGCACCTGCTGATGCTGAGCGATGATATGTGGGTCTATATGCCCGACACCAGCCGCCCCATCCGCATCACGCCGCTCGAACGCCTCAGCGGCGACGCCTCCAACGGCGACGTGGCCCGCACTAACTACGCCGTCGATTACTCGCCTGTTTATCTTCGCACTGAGAAGGTCGGCAGCGAAAATTGCTACGTGCTTGATCTGACCGCCAAGCGCAAAGGCTCAACCTATCAGCGCATCCTCTACTGGTTGCGCGTCGAGGATGCACGCCCGGTAAAGGCGGAGTTCTATCTCACCTCCGGCAAGCACATCAAATCCGCCACCTTCGATGAATACATCACCGTGGACGGCAGACCTCAGCTTCATCGCTGGACCCTCTACGACGAAATCCGCCACAACTCGCACAGCATCCTGGAGTATTCCGACATTGCCCCGCGCGCTTTGCCCGACAAACTCTTCTATCAGGGACGGACGGATAGGTTCTGATCATCTATAGCACTGTAGTATAGGGAAATTTGAATGAACATTTCGAAAAACGTCAGTTACCTATATAGCTGCTTCTGGCTGCTGGTGCCTATTCTGGTTTTCAACTTGATCTATGCGCACCAACTTCCAGCAGCCTTCCAAATGGAGATTTTCTGGAAGGATATTCCGAAGCAAATCAGCCTTCCAGAAAATATCCTGCGCGGATTCGTCATGGTTTTGCCGGTCTTTATGCGGCTTCGCGTATCCACGCCGGGTCAGAAGCTCGGCCTTCGTCTCTACCTCGCGGGGCTTTTGCTTTACTTCGCATCATGGGCTGTATTGATTGTTCTGCCTCAGTGCGCCTGGAGCATGAGCGCAGTCGGCTTTCTGGCGCCCGCTTATACGCCAATCGTATGGCTAGCTGGAATCGGCATGATAGGCAATGAGCTTTTATTTGCGAAGATTCCGATCAAGCCCTGGATCTATTGGACTCTTTCCACAATGTTTTTAATCTTTCACAACTGGCATACCGCGACAGTGTACTTCCGCAATGACTGACTGCACAACGAAACCTCGAAAGGACCTATGAACCGCGCACAGACAATTCTGGTTCTTCTGTTTCTGGCGCTAGCGGCCCGCCTGGCCGCGCAGGATGACCCGGCGCCTGAGCGGCGCAGCGACTTCCGCTATTCCCTCTCGGTGATCGACGATGCAACATTCGACACAAGCCTTCGCCCGCCGCTGCCGGCTTCGGCTACGATGCTCACGGATCCCTCGGTCACCCTGCTTCAGAATCAATTGCTCGTCGAGCCGTCTTTCACTCTCCGCTATCGCTCGCGCTGGAGCGTCGCATCGAGCGTGGTGGGGCTGGCCGATTCCTTTCACGGCCTCTCCGCCGCGGACTTCGATCTGCCGCCGGATAACGCAGCTGCCTCTGCCGCTCTTAACGCTGCGATTGAGCCATCAACCGGCACACACACCCAATTTCGTGTGAAAGAGGCTTACGCCGGCCTCTCGGCAGGTGACTTTGACTTCATGGCTGGCCGGAGAATCGTGCGCTGGGGAACCGGCTATGCCTTTACTCCGGCTGGTGTGCTCGATCCGCCCCGCGATCCCACCAACCCCACTGACCGGCTGAACCTCAACCAGGGCCGTGATATGGTCAAGGCCGATTACGTGCATGGCCCGCACGCATTGTCGCTTGTCTGGTCCTCCGCCGCGCTTGCGCCCGCGAACGCGAACCTGCACG
>Ga0181529_10002048_pt1 | contig 24822 bp, 22 predicted proteins | sample PEATcosm2014_Bin_36_FD_119763 | JGI IMG/M metagenome (GOLD analysis project Ga0181529, IMG submission 119763) | Peatland microbial communities from MTU Mesocosm Facility, Houghton, MI, USA - PEATcosm2014_Bin10_30_metaG | ecosystem: Environmental > Terrestrial > Soil > Wetlands > Peat | place... | reverse complement strand
TCCGCGTTTCTCTTGTTCTATCTTGGCGAGCGCGTCTTCCACATGGACCGTTTGACCGTCCAGACACTGATGTACCTCAAGCTCTCCGTGGCTGGGCATTTGACCATCTTCCTTACGCGTACTCGCGGTCCATTCTGGTCGATACGTCCAGCGAAGATTCTGTTGATTGCAGTTGTAGGCACGCAGATCATCGCGACACTCATCGCGGTGTACGGAATATTCATGGCGCCGCTCGGCTGGAAATGGGCGGGACTGGTGTGGGCATATGCTCTTGTCTGGGCCCTCATCAACGATCGCGTGAAGCTGCTTGCCTATCGCATCTTCGATCCAATCAAAAAGCCATCGGTCGAAGCCAACAGCACCTCTGTCGATGAAACACAGGCAATCTCTGCGCGGGCTTTTGAGATCTACCAGCAACGAGTCAATGGCGTGAGCCAGCAGGATCAGGACTGGCTTGAAGCGGAGCGGGAGACTCGGAAGGATCGGGTGGAACATGCGAAGGCTGAGTGATCGCTCATATGAATGCTCAAACGGACCGGTTGCTCCTCTGAATCGCGCTTGCGGTCGAGAGGGCATGGCAGTAATTCGCAACGTAACTATGGAACATGGATGCTGCGTCATTCTAAAGACCGGCGAGGAAACAATATGCCGTCCAATCTGAAAGCTCTAGTCGGATCTTCCGTTGCAGCGACCGATGGCGAAATCGGATGCATCCGCACTTTTCTCTTCGATGACCAGTCCTGGAAGGTTCGCTACCTGGTGGTGGACGTAGGGAATTGGCTGAAACGGCACGATGTGGTTCTTCCGATTGCGGTGCTCGAACGGCCCGACTGGGAGAAAAGGATCTGTCACACTCAACTGACCAAGGAGCAGGTTCGCGACAGCCCTGACGTTGATGCGGAAATGCCGGTCTCACGCCAGCAGGAAATTGCCATGCACGATTACTTTGGCCCTCTGGCAAGTTGGGTAGACAGCGAGTTTAGCCCTACGCCCATGCCGACTGGAATGAAATACCCGGTGCACACCGCGGAGGTCCTCCATCTTCGCAGCACCTCACATATGCTTGGTTATCAAGTCTGGGCAACCGACGGTGATTTTGGAATCCTTGAGGGATTTGTCATGGATGAAGCTAGCTGGCACCTCGGTTACCTCGATGTGAAAAGTGGAGACTGGCTTCAGAATCGATCGGTGCTGGTCCCCACCCATTGGGTAAAGTCCGTTTCCTGGGCCGAATTCCGCATCCATTTGCATCACACGAAGGCAGGACTCTAGGCCAAACATCAACCTCATCCCATCAGGAGTTTGCTTCGCGACTTTGACCACAACTCAACGCGCATGCCTATGGACTTTTCAAGCACCAGGCAAAGAGCGATGGACGGATCAGAGCTGGCTTGAGTAATAGCGAAAAACACGCTGCGATCAGACGACCGAGACGATGATGTCGTAACACCGAAGGGACAGGATGACCATAGATTCGAAGGACTACCGCGTGCCGCCAGGCAAGACTGTCGACCTCGGCAAGTGGCCGACGGTTGTTGACCCCTATTCGAAGTCGAAGAAACAGTATAAAGAACTTCTGCAACAACACATAGAGAAGCTGAGCTCGTTGCAACACCTTCACTACGCGTCTCACCGGTATGCGTTACTGCTGATCTTCCAAGGGATGGATGGCGCCGGCAAAGACGGCGCCATTCGCCACGTCATGTCGGGCGTTAATCCTGAAGGCTGCGAGGTGTTCAGTTTCAAGCAACCCAGCGCCGAGGAACTTGAACATGATTTCCTCTGGCGCACTACGTGCCGCCTTCCCGAGCGCGGCCGCATCGGCATCTTCAACCGTTCCTATTACGAGGAAGTGCTGGTTGTTCGAGTCCATCCGGAGATTCTCCGCAGCCAGGGGCTTCCCGAGGAACTGCGCGACGAGAAGGACATTTGGGAGCATCGGTATGGGTCGATCGTGGACATGGAGAAGCACCTTCATCGTAACGGCACGCAAATCGTCAAGATATTCCTGCATCTCTCTTACGAGGAGCAGCGGAAGCGATTTCTAGCGCGCATCGATGAACCAGACAAAAACTGGAAGTTCAGCACCTCTGACATTCATGAGCGGAAGTACTGGAAGGACTACATGAAGGCATACGAGGATTGCTTTCAAGCAACAAGTTCGCATCATGCGCCGTGGTACGTCGTGCCCGCCGACGACAAGGAGAACGCGCGGCTGATTGTCTCTCAGATCGTTGTTGATGCGCTGGGGGGACTCAAGATGGCGTATCCCAAAACCACCGAAAAGCGCCATCTCGAATTGCAAACGATCAAGAAGCTGCTGGCGAAGTGACGCCGAAGGTCCATCGCAAGCAAACCCAAGAAAACGTAGTCCGCTCCCCACCGCGCTATCACCACTTGCGGAGAAATGGAAAGGAACAGTCGATATGGCCACCACCGAACTCCCCATCAAAGCCGAGAAGAATGACACGCCTCAACCCTTCAGTAAGAACTTCGATCAGTTTGGCAATTCATCCGGCTTCATCTTCGACGTGAATCTGTCGACCGCGGTCGCGGCCGACGGCAAAACCGAAGTTAGAGCCCCAATGCCCAAGGGGCCCCTCTCACCTGAGATGCTGGACAAGATGAATCGCTACTGGCGCGCTGCGAACTATCTTTGCATCGGCCAAATCTACCTGTTTGACAATCCCCTGCTTCGCTCGCCGCTCAAGGCAGAGCAGATCAAGCCAAGGCTGCTTGGTCACTGGGGAACCTCCCCTGGACAGAACTTCGTCTACATTCATTTGAACCGGCTGATCAAAGAGCACGATGCGGACATTATCTACATTTCCGGTCCGGGACACGGAGGACCGTCGCTGAATGCGTGCTCCTACCTGGAAGGCTCCTACACCGAGGTTCACCCTGAAATCACACGCGATGAAGAGGGCTTACGACTTATGTTCCGGAAGTTCTCGACGCCGGGCGGTGTGCCCAGCCACTGCGGGCCGCACGTCCCGAATTCGATGCACGAGGGCGGAGAGCTGGGCTACTCGCTGGTTCATGCATTTGGCGCGGCATTCGACAATCCGGACCTGATTGTCGCCTGCGTCATCGGGGATGGAGAATCTGAGACCTGCCCGCTGGAAGGAAGCTGGAAGTCGGTCAACTTCGTCAATCCGGTGCGAGACGGCGCGGTCTTGCCGATCCTTCACCTCAACGGCTATAAGATCTCAGGGCCTACAGCACAGGGGCGCACGAGCGATGCCGACTTGAAGGCCCTTTACGTAGGCCGTGGTTACAAGCCCTATTTTGTCGAGGGCGACGATCCACAAGTCGTGCATCAACTCCTTGCGCAAACGCTTGAGGATTGCTATGCCGAGATTCGTGGCATTCAGCAGGAGGCGCGCAAGAACGGCTTCAAGAAGCAACCCGTCTGGCCCATGATCATCCTGCGCACGCCCAAGGGATGGACCTGCCCGAAGGGAGTGGATGGCATCCCTATCGAAGGCACATTCCGCGCCCATCAGGTCCCTCTCGCGACAGTCCGTGAAAACCCAGAGCATCTCAAGATCCTTGAAGCCTGGATGAAAAGCTACAAGCCGGAGGAGCTCTTTGACGCGAATGGCGCATTCATCGAAGAACTGGCGGCTCTCTCGCCCGCAGGCAACCGGCGCATGGGAGGCAACCCACACGTGAATGGGGGACGCGAGCTTATCACTCTAGCACTCCCGGACTTCACAGACTACGCTCTTGAAATCCCCGGCCCCGGTCAGGTTCTGGCCGAGGCTCCGCGAAAGTTGGGCGACTTCTTCCGCGATGTTTTTAGAACGAACCTGACAAACTTCCGCATGTTCTGTCCCGATGAATCGAATTCCAATCGCCTCAACTCCATCTTCGAAGCCACGAAACGCTGCTCGATGGCCGAGATTGTTTCGATCGACGATGAGTTGGGCCCGGACGGCCGCGTCATGGAAGTGCTGAGCGAGCACCTCTGCCAGGGATGGCTTGAAGGCTACCTGCTCACGGGCCGTCATGGCATGTGGTCCTCATACGAAGCCTTCGCACAGGTGGTCGATTCGATGACAACCCAACATGCCAAGTGGCTCGAACAGTGCCGCGAGTACCCCTGGCGCAGGCCGCTCGCGTCTCTCAATGTTCTGCTCACAAGTCATGCATGGCGCAACGACCACAATGGTTTCAGTCACCAGGCAACCGGGTACGTCGACAATGCGCTGGCGCGCAGGAGTGAAGTGATCCGGGTGTATTATCCACCGGACTCCAACTGCCTGCTTAGCGTCTTCGACCACTGCCTGCGCAGCCGCAATTACGTGAATATCGTTACCTGCGGCAAGCAGCCTCAGCTTCAATGGCTGAACATGGACGAGGCTCTTGAGCACTGTTCGCGCGGCGCATCCACATGGAAGTTTGCAACCAACGATGAAGGCGGGGAACCAGATGTGGTGCTGGCCTGTGCCGGCGATGTTCCAACCATCGAGACCTGCGCAGCCTCATGGCTTCTGCAGAAGCACGTGCCGGGCATCAAGGTGCGGGTTGTCAACGTAGTGGACCTGATGACCCTGATGTTCCCGGACAAGCACTCGCACGGGATGGACGAAATGTCGTTCAACGCGCTGTTCACTGAGAAGGCGCCCGTGATCTTCGCCTTCCACAACAACCGATGGCTGATTCATACGCTGGTGCATGGGCGCTCCAATGAGGCCCGCTTCCATGTTCACGGCTATATGGATCAGGGAACAACCACCACGCCATTCGACATGGTGGTTCTGAACGAAATGAGCCGCTTTCACCTCGCGCTGGATGCTCTGAAGCATATCCCACGGCTTCGTTTGCAAGCGGAAACAGCGATCAACTTCTTCAACCTGGAATTGCAGCGCCACCACGACTATATCCGCGAGCATTTGGAAGACATGCCGGAGATCGGGAACTGGCAGTGGACCAAGGACTTCAGCGATGCCGCAGCGCCGGCTCCAATGGCCAAGGGGCATCCGCAAAAGGCGATGTTCACCGACAGCTAGAGTCCATACGTCTGAAACTACAACGGAGGCTGTCATTGCATCAGGGTTGCGATAGCGGCCTCCGCTTCTTGGACTCGGTATGCAGGGGGAGACATTGAACGATCCGAAGGCACCATCCGATTGGTTCAAGGTTGATGGAGTCGATGCGCTGGTTGAGTTGGCGCTCAATCTTCACTGGTCCTGGAACCACGCTGCGGACAAATTGTGGGAAGCGCTCGACAAGGATCTCTGGGCAACCACTCAGAACCCATGGGTCATCCTACGTACAGTCTCCCGCGACAAAATCAAGGCCGCATTAGGCGCGCCGGAGTTCCGCCAGAATCTCGACAGTCTGCTTCGGCAAAATCGCGACTCCTATCGGGCCGACGCATGGTTCCATTATAAGCATCCGGGCGCAGCGCTCACGACGATCGCCTACTTCAGCATGGAGTTCATGCTGAGCGAGGCCTTGCCCATTTATTCAGGCGGGCTTGGCAACGTGGCTGGCGACCAGATGAAAGCCGCCAGCGACCTCGGCATTCCGGTCGTCGGGGTCGGTTTGCTCTACGGCCAGGGATATTTCCGCCAGGACTTCGACTCCGAAGGCCACCAGCAGGCGCTCTACCCAGTCAATGACCCGGGGCAGTTGCCGATCCGGCCGCTGCGACAGCCAAATGGCGAGTGGTTGCGGTTGCAGATTCAACTTCCCGGCTCAATGATTTGGCTTCGCTGCTGGGAGGTGTCAGTGGGAAGAGCCAAGTTGTATCTTCTCGACACCAACGACTTTGCCAATACCGCGGCTCATCGCGGTATTACCAGCGAGCTTTATGGTGGGGACGCAGAGATGCGTCTAAAACAGGAGATCGTTCTCGGCATTGGTGGATGGCGATTGTTGCGAGCGTTGGGCCTCACACCTGAGGTTTGTCACCTCAACGAAGGGCACGCCGCATTCGCAGTGCTTGAACGAGCCCGCTCCTACATGGAGGATCGCAAGAAACCATTCGATCTCGCCATGAGTGTCACACGAGCCGGAAACATGTTCACTACGCATACCGCCGTGACTGCCGGCTTCGACCGATTCGATCCCGCGCTCATCCGCATGTATCTAAGCCATTATGCAGTGGATGAACTCGCTATCTCTGTCGATGATCTGCTCGCCATGGGAAGACAGAATCCGGAAGATACTTCCGAGCCCTTCAATATGGCCTATCTTGCCGTCCGCGGCAGCGGACGAATCAATGGCGTGAGCAAGCTGCATGGGAAAGTGAGCAGAGAGATTTTCCAGGCCTTGTTCCCCCGCTGGCCAAGGGAGGAAGTCCCAATAGGGTCCGTAACCAACGGCATTCATGTGCCAACCTGGGATTCAGCAGAGGCCGATGCACTATGGACCTCGGCTTGCGGCAAGAAGCGTTGGCAGGGGGATCGTCCGGCAGAAGACGACATCCGTAACATACCCAATGAGAAACTATGCCAACTGCGCACAGCAGGGCGAAGAGGTCTGATAGAGCGGATGCGGCTGCGGTACCAATGCCAACTCGCAGCGGAGGGCGCAGATCCGTCCAAGGCCGCGAGCATCTTCGATGAAAATGTGCTGACGCTCGGGTTTGCGCGTCGCTTTGCCACATACAAGCGCCCCAACCTTCTTCTGCATGATAGCGAGCGGCTGGTGCGGTTGCTCTCCAATCCACGATGTCCTGTTCAGCTAATCCTCGCTGGAAAAGCTCATCCTCAGGATCTTCCTGGGCAAGACCTGATAAAGCAATGGAAAGATTTCATCATGCGCCCCGAGGTCAAAGGACGCGTGGTCTTCCTCAACGACTACGACATGCTGCTGGCTCAGCAGCTAGTCCAAGGGATCGATCTTTGGATCAACACGCCCCGGCGTCCATGGGAGGCCTGCGGTACCAGTGGCATGAAAGTCCTCGTCAATGGGGGTTTGAACCTCTCCGAGTTGGATGGATGGTGGGCAGAGGCCTATTCGCCCGAGGTTGGTTGGGCCATTGGGGACGGACAGGAACATGGCGACGACCCGGCGTGGGACGCCAAAGAGGCAGACACTCTGTATACCCTCCTGGAAGCTGAAGTGATTCCGGAGTTCTACGAGCGCGACGAATCCGAAATGCCATGCAAGTGGCTTCAGCGCGTCCGCGAAAGCATGGCGCGGCTTACGCCGGAGTTCTCTGCAACGCGCGCCATCCGCGAATACACCGAAAGTCATTACCTGCCTGCGGCTTCCCTCTATTCCGACCGCGCGGCTGACGATGGCGCAGTGGGATCGAGCCTGCTCCTGTGGAAGCAGGACCTAGAGCGGCATTGGAGCACGGTGCGTTTCGTCGGCATTCGAATCAACACCCACGATGGGCAGCACTACTTTCAAGCCGACGTTGCTACTGGTTCCCTCAATCAGGATCACCTGAGAGTCGAGCTTTACACAGATCACGCTCAAGGAAATCTCGCTTGTTTGGTAGTCATGGATCCATCTGGATCCATTGCAGATACCCCAGGCTCATACACCTATTCCGCTCAGGTTTCCGCAACGCGCCCCGCAAGCGACTACACCGCGCGAATCGTCCCCCATCATTCGAACGCCCTCGTGCCACTCGAAGCAAACCAAATTGTCTGGCAACGCTGATGGCCAATCTCGGATTGATGCAACAGGCGCGGAACTCCCGGATGCCGCCAGTGGCCGCGCCTGAAGCAGCAGGTCAAGAACGAAGGTGCACAGTCCAATGCTTAGTCGGCATTCAGGCCGAGACTTGATAGCTTTGCGCGTGTGGATTTGCAGTCCGTGTGAAGGATGCTTTGAATTCCAAGCTCTTCCGCGATCTGCACAAACATCGGGGTATCGTCGATGAAGACAGCGTGCGCGGGCCGCACCTGGGCTATGTCGAGCGCAAGCCGGAAAATGTCCGCGTCGGGCTTCCGAACGTGAACGAAACATGAGGATACGAAGCAATCAGCCAAGCTGTTCAGCTTGAACTTGTCGATCCGATATGCATTCAACTCACGTGCTTCGTTGCTGACGATCGCTATCTTCAACCCAAGATTCGACTTGAGCTGAGAGACAAGCTCTATCATTTCCGGCAAGGCCTTCGACTGTGCGAACATATAGCGCCTAAACTGATTGCGCGTGAAGCCGCGCTTTTGGTGAAATACAACGAGGCTCAAATACTCTTCCAGCGATATCTTTCCCTCCTCGAAGATCTCGAACGTCAGGTGATGGCGATCCTCCATTTCGGCCCACTCCAGTTTGAAGTTCCTCGCCGCTCGTTTGCGGGCCAGATGATCCCAGCCATCGGTCAACAGGACACCGCCAATATCCAGAAGCACGCAAGAGATCGCCGTCGCTTTCTTCATCAACTATCCTTCCTTTGCCTCAGCCGAAATGGACTCTCCGAATTCTCCAGTCCTCAATATCGCTGGAATCAGATCTTTGCCGCCGGTGAGTCTGCATCTGCTCCCGCCGGGAGGTGGTCTGGCAAGTCAAGGCGCGCGACACCTATCCGATTGTCGGCCATCCCGTAGTAAACATCGAAGCGATCTGGAGTTCCAAGATCGTCGCGCCGGTCGATGCCGGTAGGAAACACAACATTAGCGACGACCCCGTCGCGCTCTTGCGGGAGCACCGGTGTCAACACTGGCTCAACCGAGCGATATCGGACCACGCGCGGATGTTGTTTTGAGAGCACCATCACCCCTGCTGAGTAGCACAGGTGTCGCACGTCGCCGGACGGAACCGCCTCTTCGCAGACACCGTGGTAAACAATCAGCCATCCGTGCTTTGTCAGGATGGGCGGGGTTCCACCACCGATCTTGAGTCTTTCCCAAGGAGAGACTGGAGTCGCCAGTCTGTGATGAGAGGTAAACCGGCCCAGGCGATCTGGTTCACGGCCTTTCAAGACCGGCGGGCAATAGGAAATCCAGATGCTTTCCCGATCGAGATCGACCTTACGGGTCGTTGGATGACAAGCGGTCTCCTCTGGACGAGTGCCCAGAAAAAGCGGACGGTGGAGCATGCCCAGTTCCAGTTTCCCGGAGGAGTTAGGGATTGCGACCGGGAATAGGCTCGCATCCTTATCATCCACGCTGCTCAAATCAATGCCGTGCCAATGAGCATAAGTTGCGAGTCCCAGCCGCTTCCAGTGGAAGAGATCCTCCGATTCCGCCATCGCAATTCTTGGTCCGAGCGATGAGAATGCCGTGTAAGCCATGATGTAGCGTTTGAGCGGTTCCACAAACGTGACGCGGGGATCCTCGCAGCCACCGCTGCCATCGGGCCGATGCTCATAGTCGGCTTCCGGCTCCAGTGCGATGCCAAGCCTCTCAACGCCAGCCGGATCGCCGGATTCATTGAATCGCACTCGAGCAATCCCAATCCTTGAGTAGTTTCCTTTCGCGACCATCCGCGGGAAGAGATAGAGTGCGCTATCGGGGCCACGAGCGGCTGCAGGATTCAGGACGCCTTCGACCTCCAGGGGATTGCCTGGTTCCGGCTCCATCAACATGCCTAGCCGGCGCAGCTTGAATCCGTTCATCTGTACTCCTCAAAGAGTGGCATTTGACGCCTTAAAGGTCCGCGCCTGGTCGCCGTCGTCCAAACAAGCGATGATCGCTTCAATCACCCGCTTGGTCTCATTGGGACCTCGAACCGGAATGGAAATGACACCTGCCTGTTCAGCCGGATAATCGTTCCCTCCCACAAACAAAGCATCTCCCACGTAGATCATCTCCTTTATAGAAATGCCAAGAGTTTCTTGCAGCTTTTTGATCCCATAAGCCTTGTCGATGCCGGGCTTGGTGACATCGATGGATGTCGCGCCACCGAGCCGCACCGAGAACTCGGGAATCAGGGTGTCGAGGATTGTCTTGATCTTCTTCCGCTTGGCGAAATCCGCATCCCAGTTCTCTTTCTCTTTCAGCGGCGCCTGCTGGCCCAATGCGGAATACGTTACCTGGCTTCCGCGATCTTCAATCGTCTCTCCCCAGGTCTTTTCGACCGAGAAGCCTGCGTCTTCGGTGGCTTTTGTCAGTGAGCTAACGATCTTCTGTTTCTCTGCCGCAGTAAGATCTTCGGAATAGAGCTTCTTCCACTCCCCGGTGTATTGAAGGAATTCTGTGCCACAGGTGGGTAGAATAGATAGGTTTGTAAGGCGGCCATCTTGGGGAAGATGGGAGAGCACCTGCTTTTCAAACTGTAGCCAGGCACCTCCAGAGATGATCGCGACTTTGACGACGCCGAGCAAGTCATGTAGTAGAGTCGCCATCTCGGAATCGAGTGACGATTTGCTCGCGGCGAGCGTTCCGTCGAGATCGAAGACAATCAGCTTCTTCACCATTCATTCACCTCAATAATCGTGTAGCCTGAATCGGAGTTTCCAGCCATTATGGCGCTTTCATTATTGCTCGGATTCAGGCAATTCGGACAGCGCAATTTCCAACAAGGTCACCGTGTTGTTGGGGTGAAACTCACATGCGCCGGCCACCGCAGGCAAGAGCCATACTTCGCCCTTATTGACACCATATGCGCCGCCGCCGCCTTCGATCCACCCCGAGCCCTCAATGCAAACGAGCACGCGCGGCATCTCCGCGGCGCCGACGTTAAACGGTGATCCCCCGCGCAGGCGCGACAGTAAGAAATGTTCACAATCAAACAGTCTTTCGCGGCCCACAGGACTGGTGGTCACCACAAGGGGAGTCATGAGGCCACCGTTGCTGTCTGCAAAATCAATGCAGGCAAGCGCCTGATCGACCTGAAGTGGCCGCGGTCGGCCGGTTTTTGCGTCGACATGGCCCCAATCGTAGAGGCGGAATGTCACATCGCTATTCTGCTGGATCTCAAAGACAACAACATCACCCCCCAAGCTGTGAACCGTTCCAGCAGGAATGAATACGCTGTCGCCCGGCTTTGGGACGATGCCCACTAGGTGGTCCGTGATCGTCCCGTCGGCAAGTGAGTGCCGCAGATCGCCGGCAGTCGTGCCCGTTTTCATACCCGCATAGATCCGGCTTCCAGTTCCTGCCTCGATCACGACCCACGCTTCGGTCTTCCCGGATTCCCCCACTGGAATCAAGTCTGGCTGTGCATCGCTGGGATGCACCTGCACGGACAGCATTGCGTGTGCGTCCAGGAACTTGAGCAGCAGCGGAAAGCGGGTAAAGCGCGAAGACAGCTTCCCCATCAGCTGTTCTCGGAACTGATTCATCACTTGCCCAAGAGTCTGGCCCTTAAGCGGTCCATTCGCAACCAGGCTTTGGTGATCGGTGCGGTCGCTCAGCACCCAAGCTTCGCCGATAGGTCCATCGCCCGGTAGTGGTGCGGAGAGCAGTCCGGACAAGCGCCTGCCGCCCCATAGCCGATACTGATAGATAGGCTCGAAGCGCAAGGGATACAGAGGCATTTGACCCATCGTATGTCACCTTGTTCTCATTGCAGGCGGCTGGAGTTTGATCGATTTCAACGGCGCGACCAGTCGCTCACACTTTCGGATTGCTGACAACAGGCTTGTTGACTTGGGAAATCCGAGTGAGCTTCCTGTTTCCCGGCTGCTGCCGACGTTAGCTAGTGCGGTTGGCGCCATGGAACCCACGCCAAATCGCCACTCAGAACGTAGATCGCGAGCGCCGAGGCCATGAAGATTGCGCCTACCCAGAAGCGCCAGTCACGATGCATGCGCCGCCAGTAAGGACCGGGATCCGGTTCGCCGTCATCACCACTGTTTCCCTCACGATTGTGCTTGCTTCCAGTCATCTCTTCTCCATTGCCGCGGAGTACTCGCCGCGGCGCGCAGCCTGGTTGCAGCGTGCGCGGTGAACCAAAGCTTGCTGTGCTGTCGATACATTGGCCTCATGGCCCTTCCAAAGCTCCAATGCCGGCTGCTGGATAGCGCGCGCAAACGAAAATGCTAGCGGCCAAGGCAACCGCGACTTGAATCTCACGTTCATCGCATTCAGACGGGCAGTGGCCAATTCCGCAGGCTGGCCGCCCGACAGGAACGCAATCGCCGGCACAGCCGCGGGCACGGATCGCAGGAAGCAGTTCACGGTGGCGTCGGCTACCTCGTCAACTGTCGGCTGAACATTACTGGCTGCTCCGGGAAGCACCATATTCGGTTTAAGAATCATCCCTTCAAGAATGACCCGTTGCGCAAACAGCTCGCTGAACACCGTGCGAAGCACTTCGCCAGTGACCTCGCAACACTGTTCCAACGTATGCTCTCCGTCCATGACAACCTCAGGTTCGACTACAGGGACGAGGCCTTCCTCCTGGCTCAGCGCCGCATAGCGAGCCAGAGCATGGGCATTGGCTTCAATGCAGCCCCAACTCGGAAGCCCAGGGCCGATGGCAATCACGGCGCGCCACTTGGCAAACCGGGCGCCCATGCGACCGTATTCGACCAGGCGGTCGCGCAATCCATCCAAGCCTTCGGTCACTTTTTCACCGGGATGCGCTGCCAACTCCTTGGCGCCCGCATCCACTTTGATTCCAGGAATGATTCCCGCGTCGATGAGGACTTTGACAAGCGGAGTCCCGTCGCTCCTCTGCTGACGGATCGTCTCGTCATAGAGGATCGCGCCGCTGATGCACTCACCGAGCCCATCGGTTGTGACAATCATCTCCCGATAAGCGCACCGTGCCGCGACAGTCTGCGGAATCCCCAAGCTGGCAAATCGTTTGTTGCAGGTCGGAGTGCTCTCGTCCATCGCGAGCAAGCCCTTATCGTCTGCAACAAGGGCTTGTGCGGTATCTCTCAGCGTCTGCGAATTCATTTGGGCCTGCTCGTTTCGTGTTCCCGCTCCGAATATCGGAGCCTGTCTGTTCCGGGTATTTCGGCTCGGAAGGCTATTGAGCCGGGTTCGCCAACAACTGCTTGAGCGCGTTGATCGCTTTTTGCGCCTCTGCAAGTTGTGCAACCGCTTGATCCCGCGTCGCCTTCGACATCGGAGCCTGCGCTTGAGCCTGTTTCCCAGGCATTGGCCCAGACTGCCCTGGTGCCGTCCCAAACAGCGAGGTGAGTGCTTCGTCGAGTGTAGGCTCCATGACGACCTTGTCTCCCGTCGCAGCAATCACCCGTTTCAGTTGAGGGAAGTTCGTGCCTTCAGCCTTCAGATACAGAGGAACGACATAGAGAAATGAGTTCTCGATGGGAATGACGATAAGCTTGCCGCGAATGACCCCCGATCCCTTCTGATCCCATAACGTGAGTTGCTGCGAGATGATCGTGCTCTGGTCGATCATCGCGCTGATCTGGTTCGGTCCAAAGATCAGCTTGTCTTTCGGAAGTTCGTAGAACAACATCTTCCCGTAGTCGGGGAAGTCGCAACGCGCGGCCAGCCAGGCAATCATGTTGTCTCTCTTTTGCGGCGTGAAAGGAGTCATGATTAGGTATTCAAGCTGTCCGCTTCCCGGAAGCTTCATGAGGATGTAGTACGGATCCATCGCGGCCACTGCGCCTTCGTACTTTTCCTGTGGCGCAACCCAGAGATCCTCACGGTTGTAGAAGACCTGTGGGTCGGTCATATGGAATGTCTCATATTCGGCCGCCTGCATGCCGAACATGTCTTGCGGATAGCGGAGATGGCTCTTCAAGTCCGCGGAGAGTTCGCTCAGGTCCTTGAATACACCTGGAAATGCGCGGCTGTACATCGCTAGCAGAGGGTCGTTGGAGTCCATGACGTAGAACGTCACCGTGCCGTTATACATATCCACGACAACCTTGACGGAATTTCGGATATAGTTCATACCCTGCGCCGAACCGCTCGTCTGAACATTGGAGTACGGGTAGCGATCGGAAACCGTGTATGCATCCTGAACCCAATATTGCCTTCCCTCGCTGAGCACGGCGTACGGCACCTTGTCCAACACAAGAAATGGCGCCACCTGCGCAACGCGCTCCTGCACTCCTCTCCATATCTGTATCCGGCTCTCCGGTTTCAGGTAGCCTGTGAGCAGAATGTTGATGTTCTTCTGCGTCCACGCAAAGAGGAGCCGCTTCCAGATGCTGTCGATTGGAATTCCGCCCGTGCCCTGGTAGCTCGCATAGACGTTTTGATTACCCTTGGGGTAATCGAATTCCTTGATCCCAGTGTTCACGATCTTGTACCCTGGAGCCACATTTCCGAAGTAGATCTCAGGTTGTGTGATCGTCAGACCGTATTTTGACTCGGCAGGCACATTTTCAAGCAGGTACTGCGGCAGGCCGCCTCCGGTCGAACTCGACACGAAGTTCATCACCATTCCCTCGCCATGCGTGAACTCAAGATTCTCGTTCACCCAGGTTTGCGCTTGTGTGGGTAATTGCGATGCGAGTTCCCGGGGTGAGAGCATCACCTGATGGTAGCCATCCGCAAGATGGTATCGATCGACATTCACGTTATAGAAGTCATAGTAAAGTCGAATCGCCTGTGTCTGCTGATACGTCTGCAATAGCGGTCGTTTGTCCCAGAGGCGGATATTCTGAATAGTGTCCTGATTTCGTGCGATCACCTCAGGATCCAGATCAGAAAGCGCTGGATAAGCGGTTTCCTGGATACCGTCCAATCTATATGCCGTGCGCGTGAAGGCAATGTAATGTTTGAGGTAGGGCATTTCAAGGCTCAGTTCGTTGGGCTTCACCAAGAAAGTCTCGAAGAGCCTTGGCAGCGCCATCACAGCAACTACATAAAGTGCTGAATAGACCACAATGCCGGCAACAATATGCTTGGTGCGCGGACGGAAGAACCCAATCGCCAGGAGCACGCACGCCAACACCGAGGCGCCGGTCATCATCCAGAGCGCGACTTTCGTGACGTGTGCCGCTGCATAGCCTGCTCCATGAACCACGCCGAGGGTCGAATAGACCAGCTCGTAGTGACCCAGGACGAAACCCCATCCGAAGTTTGCCGCGAGAATGAATAGAAGCACCATAAAGTGCTGACGGGTCCCTTCGCGAAGCGTGATCTTTCCGCTGGACTTCGACTGCCGTACTCCGAACACCGAACAGAATGTGAGAATCGCAAGCGCCGACACCGTCAACACAGTAACGCTTCCCTGAAGCATTTCATAGAATGGAAGACGGAAAACATAGAAGCCGAGGTCAACACCGAAAAGTGGGTCTGCGATTCCGAACGATCCGCCGTAGCGAAAGCGGAGAAAGGTGTCCCATTGGCCAGATACGCTTAGCGCAAAGATCAGTGAGAGAGCGACAATCGCGAAATCAATAGCAAATACAAGTAGCTTGGGGCTGATGTCGACATTGACCGTCCTGCTTGCGTCGGCGGGGTGCGTGAAGCCTTTGTTGAAGAAGCTATCTCCATCAACTAAGTTGATGTTCTTCGCAGCGAACCGAAGATTGATCCATAAATACAACACTGAAACGATCACAGTTACGCCGAACATTCCCCACTGGACAGACAGAAGGGTCCAGAAAATGCTCACGTAATCGAGTTGCCGCATCCAAAGCCAGTTTTGTACCAAACCGAGAACGAGCGTCAGAACGATGACAATTGCGATCAGGGCAAAGATACCCCGCTTCAGCAGAGAGCCGATTGCAGGCGGCAGATTCAGACGATTAGTGTCGCGGGGCTCCTCTGATTGGGGTGTGATCTTGTCAACATCTGATGGATTCATTTTTATCCCTCCGCACGCGCAGAAATGCCTAGTTGAAGCAGTTGCAACCTCTCGGTGCGCGCCCGCCACAAGTACTATCCGAGACAATGCGCGCAGGAGTCCGGTCAATTCTGACCAGTGTTCATTCGGGTCTCTTTTCTAAGATGTGGCGGTAATGGGATCTGTTCCAGATTACGACGGACTTGTTTCGTGGCTACTGACCAGCGAGTGAGGTGTTCGCGACAAGTTGGACTCCAAGTCAGGCTCTTCTGGATGCAGGCCCACTGGTGAGCACCTCAGCCAATTCGGCAATCACGCCGAGGTGTGTTGGTAAGCGACATTCGCATCCGACCATCTGGAATGGAATCTTCACTGCGAAAGAGGAGGAGTATATGTTGAAGCGCGTTTTGATCATCTCAACGATTGTTCTGCTTGCGGCTCAAGTCGCGGTAGCGTCCGACCGTGATGACGATACCAGCCGAACCCGCAAGGCTGCCGAGGTATTCAAGGAGATTATGGCAACACCAGATCAGGCCATTCCGCATGACCTGCTGCAATCGGCAAAGTGCATTGCCATCATTCCAGGGGATGTGAAGTTTGCTTTCATTTTTGGAGGCAACTATGGTCGCGGAGTAGCATCCTGTCGCACCGCGCACGGATGGAGCGCTCCAATGTTCGTCGCTATCGAAGGTGGAAGCGTGGGATACCAGATTGGGGGCTCTTCCACGGACCTCATCATGCTCTTCATGAACGACCATGCATTGCATAGCCTTCTAGGCGACAAGTTCAAACTGGGAGCTGACGCCTCTGTGGCTGCAGGGCCTGTCGGGCGGAAGGCCGCGGCCTCAACGGACCTTAAGCTGAACGCAGAGATCCTGTCGTATTCGCGCAGCAAAGGCATCTTTGTCGGGGTAAGCCTTGACGGCGCTGTCTTTCAGGCCGACAAAAGTGGGGATCAAGCATTGTACGGAGATAACGTGGACAGGCACGATATTCTGGACGGCAAGGTCCCAGTTCCGGATTCTGCTACGCGCCTGATTCACGAACTCGACGAGTACGGCAGGTAGAACGAGCGCCATCCGAGTCAAGGCTTAGCGAAGATCGCCCGGACTGTCACCACATCGGCCGTCGCCGCTGTGCAGGCGTCGCCATGCTTGTCTTACATGCTGCAGGTTTCGATGCGGTTGAACGCCGCGACCGTTTGCTCAGTAAAGTGTCTGGTGGCAGCCCTCACTACATTGAGCAAGCGGTGCCTTATCGCCTCTACAGTGTAGGTGAGTGATCTTGACCATTTTTAGAGATCAACGATGTTCGATTACCGAATTCGACGGAACCCTAACGACCGGATAAACATCTTCGACCCGAAGGCGAATGTCGGCCTGGATGCAAATGGAGTTCTGCTCGATGCCCAAGAAGCAGTTCAGCAACGGGTGGCCGCAAACAACCTGAGATTCACCGGGGCTCGACACAATATGAAACGAGGCCCAGCGGAGGTGCGCATACTGCTGGCACTTATGCTGCTGCTGACCGCTCTTATCGGCGGGCGCGCAAACGCATACACCCTCCTTACGCACGAAGAGCTCATCGATCTCAACTGGCAGAAGTCCATTGTTCCGCTCCTGCTCAGCCGCTATCCCAACCTGACACCTGCGCAGCTGGAGGAGGCGCGGGCTTATGCGTACGGCGGCTGCGTGATCCAGGACATGGGTTACTATCCGTTTGGCGACAGGGCTTTCTCAGACCTGACCCACTACGTGCGCTCGGGCGACTTCGTGGTGAGTCTGTTTCGCAATGCGCACAACGCCGATGAACTCGCGTTCGCCGTGGGCGCGCTGGCTCACTACGTCGGCGACTCCATCGGCCACTCCGAAGCCACAAATCTCTCTGTCCCCGTGGAGTTCCCGAGACTGCGTGCGAAATTCGGTCGCGAGGTGAGTTACGCCGAGGGCAAGCATCAGCATGTACAAACCGAGTTCGCCTTTGACATCGACGAGATCGCGCATCACCGCATGGCGCCGGTTCGCTTCCTTCGCCACATCGGGCTCAAGGTGCCGGTGAAGCAGCTTGCGCTTGCTTACTACCAGACTTACGGACTAAGTGACGAGTTCTCACCCAGGCGGCAGCGCTTCAATGTTCGCGAATACCGTTTCGTGGTTCATTCCTTCATTCCGCGCGTAGCGTACGCCATCACGCTCCTGCATCGCCACCACGAGCCGAAAGAGCCGGATACGCCAGATGCAGCGGAGATCGACAAAGAAGTGGCCTTGGTGGCCGCGGGAAACGACTGGCAGAAGTATGGCCGTCATGCGGGAATCGGAACCTACATGCTGGCCGGATTTCTGTTTATCCTGCCCAAGTTCGGCGCACTGAAGCTGATCGACGTGAAAGGCCCAGCCCCGGCTACAGAGGCCGCATACGCTTCACTGAACACCTCACGATGTTCAATGCAAAACTCGGGGCCGAGTGGATCGCTACTCCCTGCTCGTAAAGCTCTTGCATCCTCTACTCCACGCCGGTTTATCCCGGCGCACCGTCAACTACTATTTCCGGAATAGCGCTGCGGGCACCGGGAGGTTGGGGGCGGAAGTCTCCGGCAAACACGGCCAGTTCGGTGACGACCGGCACGGTGGGCGAAGAGGCGGCAAATCCGGCCAACGAAGTGACCACCTGCTTTTTCGCTTCCAAACCGGCCGCTAATTCAAAACCGGCCAACGAAGTGATTACCGGCTCTTTGTCGCCGGCGACGGCGCCAGATGCGGATCGCAAGCGCCCGTCCGGAGCTAGTGAACCGTATCTGGAGATGATCGAGCTGGAACTGTCGCGGGGCCGCAACGCGATGGGCATCTGGCAGGATCTGGTAGACCGGCACGGGTTCACAAGCAGCTATCAGAGTGTTCAGCGATACGTACTCAAGTTGCGTGGAGCGGTATCGCCTGAAGCGCGGGTGATCATCGAGACGAAACCCGGCGAGGAGGCCCAGGTTGATTACGGCGCGGGGCCGATGGTGTGCGATCCAGACACCGGCAGCTAACGCGGCGTCCGGAGCTAACCCGCCAAATGAAATACACCAATCCTCGCCGTGATTGATTTGAGCGCTACGACAGTGGTAGCGAGGGAACGGCTTCGCATGGATTGGGAGCGGAGAACCCAGGCGAGAGTGGCGGTCGCAGCGGGGGAGGGTGTAGCATCCTTTCCCTCAGAACTTTTCCTGCGGTAAAGGATTTAACCGCTTAACAATCGCGATGTTTCCGATTTCCAAACTGGAAAGTAGAGCTACAATATCCGTATGCAAGGGCAAGACATCGCGCTTCTTTTAAAACTCGCCACCATGAACGAGTCAACGGTGCCGTCGAAGGATTTGGCCGCGAGCCTCTTTGTTTCTCAATCGGAGGTCTCGAAGTCCTTGAAACGATGTGTGGAGGCCGGTCTGCTCTACGTCTCTGGCCCGGAAAAGCGCGTGAACGGAACCGCACTCTTGGAATTTCTGGCGCACGGCCTGAAATACGTCTTTCCGCCCGTCCGAGGCTCCATGGTGCGTGGCGTGCCAACGGCTGCCGCGACCGAACCGTTGAAATCGCGCTTGCTGGGCGATGGAGAACCGCCCACGGTCTGGCCGTATGCCGAAGGAAAGGTTAGGGGAATCTCGATAGCGCCTCTTTATAAGGCGGCTCCCAAGGCAGCGTTGCTTGACGCCAAGTTCTATCGCGTGCTCGCGCTTTCAGACGCCATCCGTAGCGGTAGAGCGAGGGAACGCAATCTGGCAATCGAGCTTCTTGAAAAGGAGACGGCGCGGTTATGCGTGGCCTCAACATCTGCCTCGGCGGCCACACCCGCATAGGTGCGAGGTGTGCGCATGTTGGCGCGAAGGTTCGATTCGTCGAGTTAGAAGTCTTTGATGTTGAGCTTCCTCAGGATGACTGGCAGGACTTGATGAATGATTCTCATTCCGACTAGAAGCTCATTCATATAAATGTCGGAATGAAGTCGATTATCGTTTTCCCCAAACGACTCGACCTCTCCTGGATCCTCAGCATCTTTACGGACCAAGTCCAGCAACTCGGCTCTGAGTGGAGTTCCGGCGCGGAAAGCTGCTTCCTGGAAGGCGGTGAGCCATTCCTTGTATTCCATGATGACCCGGCGTCTGAACGTCCTGAACTTGGGAGCGAATCCTTCGTGGACTTCAATCTTGCAGGCAGCAAGGTCCATCATGCACGCCTCAATATTGCTTTTCGCAGCGAACAATTCTCCTCCGGCATCATCTGCTACTTCCATGACATACGCGGTGTAGAACCCCCACACACTGTAGAGGGACTCGAAGATGGCCTGGATTAGCGATGAATACGAGTTCGACGCAACCATGTCCAAAAGCTCCTCGCCATGGTCGTCTTTGATGTCGGGCCGATGGTTCAAATAGGGACCAAGATCTGTTGGAAAGCCCTCCGGCGCTTCGACCCCCATGTCCCGAAACGTATCGGAGACCTTCCTGCACAACAGCCCCAAATCGCCATCGAATGGCTCCGTCTTGTATCCGGCCTCGGCATCCCCTTTGGCATCTTCAACTAAGAAACGGATAAGGTGCTCCCATTTGTATGCATTTTCGAGGGAGCCTGCCCAAAGGACAAAATCGGGGTGTTGCTCTCCGATCTTCACGATCACTCGGAACTTGTCTTGCATGTCGAGCGACATGCGTTCTCCGTTTTTCCACTTACTGATCTGGCCAGGCGACACGGCGACGCGCTGGGCGAGGTCTTTCTGGCTGCACGACAAGGTTTTCAGCGCGAGGGCAACCCATGCTTGGCTTGAATTCATCTTTTGCCTCCAGTGTTAGGTTAATGTGTAATGCGAATTGTCAAAGTTCAACTAAGCCTACACGTGCTCAGGTAACCTGGTGACTGAATGTACTTGGGTTATGGCATTCTCTAGTCGACTGCCATTCTAGCCTTGGCATATGGCCTTCGGCTCAAGGTGAGGCAGCATTCACTGCCATTTCTTATGGAACATCTTTGCCGGCGATTAAGTTGGATGCCTCCTCACAGGTCCCTTGAACGTTAACCTCCCCTTGCATTGGTCACGGTTCTGAAAGCGAGCACGCTGGCTCCCTCCGTGTCTTTCTCACCTACCGACTCGACGGACTACAGTACACAACCGAAACTTCAACGCTAGCCTGGTTCCCTTCCTCAACACTTCTGTGTTCGACAGCGTCATACAGTGGCCCTGCACCGCGCGATATCTATCACGATTGGACGATTCTTCAAGGTATCGTCCTCACCGAGCAGCGCGGCATTGGCGAATAGTGTGCCGCCACTGAAGATTGTTCCGTAAGCACCATGAAATGGCCACAGGGACCGGGAGTCGGGTTGAGAGCCAATGGGTTCTCCGCCAACATGGAACCATTGCTTTGCTGTTTCGGCGATGAAGCAGAGTCCTGGAGATGGGGCCATCTCCAGGACTCTGAACCTAGTTAGCTGGTGGAATGATCCGAACGCCCCTTCCGACGCATGGAACGGTCATAGCGCTTCATCGCGGACTTCTTGTGCTCGTCCGTTGTATGAAGATACTTCTGGACGCATCGAATTGAGCCGTGCCCCAGCAAAGCTGCAAGGGTTGCCAGATCGACTCGGGATTGGGCTGCGCGGGTGGCAAACGTGTGGCGGAAATCATACGGGACCAAGGTGATTTGTGTGCCTTGTTTGGCCGCCTCTGCGACGATGCTGTCATGGGCTGGGTTGATGCGGCCAATATGCGACCCGCGATTACGCCTGGAAGGGAAGATCCATGCTGAATCGCCCTTCATCCGAGGCTCGAGAATCTCACGAGATTCTCTGGTCATGGCGAGCACACGCTTTGCCGCTCGCGACTTCCCGCGACGAATGTGGATCTCTCCGCGATCAAGATCGATGTCGGCTTTGGCGAGGCACGTTACCTCCTCCGGGCGCATCCCTTGGTTGATCATCAACCGCCCGACATCATGGAGGTTGGGGAAACGGATGGCACGCTTGAAATACTCGACCTCTTCTTCCGGGGTGAGCACATGAATTCTCTCCGCCTCAGCGTCGGAAGGAATATCCACCTCGTCGATGGGGTTCATATGGGCCCAGTGGTGACGGATGGCATAGGCGAAGAATGTGCTGAGTGCGTGCAAATCGTGTCGAATGGTGATATCTCGAACTTCGTGAGTTGTGGCGCGCCAGGTCTTATAATCGTCTATCTTCGCAGCGTCGATAAGACTCACCGGAGTCTTCCCAAAGTACACGAGAGCGCTAGCTAAGCTGGTTTTGATCCGTTTGAAGCTGTTGGGATGAGCACGATACTTCGCTTCGGCAGCTGGAAGGAAGATCTCCAGCGCCTTCATGAAGGAAATTATTTCAACGCGGCTGTTGGGTCGGCGGCCTTGCTCCAGAACTGTGAAAAGCTCAGTTTCGATCTTCTGTGCCGCCTTCTTGTTTTGTGGCGTGGCGTCCAAACCGGTGCTCCCGCTGTATTCCTTGCCTTGATACTCGAACCTGTGGTGCCACTTCCCTTGCCTTTCCCTTACTGACATAACTGTCTCCTATATTCTCAGTTGTTCCTGTAAGCTGACTCTCCAGCCAGCTGTCTAGATGTCCCTTTGGGTAAAAGACCTTGCGACCGATCTTGATATATGGCGGCCCGACGCGATCACATCGCCAATCTGCGAGTGTGGCTAAGCTATTGCCATACTCGGCGGCGAGTTCCTCCGGGCTCATCAATTGGTCGCGCGAATATTTCATGGCGGGTCGAAATTGCGCTTCCTTCCTCAGCGCAGCCACTGTAGGTCCGCCCTATTCAGTAAGGTGAATACCGAAATGGGTGAGGTGTTGAGCAGCCACCCTAACCGTACCTTTATCAATAAGTGGAGGGAACGCACACGGGGACAAATAGCGATTGCCAAGCAAATACGCCGTCGGCACGATGGCGAGATCGCCATCCAGCTTTCTTGGGTTGCACTTAGAGTTGTTATCGATTCGTCGTGGCTAGGTCAGGACCACCAAGGTAGGCGGCATTCTCAACCGGCTTTTGAGAGAGATTGCGGTATAAGAAGATGAGCTCAGTACTCTTGTGTGTGCAAGAGTGAGATCAATATTGGTTGTGACTGTGCACAAGGCGAAGTGAAGGCCTGATCGGAGGCTCGGGACAAATGCGAAAACCACTCGCCCCGAGCGCTCTCGATGTTCAGATCCGTGCAACCTTCTGCAAGGCATCTTTCGCTCGCGCGAGAAGGCGTTCTGTAGTCGGGATTCTATGCCCAGCGCATAGCTTTATCGTCTCCGGATCAGCCCCTGCTTGGACCAAGCGCGCAATAAACGCCCGGCGCAACGAGTGCAGTCCAATGGGTAGGTCTGACTTGGATTTCAGCTGTACCGCAAGTGCTCTCCGCGCGCGTCGGACCACGTGATCCGGTTTTTCGCCAAGAAGAAACTCCTCCCCAGTGAATCTCCGGTTCAGGGCAAGCAATGCATCTAGCGCCGTCTGGGTAATGGGCAGGATACTGAAGGCCACTGTTTCCTTGCGGCGCGCGATCTTCACACAGCGGTCCGCCGGAACGACGTCGATGAAGCGAAGCCCACGAAGTTCCCCAGGCCTAATGCCAGAGTTCGCAAGGACGGTCAGGACCTCTGCTTCGGCGGCCCATTGAGGGTTGGCGCTGAGCCGGTTCAACGTTTCTCCCAGCGTTTCGCAATCTGGCGGGCGATTCGTGCAGATTCTCTCCATCGGCCCTGCATGACGGACCGGCCGTCTGAAGCGGATGTGCATGTTCAATTTGCGTTTGGCTGCCAATTCGATCAACGAAACCAGATCCTTCTTTTCATTGGGCGAATTGCACTGACCCAAAGCACTAAGAAGTGTCCTGTCGCGCCCGTCCTGCGGCGTTAGAATGCCTGTGCTAGTTTTCAGAATCATCATTATCTCCCTTTCTTACGGGGGTAAGAGATGCGTTTGATTGCAAGTTGATCGGAATCTCGCGGGTTCTGGCCGCCGTGGTGACGTGACGGATAGTTGGCTGAGGACGAAGACGCAAAGTAATCGGCACGCCCGACTCAGTACCGGGATCAGTTGCCTGTCCAGTTGGTGATTGTGGTCCCTCTTGCAGAATCAGGCTCATGACTTCTGAAATCCGCAACCCCATGACTAGTGCGAGAGATAGAAACACGCGCACTGGCAATTCGGTTCCAGGCATCAACCCTTCAAGCAAGATGCCAAGACCGCGTAGGTCAGTTTTGTTCTGGATCATTTTGTTTCCTTACGACAAGCGTGTCCGGCCTACGGACTCGCCCGAACTCAGTCTGAGTCCTCTGTCATGCCCTAACCGTAGCTCAAACCGGAAGAATGCAGAACGGGTTCAAGAGCAGATAATTCCTGACTCGGCGTATCTCGCACTTCACCACTATGATCCCTGGCAACGAGACACCAGCAAGTCGATTGGTGAGGGTGCGTGCTGGATCAGGTGCGAACTCCAAGGAGCCAGCTAGGTCTTTGACCGCGTGATTTCGTCCCTTGAGGTTTGTGCTTTCCCACCCGTTCGGCGATGAAACTTGACACGAATGGATGGGGCACTGAACTGGTACATATTTACACGGTCAAAGACCTAGTCGAAGACTGCTCTTAAGCAAGGTCAGTTCGGACAAGCCAAATGGGCCATCGCTGGAATGAACCGGGCAGCAACCTGAAGGCTTGGGACAGATAACGCCGTTTGGGACAATCAAGCCAGCTTTTTGGGTGGAAAGAAGGTCTTTAACTCCCCGGCAATCTGGCAGTTGCAGCCGAACTACATCAGATGTTCCTGGTCTGGTGTAGGTTAACCAAATATCTCAGATGAACTTCAGTGTAACAGTTTGATTCTTAGGCACTTAAGCAGCATCTTCTTCCGACGACTTCACGCGCGATATTGGGACAACCAGGCCAAGAGCTGGAAGCTCGAATCCGAGGCCACAATCCTCGGCCCATTGCCGCCGGCACGGCCGATCCTCTTTGATTTTGTCGTAGTGATCCGTCATGTTTTCCTCCGCGTGGCCCATCCAAAACAACCGGATGCCGCGCGGTAACCCTTCGCATTTGCCAAGGTGTGTCTCGCGGAAGCGGCGAAAGATATGCATACCCGCCTGGTGGTTGCCCTTGATCTCGTTAACGAAGCCCAGTTCCTTGAGAGCAGGGTGCAAGTGTCCTCTATAAATCGCTTCCGTACCGATCGGCTTTCCGGTTCGCGTGCAAAACGGCAAGCCCGAG